>Ga0209395_1006917_pt1 | contig 12066 bp, 10 predicted proteins | sample GOMGulsemesocosm_3_FD_184635 | JGI IMG/M metagenome (GOLD analysis project Ga0209395, IMG submission 184635) | Methane-oxidizing microbial communities from mesocosms in the Gulf of Mexico - GOM9D Gulf of Mexico (SPAdes) (version 2) | ecosystem: Environmental > Aquatic > Marine > Cold seeps... | reverse complement strand
TGACTAAAATCAATAAATCCCCTATCTTTAAAATACTTGACACTTATGTCAGATATTAAAATTATAAATGTCACCCAATTACTAATCTCATGATTAGCATAGAGAGTGGCAATAAGAGCGATAAAGTAATGGCAGATAATCAGATTCAGTTTTTGCTTAATGATCAATTGATGACATTAAGTAATATCGATCCTAATACAACAATTTTGCAGTACCTTCGTAATCACCAGCAAAAGAATGGCACCAAAGAAGGGTGTGCATCAGGTGACTGCGGTGCATGTACAGTAGTTGTTAGTGAGAGTGTTGCGGGCAAACTTCGTTATAAAAGCTTAAATGCATGTATTAGTTTGTTACCTAGTCTGCATGGTAAGCAACTCATTACTGTTGAAGATTTACAAGACGGTCAGCGTTTGCACCCTGTGCAACAAGCCATGGTGGATTACCATGGTTCGCAATGTGGATTTTGTACGCCGGGTTTTATCATGTCGCTGTTTGCACTACATAAAAACTTTCCCGATCCTAGTAAGCATCAAACCCTAGAAGCTTTAGCGGGGAATTTATGTCGTTGTACAGGGTATCGCGCCATTGTTGATGCAGCGGCCGCGGCTAAAAATCATGGAGAAGATCAATTTGATCGCACTAGCGAGCAAACGATCGAGACGTTAACTAACATTTCTAAGAATACTATGGCAGAACTTGTTAGTGGCAGCGAGCAGGCGTTTAGTCCAACGTCATTATCACAGCTTAGTCAGCTAATGATTGATAAGCCTAAAGCGCGTATTGTTGCTGGTGGTACAGATATCGTGCTTGAAATAACTCAGATGCATAAAAAATTAAGCACCATTGTTTATATTGGTGACGTGCCCGAGCTGCAAACGCTAGCAGAAACCGACGATGAATTTACCATTGGTGCAGCACTGCCTTATAGCGAGTTTACGCCGCACTTAGCGGCTCATTATCCAGAATTAGGGACTATGATTGAGCGCATCGGCTCACTACAGATTCGTAACCAAGGTACTTTGGGCGGCAATGTGGGAAATGCTTCACCAATTGGCGATATGCCGCCAGCTCTAATAGCCTTAGAGGCAAGAGTCAACTTACGTTGTGGTGATAAAGTGCGTCAAATTGCCATTGAAGATTACTTTGTTGATTATAAGGTCACTTCGCAACAACCAAGTGAATTTATTGAAAGTATTGTTGTTCCTAAGCCTCGATTGAGCACGCAGCACTTAAAAGTTTATAAAATTTCAAAACGGTTTGATGATGATATCTCAGCGGTGCTCGCGGTGTTTAATTTAACGATTGAAAGTGATGTTGTTACGCAAGCAAGAGTGGCCTTTGGCGGCATGGCGGGGATTCCAGCGCGTGGCAAGCATTGTGAAAATGCGTTAATCGGTCAAGCGTTTAATCAATCAACGATTGATAATGCTAAAACCCAATTAACCAATGACTTTTCACCAATGAGCGATGTGCGCGCTTCAAAAGATTACCGTATGACGGTTGCCCAAAATTTATTACAAAAAGCCTTTATCGAAATATCTCAGCCGCAGGCTAATACGGGAGTTGTTCAATATGCGTAAATTAATTGATTTACCGACGAAACAATCGAGTAAGGTGGCGGGTAAAGTCGGTGTATCTCATAAACACGAAAGTAGCGATAAACATGTGAGCGGCAAGGCTATTTATATTGATGACCGCCCAGAACAAGCGCATCAATTACATGGCGCTATTGGTCAAAGCACTATTGCTCACGGCGTTGTTAAGTCGATGGATTTATCGAAAGTTAAAGCACACCCTGACGTTGTTGCTGTAATAACCAGCCAAGATGTGCCGGGAAAAGTTGATATAGGCCCTGTGTTTGGCGGCGATCCTGTGTTGGTTGAAGATAAAGTTGAATTCATGGGACAAGCCATATTTGCTGTTGCAGCAACCTCTCACGAAGCTGCCATTCAAGCGGCGCGCTTAGCCGTTATTGAATATGAGGAATTGCCTCCAGTATTATCGGTAAAAGATGCGTTAGCGCAGAAAAACTTTGTGCGCCCAACACATACTCAATCACGCGGTGATGCACCAAAAGCTATTGCGGCGAGTCCACATCAGTTGTCGGGTGAATTAGAAATTGGTGGTCAAGAACATTTCTATTTAGAAAGCCAAATATCAAGTGCCGAACCAACGGAGGAGGGTGGCATGATTGTGTATTCATCGAGCCAACACCCGTCGGAGGTGCAAATTTTAGTCGCCGAAGTCTTAGGCATTCCATTTAATAAGGTTGTGATTGACATGCGCCGCATGGGCGGTGGTTTTGGTGGCAAAGAAACACAGGCTGCACCTTGGGCGTGTTTAGCAGCGTTGCTAGCGAATGAAACCGGTCGCGGCGTTAAAATGCGATTAAATCGTCACGATGATATGACGGCTACAGGAAAACGCCATCCCTTTGAAAATACTTACAATGTTGGTTTTGATAACGAAGGTTTGGTTAAAGGTATTGATTTTACCATTAATGGCAATTGTGGTTATTCACCTGATTTGTCTGATGCCATTGTCGACAGGGCTATGTTCCACAGTGATAACGCTTACTTTTTAGAGCACGTTAATGTGGTGGGCAATCGTTGTAAAACCAATACGGTTTCACATACGGCTTATCGCGGCTTTGGTGGTCCGCAAGGCATGATTTCTATTGAAGGGGTGATGGACGATATTGCTCGTAAGGTGGGTAAAGACCCACTTGAAGTACGTAAATTAAATTTGTATGGCACAGTAGATCGCAACGTAACGCATTATGGTCAAACAGTAGAACATAATATCTTACCGATGATGATCGACAAGTTAGAAAGTGATTGCGATTATCAAGGGCGTAGGGCGGCGATTACAGCGTTTAATAAAGAAAATCAATTTATCAAGAAAGGCATCGCGTTAACGCCGGTGAAATTTGGAATTTCATTTACCGTGCAGCACCTTAATCAAGCAGGTGCGCTCATTCATTTATATACCGACGGTTCGATTCAGCTCAATCATGGCGGCACAGAAATGGGGCAGGGGCTTAATACAAAAATAGCTCAGGTGGTTGCGCAAGTATTCCAAGTGGATATTGATAATATTTTAGTCACAGCAACACGCACCGACAAGGTGCCAAACACATCGCCAACGGCAGCGTCATCGGGTACGGATTTAAACGGCAAAGCAGCACAAGCAGCGGCTAAAACTATACGCGGCCGATTAATCGAATTTGCCAGTAGTCATTTTGATGTCGCATGCGAAGAGATCATCTTCAAAGATAACATTGTTTATATCAGTGATAAGAAATCGATGGCGTTTGCTGAGTTAGTGCAATTAGCTTATTTAAATCGTGTGTCGTTATCATCAACGGGCTTTTATAAAACCCCAAAAATTCATTACAACCGCGAACAAGCCAATGGCCGTCCATTTTTCTATTACGCCAATGGTGTATCTTGTTCTGAGGTCGTTATTGATACCTTAACGGGTGAATACAAAGTAGAACGTGTCGATGTGCTCCATGATGTGGGGGACTCATTGAACCCCGCCATTGATTTAGGGCAAATTGAAGGCGCATTTGTACAAGGTTTAGGGTGGTTAACAACAGAAGAGTTGGTATGGAATGACAAGGGAAGACTGTTATCTAACGGCCCTGCAACCTATAAAATTCCCGCTATTGCGGATATGCCACCGCAGTTTAATGTCGAGCTATTGCAAAACGAGCCTAATAGAGAGGCGACGATTTATAACTCTAAAGCCGTTGGAGAGCCACCATTTATGCTCGCTATTTCTGTATGGTCAGCCATGCGTGATGCTATTGCTAGTGTATCTAATTATCAACAAAGTCCTGTACTTCACACGCCAGCTACGCCAGAGCGTGTGTTAGCGGCCGTTATGCAAATGCAGCAGTCGTAAAGTTAGAGAGGAATTGACATGACACCAAATAGCCACTGGCTCGACGCCGCCCAACAATTATCGCACCAAGGTCAAAGTTATGTGTTGGTGACTTTACTGGGGGTGCGAGGTTCGGCGCCGCGAGACAGTGGCACGAAAATGGTGGTAAGCAGTGATGCAACATTCGACACCATTGGTGGTGGTCATTTAGAACATAAAGTCACACAAATAGCCCAACAACTGATGCGTGATGGCCAAAGCGGTCAAAAAATTGAACATTTTCCATTAAGTGTAAAGTTAGGGCAATGTTGTGGTGGCAGCACTAGTGTATTGTTCGAAACCTTCATTAATACCAATATTAATATCATGATGTTTGGCGCTGGCCATGTTGGACACGCCATTGCGCCAATGCTTGCTGGTTTGCCTATTAATTTACATTGGGTTGATGAGCGCTGTGATTTATTTCCTCAAACCGTTGCCAGAAATACGCAACATGTGGTGAGTGAAGTACCTAGCGATGAAGTGGTTAGTATGCCGCCAAGCAGCTATTACATTATTCTAACGCATAACCATCAGCGTGATTTTGAAATCTGTAGTGCCATTTTAAAACGAAACGATGCTAAATATGTTGGGCTTATAGGTTCCGATACTAAGTGGAAGCGTTTTCAGCAGCGCTTTAGTCATCGTGGTTTTAGTGAGTCACAAATTCAAAGTATTAGCTGTCCCGTTGGTTTATCGCAAGTCTCAGGTAAGTTACCGATGGAGGTTGCTGTCTCTATTGTGGGGCAGGTGATAAATATTTATCAGCAAGATAAAGCGCCAACGCCCCACAAACAAGGTCCTCAATGGAGTGAGCTTAAAAATATGTTTGAAGAAGGCTCTGATAATTCCCTGACGGTTATGCAACAGGTAGAGTCTCATGATTAATTTTCCTAAAAATCACTTTGCCTTGCGCAGTTCACGCATTGTTATTAACGGCAAGGTGAGCTCTGCGGTGATAGAAATTAAAGATGGCTTGATTAAAGCAATCCACGATTATGACGCGGTTGTTGATTGCAAAATAGAAGATGTTGGCTCTGACGTTATTATGCCTGGGCTGGTGGATTCTCATGTACATATTAATGAGCCTGGGCGAACTGAGTGGGAAGGGTTTAATACCGCCACTCAAGCAGCTGCAGCTGGTGGCATAACAACTTTGGTCGACATGCCGCTTAATTGTATTCCTGTGACCATTGATAAAGCCTCTTTCCAAGAAAAGCTCGACAGCGTGCACGATAAATTATGGGTCGATTGTGGTTTTTGGGGGGGAGTTGTTCCGAACAGTGTGAGTGAGTTAGATGAATTACTCAGTGCTGGAGTATTGGGGTGCAAATCATTTTTAATTGATTCTGGCATTGAAGAGTTTCCAAACATGCAAGCTGCAGACTTGCGTAAAGCCATGCCTATTTTAGCTAAATACAATGCGCCTTACCTCATTCATGCTGAACTTGATTGCGGCGCGCCGCCTGCGAAAATAACTAAAAGTTATCAGTCGTTCTTAGATTCACGTCCGAAAGCGTGGGAAAACGATGCGATTGATTTAATGATTAATTTAAATCGTGAAGTTAAAAGTAATGGATTCGATTGTCACGTTCACATTGTTCACTTGTCGAGTAGCGACGCTATTGCCAATATTGAAGCTGCTCGTGATGAGGGTATGAATTTAACCATCGAAACCTGTCCTCATTATTTGACCCTAGCTTCAGAAAATATTCCCGATGGAAAAACGTTATTTAAATGCTGTCCTCCGATTCGCGAAGAAGAGAATCGTCAACGTTTGTGGCAGGGGCTTAATGATGGCGTTATTGATTTTATTGTTTCAGATCATTCACCTTGCACACCACAGCTTAAACATATTGATAGTGGTGATATCGAAAAAGCTTGGGGTGGTATTTCAGCGCTGCAATTTGGTTTGCCGCTGATTTGGACCGAAGCCAAAACTCAGGGTTTTGATCTGATTGATATCACTCGTTGGATGAGTGAAAAAACGGCAAAGTTTATTGGTATGGAACATATTAAAGGGCATATCAAAGTTGGGCACCATGCTGACTTTGTCGTATTTGATGATCAAGCTGGTTATGAGATCACTAATGAAATGATTAAGCATCGCCACAAAATAACCCCTTATGTTGGACGTCATGTTGAAGGTAGCGTGAAGGCAACATATTTACGGGGACAAAAAGTTTACAGTAATAATAAATTTGGCGACAAACCTGTGGGTCAACCTTTGTTAAAAGGCCAAGTTTAGGCATTTTCGTTCATGGGTGATTAGAGTCATCATGTAATTAGGATATTGATAAAAATGGATCAACAGCAATTAAATGAACACTTTACGCAACATTATGTCGATATGGCTCAAGCTCGATTAGGCGGAGAAACATTATATTGTAGTGATGATTTCTTTGCAGAAATGGAGAACTTGATTAAACCGGGACGTGGTGTCTTTATAGAGGATAAGTACACAGATCGTGGCAAATGGATGGACGGTTGGGAGTCGCGTCGAAGTTATGGACGTGATGATGGACGTGACGAGGATTGGTGTGTAATTCGTTTAGGTGTTGTTGGTGTTATTCGTGGTTTAGACATTGATACAAATCATTTTAAAGGTAATGCACCACAATCTATCATGGTAGAAGCTTGTCACTGCGATGACTCTGCAGCTCAAGATATCAAAGATGCAAATTGGACAGTGGTCCTTGAGCAAAGTGATACTAATGCACACAGTCAAAACTTGTTTGAAGTGACTTCAACACAAATGTGGACCCATGTACGATTAACACTATTTCCTGATGGTGGTGTTGCTCGCTTTCGTGTTTACGGCGAACCAGCGCTGAATATGAGTAATTTTGTTACTGACGAACTTGTCGACTTAGCGGCGATTAAAAATGGTGCGCGAGCACTGTTATGTTCAGACATGTTTTTTAGTGATAAAAACAATCTCATTATGCCCGGACGTGGAGTGAATATGGGAGATGGCTGGGAAACAAAACGCCGCCGTGATCCCGGTCCTGATTGGTCGATTGTCAAATTAGCAGCCAAAGGGACCATTAAGAAAGCCATTATCGATACGGCACATTTTAAAGGTAATTTCCCCGATACCTTTAGCCTAGAAGCAACAAATAGCAATAGTGAAGATGTTTTGTCTGGTAGAGCAACATGGCAATCAATGATTAAACAAACCAAATTATTTGCCGATCGCGAGCATTTATTTATTAGTGAGATAAATGACAATAAAACGGCCTTCACACACGTCAGGTTGAATATCTTCCCTGATGGCGGTGTAAGTCGCATGCGGTTGTTTGGAGAAGTGTTGTAATTTTTTTATTGTCACATTTGACGTGCAAATAACTACATCTGTTTCTTGAGTTTGATGTATGCACGCCAGTTACTTTTCTTTGCTTCGCCAAAGAAAAGTAACCAAAAGAAAGGCGACCCGTAGATTTAACGCTTTTCTTAAATGGAAAATAGTCTAATCGATAACGTATTTGATCCGCATCCCTGCGGCAAATACTAAAAAATCATCCCTGATTTTTTTTATCGGACTATTTTACATTTAAGGCGATAAATAACGGGAGTTTAAAATCCTCAGTTTTAATTAGGTTGGGAGTCACTTTGAACTATCTAAACATAAACAAACAAACCATCGAAGACGCTACACACGCCTTCATGCAGTGTTGTACCTCATCGACATGGGTCAAAAAAATGGTCTCGTCACGCCCATATCACAACATTGATGAGTTGTTTGAATCGGCCAATGAGCATTGGGTTGGTCTTGATGAGGCAGATTACTTAGAAGCTTTTGATGGGCACCCTAAAATTGGTGATGTCGAAAGCCTCATGAAAAAATACGTCAATACTAAAATGTTGGCAGCAGGTGAACAGGCGGGTATGAGCCTTGCTGACGAGCAAACTATTATACAGTTAGCGCAAGGTAATAGGGATTATCAAGACAAGTTTGGATTTATATTTATTGTGTGTGCTACAGGTAAAACAGCGAGTGAAATGAACACGCTATTGCAAGCGCGTTTACACAATTGCCGCGAGAAAGAGTTGCTTAATGGAGCGGAAGAACAACGTAAAATTTTTCACATACGATTATCAAAACTGACATAAGGGTTAGCAATGAGCCAAATTACAACACATATTTTAGATACAACGCGTGGAAAACCTGCGGCTAATGTTCCTATTACGTTATTTGTACAAATTAGCGGCCAATGGCAAGAAATGTCAACGGGCATGACCAATAGTGATGGTCGTATAGGTGACTTATTAAAGGCGGATTTTGTGTTGGATGCAGGTATTTATCGCATGAATTTTGATACTCAAAGTTATTTCGAGGCGAATAACGAACAAGGTTTTTACCCATTTGTAGATATTGTCTTTAACATTGATGATTCAGGTAGTCATTATCATATTCCTCTATTACTCACAGCTTATGGGTATTCAACTTATAGAGGCAGCTGATAATGCACAATTATATTAAAACTGTTATTGCCAAGCCTCTAACAAAGGCGGCTTTTTCTTCTTTTGGTGATGTGATAGCCATTGATGACGATAATCAACATTTCCCTATAAATCACGGTTATACCACAAGGCATCATAATTTAGCTCAAGTGGATGTATTGGGTGATGGTGCACAGGGAATTATTAGCATTTTTAGATCGACGCCATTATCACGTCCAGTCAAAATTTCTATGATGGAACGACACCCATTAGGCTCTCAAGCTTTTATTCCGCTGGGCAATAACCCTTATTTAGTCGTGGTTGCACCAAAGGGTGAACTAGATCTAAGTAAAGTTGAGGTCTTTTTTGCACAATCTTATCAGGGAGTGAACTACCACACAGGTACATGGCATCATTTCTGTTTAGCGCTTGATGATGTTAGCAACTTTTTAGTTGTTGATAGAAATGGCGCTGGTAATAACTGTGATGAAGTTACTTTAAATGACGAAGAAAGCTTCATCCTAGAATTTGAACACCTATATTCATAAATGAATATAGGCATATTTATACATATTAATGAGTTACAAAATGAATAATACAACCAAAGCATTTCGCGGAGAGATACTACACTTTTTAAGCGATCCTGCGTTAGATGAAGCTAACAGCTATCAATATTTCCAGGATGGACTTTTAGTCGTGACAGACGGTTTGGTTGAAATGATTGGACATGCACAAGAGCTCTTACCCAAATTAAGTGATGACTTGTCTATTACAGAGCATAGAAATGGCATATTGATGCCAGGGTTTGTTGATACACATATTCACTTCCCACAAACTGAAATCATCGGTTCTTACGGTGAACAACTATTAGAATGGTTAGATACTTATACCTTCCCAACCGAATCTCAATTTGGTGATATGGAATTTGCACTAGGCCGTGCTCAGTTTTTCTTAGATCAATTATTGCAAAACGGTACTACAACGGCCCTAGTATTTGGCACCGTACATCCTGAGTCAGTAGAAGCTTTTTTCCAGCAAGCCCAAAAAATGAAACTCCGCATGATTTGCGGCAAAGTGATGATGGATCGCAATGCGCCAGATGATTTAACGGACACAGCTCAATCTAGTTATGATGAATCAAAAGCATTAATCGAGAAATGGCATGGCAAAGACAGATTGCATTATGCGGTGACACCGCGTTTTGCTCCGACAAGTACCAGTGAACAATTGCATAAAGCAGGTGATTTATTAAAAGAATATCCAGATGTATTTATGCATACACATTTGAGCGAAAACGAAAATGAATGCGCCTGGGTAAACGAATTATTTCCAGACTGCGAAAACTACCTTGATGTTTATGATCAACATGGTTTGTTGAGTAAGCGTAGTGTTTTTGCCCATGGTATCCATTTGTGTGACAGCGAATATCAGCGTCTAAGTGATACAAATTCATCCTTATCATACTGCCCAACGTCTAACTTATTTTTAGGAAGTGGCCTATTTAATCTCCAAAAAGCACAGGAATATAATATTGATGTGGGCATAGGGACTGATGTTGGTGCAGGAACCAGCTTTTCACAACTTCAGACATTGAATGAAGGGTATAAAGTTCAGCAGCTGCGCGGTGAAAAACTTACCGCTCTTAAATCATTTTTCTTAGCGACATTAGGCGGCGCCAATGCTTTAGATCTTAATCATAAGATAGGAAACTTTGAATTAGGTAAAGAAGCAGACTTTGTTGTGCTCGATTACCAATGCACCGATCTAATGCGGGTGAGAATGAAAAAAGCTAAAGATATGTTAGAACGATTGTTTGTACTGACAACATTGGGAGATGATCGCGCTATTAAAGCCACTTATGTGATGGGGGAGCTGATGCATGATCGTAACTCCCCTAAAAAGAGTGCGATCTAATGTCAGGTAAAGCATAGAAAAACGAGAAATTCACATGGTGCGTTATCGCTGTGATAACGCAGATGAAGAATTCTGTGGAGCATCAATACATGGACCCCTATATTACTGAATGGTTAAACTTAGGCTTACGGTTTGCTCATGTCGTCACCGGTACTGCTTGGATAGGCGCATCATTTTATTTTGTTTGGTTGGATAATCACTTAGAAAAGCCACCATCATGGAAAGAAGAGAAAGGCGTTAGTGGTGACCTATGGGCTATTCACGGCGGTGGATTTTATGAAATAGCGAAATATAAACATGCACCACAACAAATGCCTAATTTATTACATTGGTTTAAATGGGAAGCATATAGTACTTGGCTCACAGGATTTGTCTTACTATCTTTGATGTTTTATGTAGGTGCACAAACCTATCTCATAGACCCTTCTGTCGCAAAGATTACGCCTGTGGTGGCTATTAGTATCGGCCTCGCTAGCATTATCGGGGGGTGGGGTATATATGATGGGCTATGCAGAACATCGTTAGCTAAGCATAGTTTAGTACTAGGGATAATACTCATGCTGTTAGTATGTGCGTTATCTTATGTCCTTAGCGAAACCTTTAGTGCCAGAGGGGCATTTATGCATGTTGGTGCTGTCATTGGCACAGTGATGGCGGGCAATGTATTTTTCACCATAATGCCATCACAGCGGGCCTTAGTGAAATCAGTAGAAAAGGGTGAAGCTGTCGATCCTCGTTGGGGAGCCAAAGCCAAGTTACGTTCTACCCATAATACCTACGCCACGCTGCCACTCATATTTATTATGATCAGTAATCACTACCCTATGATTTTCAATCATCAATATAATTGGGCTGTGTTGATGGTTATCTTTGTTATTACAGCAGCTATCAGACAGTATTTTGTGGCTCGTCATAAAGGCAATGAAAATAAAATGGTGCTGATATTCGCTACGTTATTAACCATAGGGTTGATGATTGCCATTGCGCCAAAAGCGATTAAATCATCAGAGGTAGAGGTTATTGATCTTAGTAAAGTGAAATCTATTATCAATGAGCGGTGCACTGCTTGCCATTCTAAAGCCAATACTGATGTTATATTCGCCACGGCACAAGGCGGTGTGATACTCGATACGTTAACAGACATGAATCGATGGGCCCCAAGAATTCAAGCCAGAGTAATAGAAGCTAAAGACATGCCATTTATGAATAAGACTAAAATGTCACAACAAGAACGTTTATATATAGCAAATTGGATTGTTCAGGGCGCTAATATTAAGTGAAAGGGCAGAATAGGAAAAACTGATTAGAAATAAACGAGCAATAACGCTTGAATATTCGACATAAATGGCCGTTTACCCAATAGGATGCCGTTTTTATAATCAAATGAAATAAAAGATCAAAAAAGCCCTTGCCAAGTCTCAACGGATCTCTATAATGCGCCTCACTGAAACGGAGCAGAGCATCATTAAGCGGATAACGCAGAATGACAGCAGTAACGGTTTAGAGAAGAAATACACTTCTTCGAGTTATTTTTAAATCGCTTTTAAGCGCTTCGAAAATAAAGCGAAATTAGTTGTTGACTTCGAATCGGGAAAGCGTATTATACGCATCCCAACGCAACGGACCACGTGGTTTGAAGCGCTTCTCTCACTTAGCTTTAACGAGTTATGTTGGTCGAGATAAAACGTTCTTTAACAATTTGTATTCAAATAAACTGTGTGGGCATTTGAAGGTAAGTATCAAGGTACTTATTGAATATGTCTACACTAGATGATTCTTAGT
>Ga0209395_1006915_pt1 | contig 12069 bp, 8 predicted proteins | sample GOMGulsemesocosm_3_FD_184635 | JGI IMG/M metagenome (GOLD analysis project Ga0209395, IMG submission 184635) | Methane-oxidizing microbial communities from mesocosms in the Gulf of Mexico - GOM9D Gulf of Mexico (SPAdes) (version 2) | ecosystem: Environmental > Aquatic > Marine > Cold seeps... | reverse complement strand
CAATCAAGCCATTGGTCGAAGGGTCAAAGTCAAGCGGTTGTCCAGCGTCAAGTTTACTTAATACTTGATTACCGAGCGCTTTACCTAATTCAACACCCCATTGATCAAATGAGTTAACTTGCCAGATCACACCTTGTGTAAAGACCTTATGCTCATACAAGGCAATCATACTGCCTAGGGCTTTCGGGTTAAGCTCGTTAAGTAATAACGTGTTGCTCGGTTTATTGCCTTTCATGACTTTGTGACCTGCAAGACTGCTAATTTCATCAGTACTACATTTAGCCTTGGTCATTGCAGCAATGACTTGTTCTTTGCTTTGTCCTTCCATCATCGCCTGGCTCTGACCAAAACAGTTTGCGGTCAACATGTCATGATGCTCGCCCAAAGAGTGATGAGGGTGTAATGGTAAGATGAAATCCACTGGGATCGGCGTTTTACTTTGGTGAATTAGCTGATGGAACGAATGCTGTCCATTGGTGCCTTCACTGCCCCAAATGATTGGGCCGGTGTCATAGCTTATTTCTTCATTGTTAACCGACGTTGATTTACCATTACTTTCCATGTCCAATTGTTGAACATATGCGGGGAGGCCGCGCAGGTAGTGATAATAAGGCAGTAACACTTGCGACTGGGCGCCGAAGAAATTACGGTACCAAATACCAATCATCGCCATCATTACTGGCATGTTTTTTTCGAGTGGTGCGTTTAAGAAATGGTTATCCATTTCGTGGGCACCTTTTAAGAATTGCTCGTAGTTGTCAAAACCGACGGCTAGCGCTAATGGCAATCCAATGGTCGACCATACTGAATAACGACCACCAACCCAGTCCCACATCGGGAATACGTTGTCACTTGAGATCCCGAGTTCTTTCGCCTTTGCAAGATTGGTTGAGACACAGGCGAAGTTCGCTTGAATATCGTCAAAACTGGCAGTCTCTAAAAACCACTCACGTACGGTTTGGGTATTACGCAACGTTTCTTGAGTGGTTAGGGTCTTAGATGAAGTGATAACCAAGGTAGTTTCAGGGTCTAATTTCTTAAGCACATCTTGAATATGACAACCATCGACGTTCGCGACAAAATGAACGTTGAGTTGTTGTTGTCGGTATGGCTTGAGTGCTTCTGACATGATCTTAGGACCGAGGAATGAACCGCCGATACCTATGGCAATCACGTCAGTAAATCGCTTGCCGGAATACCCGGTCTTTTCGCCACTTGATACGGCGTTAACAAAGGTTTTCATTTGCGCTAGCGCGGCGCGAATTTGTGGCATGACATCGTCGCCGTCAACGAATACTGGCTTGTCGGAGAAATTACGTAGTGCGGTATGTAATACGGCACGATTTTCGGTGGTATTAATGGCTTCGCCGCTAAACATCTGATGACGCTTTTCGATCAAACCGCTCGACTTTGCTAGCTCAAGTAATAAGTCAGTAGTCTCGCGATTCATGATGTTTTTTGAGAAATCTAGCGTTAGATCGCTGGTCTGAATTGAAAATTGATCAAACCGCTCGCTGTCTTGTGCGAAAAAATCACGGATATGTTGATCACGTATCTGCTTAAAATGACTGGTCAACGCCTGCCACTGGGGAGTGTTTGGTAGCATGTTTATCTCTTTTCCTAGGTGGTCAACTATTGACGCACAGTATAACGGGTTGCATTAACTTCTGCTAAGGTTGGCAGCGCGGACATTGCACCTATTTTGGTACATACCTTACTACTCACCTTTTGTGCAAAGGCCACAAAGTCGGCCATTTGATCTTTAAATAGCGCATCAATATCCGAGTTAACAGACATTTGATATAAAATTGCGCCAATAAATGAATCGCCCGCGCCGGTGGTGTCAATCGCTTCTATTTCATAGGCTGGAACCACATATTGCTCACCGTTATGCGAAACGAGACAGCCATCTTTACCCATGGTCACAAAAACAAGCTTCACGCCAAGTTGATGGAGTCTATGACACCCGTCACGGAAGTTACTACAATCTGTTAACAATTCCAACTCTTCTTCACTAACTTTTACCACATCGGACATCTTAAAAAATTCGCTAGTACGCTGTTTAAATTGTTCTATATTATTTTGCCATAAATCGATGCGGTAGTTCGGATCGAAGACAATTAGGTTACCTTGTTCGAACGCTAATTTTACACTTGCTAGGTAACTGTCGTATAGATTACCACCGAGTAAGGCGGTCGCAGAACCAAAATGAACGATGGCATCATCGAGTAGCGAATTTAAACGGTTGTCGGTTAATGTCAGCTGTTCATCCGCACCGCGATTGAAGGTGAATTCTCGCTCGCCGTCGTCTGCTAGCGAGACAAAAGCGAGTGTGGTGGGGGTCGAAAGTTGTTGGACATAATCCGTTTTTACTTGGTACTCATTAAGGCGGTCTAGCAGATAGTGACCAAACGGATCATTGCCAACGGCGCCAACAAATTCTGAATGACCGCCCAGCTGTGCGATACAAGCGGATACATTGGCAGGCGCGCCGCCGGCTTTCTTAATAAAATTACAACCGAGGTTGAGCCCTTTGTTAACGTCGGTACAAACAAAATCGATGAGAACTTCGCCAATGCATACTACTTTCATATTCGCTACCTGCCTTGCTAATTAATATTATTGTTGAGTCTATACCCGTGCCACTTGGAAATGCTGATTTATGCAAGTCGAGAAGCGTGCCAAATGCTAGGCATAATATGTGTCGCTTAGTCATTCTAAATAAATATATTATAACGACGCAGTTGGTCGCTTATCGCCTTGCCCTACGGGAGTTTGGGTAGAAAGCGACTACGGCGTTATGATTCATAATTAGGGAATAACCATTAATTACAAATCATGCCTTGTATTCGCATCCTACCCAAGCTCAGAAACCTGCATTTTCAAGTAGCACGGGTATATAAAGTATCTTGAGATGATAGCGCTGCTTGCGTTGGATTAACGATGAAGTTATAAATCATCAATGCGGCCAATGAGCCAGCGAATCCGGTCGCTAAGTAGAAACCATAAGTTACATCGCCGAACAGATCGCTTATCAAGCCCATTGCCAGAGGCCCTAACGCGGCTGCAACAGCGGTGAAGAATAAGATAACCCCAGCCACTGCGCCATGTTGTGAGCGCTTAAAGCAAATAATCCCTTTAGAATTTAGCGTAGGATAAATCATTGACATGAATAATCCCGCAAGTGGTAGTAGGATGATCGCGGCGTCAATGCCGTAAATCATACTGCCCAAGAAGCAGAGGAAGATCGCATTACTATTAATCATCATCACTAACTTCCAGTCAATCTTGGACAATAGCCATGCGCCTAAGAATCGACCGCCTGCACGTAAGACAAAGAAAATGGTGAGGGCATAAGCGGCCAGCGTGACCATTGACCCTTTATATTCACTCAGTAGCGTTGGCATCCAGACATAGATAGCGACTTCGGTCGCCACGTAAAAGGCAATGGCCAGTGAACAGCCTAATGCATAGGGGTTTTTCATCATCGACAAGGTGCGTTGTAAATTAATTTTCTCTTCAGGGTTTTGTTTCATCGCTGGGTAATCGGTGCGCCAAGCAAGTAAACATAATCCGGCACAGATAACTCCGGCTACTATATAGAGGTACTTCCAATCGGCACCACTAATTAATAGGTAACTGACCACTGCCGGCCCAATGATGGCACCAAGACCGAAGAAACCTTCCACCGTGTTCATGGTGGAGGTATGTTCTTTCTCGCCCTCGGTAATGTCGCCGATAAGCGCGAGTGCGCCGGTTTTAAATATACCGATTGCAGCGCCGGACACCATTAATAGCACTAGGAAGAAGATGAATGCATCACCAATGGCAAAGAAGAAACACGCTATAGAGAAGATGATTAGACCGATGATAATGGTCTTTTTTCGTCCCAGTTTATCCGCCAGAAAACCGAGAAATAGGCCACTTAAGGCGATTGCAATCATCGGTGCATAATGAAAGGCGCTAGCAGCGGTTAAGCTCAAATCGTAGGTTTTAATGATGACGGGAATGATCACGCCAACCGCATCGGTTGTCATGGCGAACACCATGAACATCATATAGGTAAGCCATTTTATCTTAGTCGTTGCTATGGTGGTGTTTTCTTGTTTAGTATTAGACATTCTTCGGTCCTCAAATAACTATATAAGCCATTGGTTAACGTTGGAATACTGCTTCAACGTTGACCAAATATAGCTTGCTCCTATCGCCAAAAACAGCAATAAATGAATAAAAATAATCTTTTTCTTGTATCTGCTCTGATACCCAGTAAGATAAAACTTAATCGATTAAGAGTCAAGTTTAAGCAATAGCGAGGAGCAAGCAATGAAAAATGGTGTTCAATTAATCAGTTACGCTGATAGGCTATCTAACGCAGGTATCCCTGCACTCGAAAAACTGCTGAAAAATCAGTTAAACGGACTGTTTAGTGGGGTTCATATCCTCCCTTTCTATTACCCTATTGATGGTAGTGATGCCGGTTTTGATCCGATAGACCATAACCAAGTGGACTCAAGAGTCGGTCAGTGGTCGGATGTTAAAGCGCTCGGCGCTCGCGTTGACTTAATGGCTGACCTTATTGTTAATCACATGTCTGCTCAATCGATGCAATTTCAAGATGTCCTCGCCAACGGTAAAGAATCACGCTATTGGGAATTATTTTTAACCCAAGATAAAGTCTTTCCTAATGGCATGACCGAGCAACAACAAGATGCGATTACTAAGCCTAAAGAAGATGGTTGTTTCACGGCTTATACATTGGCTAGTGGCGAGAGTGTGAATTTCTGGACCACGTTCACCGCCAATCAGATCGACATTAATGTTGAGTCCAAAGCGGGCAAGTATTACCTCGATACGGTGCTCAATACATTCGCCGACAACAACATGAAGCTAGTCCGCCTAGATGCCGCCGGTTTTGCAATTAAACAGGCGGGTACCAGCTGCTTTATGCTTGATGAAACCTTTGCTTACATCGATAAACTTTCTGACCAAATCAACAGTCTCGGCATGGAATCGCTAGTGGAAGTACATTCTCATTACCAAACTCAAATTGAGATTGCGAAGAAAGTCAACCTTGTGTACGACTTCGCATTGCCGCCATTAGTGTTGCATGCATTATTTACCAACGATGCCGCGCCACTGTTAAAATGGTTATCGATATCGCCACGAAATTGTTTAACGGTGCTCGATACGCATGACGGTATTGGTATTGAAGATGTTGCGCCAACCAAAGCGCTGCCAGGTTTACTCGATGATCAACAGATTGAACAACTTATCGCAAAAATTCACACCAACTGTGACGGACAAAGTTTAAAAGCATCGGGCGCCGCGGCGAGTAATGTCGATATATATCAAGTTAACTGCAGTTATTTTTCGGCATTAGGTAATCATGATTTTGATTACTTATTAGCGCGCGCGATTCAGTTCTTTGCTCCTGGCACGCCACAAGTTTACTACGCGGGATTGTTGGCGATAGAAAATGACATGGAATTATTAGCTCAGACCAATGTTGGACGTGATATTAGTCGCCCGTATATTGACCAAGACCGATTAGCGACAGCGTTAGAAAAGAAGGTGGTTAAAGCACTAACCACCTTGATTGAATTGCGTAACACTTGCCAAGCATTTTCAGGCGAAATGACGATTGAACAACACGACGAAGCGTTTAGTTTATGTTGGGGTCATCAGGCAGAAAAAGCACAGCTAAATGTTGATTTAGCGGCTCGTCGCGCGACTATTGAAGTGCAAGGTAAGCATCAACAAACGATTTGTTTAACTCAACTTCTAGCTAACAGCTAGCCCCTTGTTGTACGGTGTAATCTAATACTTCGTCAACAACAGAGCCGTCGAGAAATAATTCGGCGGCTCGTTGTCCTTTAAGCACACTGTTTTGGTGAATGGTCGTTAAGGCTGGCGTGCATCGTAATGACTCATCGATACCATCAAAACCAACTATTTTTACATCTTGGGGCACTTTCAATCCGAGTTCTTGTGCTTCACGCAGTGCTGACAGTGCAATTAAATCACTCATACATAACAAGACGTTAGGGCGAGGTTCTGTGGTTAATGCTTCTCGTGCGGCAATAGCGGCTAACTTGACATTACTCTCTGGCACATTCCAAATTAGCTCATTCTTTAGTGACAATTCCTGTTGCTTTAACGCTCGGATATAGCCATCGAGACGGCGATGTGAGATAGAACTTTGGCTGTCCAGCAACTCATTATCGTAAACACGGCACACTTGTTCACTCGGTATGAGGCGTAAGCCCAGCACAGCGAAGACATTATTGGCGGCGGGTTTTATCTGATTTGTTATCTTGGCGGCGGCTTGTTCATTATCAATATTAACTGAGGCACGATTAGCGATGTTAAAGTCGATGGTGACGACTTTCTTCGCTGTCTTTTCTAATTGCTGTACTAGTTCACTATTTCGTGGCGCGCCATAGCAAATGAAGCCATCCACAAAATCGACAATCTTATTGATGCTCGGTGAACGACCTGAGAACAGCAATACATTGATGTGATTCTTTTCGAGTATATCTGTCACACCTTGCATAAACTGACTCGCAACAGGGTCTGATACCATATAACTAAGGCTGTCTGGCAAGATCAGCGCAACAATCCCTGAGGTTCCCTTTCGTAGTGAGCGGGCTGCTTGATTTGGGCCGTGATAGCCAAGTTCCTGACAGGCTAGTAAAATTTCTTCACGCTTTTTCTTCGACAACTGATCGGGGCGATTGAAGGCATTTGAGACGGTAGCATTAGATACGCCAAGGATCTCAGCAACTTTTTTCAGGGTTAAAGCCGTTCTATTACTCATTAAAAATCCATTGGTCAATTATCGCTGAGAATAGGAGGTATCAGCACTCGTGTGATTAGGCTATTGATACTAGCTATAAATAGGTCTTATTGCATTAAGTTTCTCTGGCGAACGTGACTAAATAAGCCAACAATATATTCTATTTCGTCTACTATTAGTTTATAACTCCTTGTTGCCTTGAATGCGGTTAAGTGTACCGGATCATGATTTATTGTTTTGAGCATTTTGTTCTCGATAGCCAAAGTTACACCTTGCATGATGACAAGGGCGTAGTCACGATTGAAGCGCAGACCTTTGATCTCATCGTGTACTTAATAGAAAACAATCAACGTGTGGTATCTCGGGATGAACTGTTTGATAGTTTATGGGCATCAAAGGTAGTCTCTGACGCCTCGTTGAGTAATCGAATCAATAACGCCCGCAAGGCGCTCGGTGATGATGGACGTACGCAATCACTGATTAAAACTATTCACGGTAGAGGTTATCAATTTGTTGGCATCATTGACGACTCAACAGCCGAAGTAAAACCTACTATTGAAACTGATCACGTTGATCCCCGTAAGCTTAACCTGTCGTTAGTGTCTGGTATTGCTATCGGTGTGTTCCTACTGCTCATGGTGTGGCATGTCATTTTTAATAAACCACAGTCAGTGGTTAGCGTTGTTAAACGTCCGATTATCGCGGTACTACCGATAGACGTCGATCCGTCAAATAAGAACTTAGTGATCTTATCCGCTGCCTTTTCAGATTATTTAACCAATCGCTTGTCTTCGACATTAGAAATGACGGTATTACATCCAGAGACTGTGCTGACGTTGCAGCAAGAATTTGATGATATATGGGCGACGCAACGAGTGACTAACGCCCAATATATGATTAAGACGCAAGTGAAAGCATCATCGTTGCAAGATAGGGCGCAGTTGCTGGTGACCTTATATCAATTACAGCCGGACAATGAGGTTAGCGATGTCAACCTCGGAACGTTCGACTTTGACTATCCACATACTGCGCAAGATTTAGTGGCACTGTTTCAAGAGCGCCGGATGATCATTAAAGAGGTGGTTGGCTTGATTCGCCCTGGCATTGAGGTGCCTTTCTCACGGGTAGAAACAGAGAATATTCAAGCCTACCAATTGGTTATTTCTGCTCATCATCTGCAGCGCCAAGATAGCTGTCCACAAATAAAACGCGCAGAGCAATTATTGCAACGTGCGTTGAAGCTCGACCCGGATTTCTCTTACGCTTGGCTACAACTGTACGATAATATTCACCGCCAAGTATGGATGTGTGGCGAGAAAGCGAGCTTGTTAGAGCTCGCGTTAAATGCGGCTTATCAGGTGGATAAGCTGACACCCAATCGATATAATTCGGTGATTCAAGGACGTAGCGCCATTTTGGTTGAAACCGGGCGTGTGGTACAAGGTTATCAGCTTGCTTATGCGTTTTATCAAGACAAGAACAACCAAAATGACATCGATACCAATGCAAGACTTGCCTACGCATTACGATATGCCGGTTTCTTAAATCAGGCTGAAAGTTACATCACCAAAATTTTGCGACTGGAACCTCAGGTCTTCTCAAGTGTGCCAATTAATTGGACGCCTAATACACTGCTCTATCGGGGGAATCGCGAGCAATACATTGAGTTATTACAAAATAATAAGAGTTTATACCATCGCTATTACCTCGCACTGGCTCACGTTCAACAGGGCAATAACGAGGCTGCTCGCAAGATATTGACCAATAGCCTGGTCAGTAAATCAGATGATCTGTTTGCACGTTTCTCTCGTGCATTGCTGGCCGTCCTCAACGAGCAGCCTATGTTAGCTCGGACTATTGTCAGTGAAATTGCCCAGCAACTTCGTGTTAGCGGCAGTAAAGATGGTGAGATGACTTATAAACTAGCGCAGTTGTTTGCACTCTCGGGCGATTTAGAGAACGGACTGCATTATTTTTCGTTATCAGTCGATCAGCAATTCTTTTGTGTCGCATATTTTTTATCAGATCCAACCATCATGACATTAAGAGCCACGGCGGAATTTAAGCCGATCATCGAACGCGCCATCGAGAGTCATTTGGCATTCGCTCAACAATTTGGCTTAGAACCTGAAGTTTCTGAGTATTGAGTTCAAATATTGGAGCAATCCTATCGTCATATTTTGTTATCATCATTCGCAATGATTTACGCGAACGCTAAAAATGAGTTAGGAAAAGCATGTTATGAGAAGCATTGCAGTTAACGGTCAGGAAGTAACGCCATCAAAAGTGATTTGTATTGGCCGAAATTATGTCGAGCATATTGCTGAATTAGGCAATGAGATCCCCGATGATATGGTGGTCTTTATTAAACCAAATTCTGCGATTAGCGCCCAATTGTCCTCTGCTCATCAAGAGCCGCTTCATTATGAAGCTGAAATCTGTTTGTTGGTTGAAAATAATCTATTTGTTGCAGTTGGCTTCGGCCTCGATTTAACCAAGCGTCATTTACAGGGTAAGCTCAAAGCGAAAGGTTTACCGTGGGAGCGGGCCAAAGCTTTTGACGGCTCGGCAGTATTTAGTGAATTTGTCGCTATCGATAATTTAAATGAATCACTAGCGCTCGAGTTGTCGATAGATGGTCAGTTAATTCAGCAGGGGTGTGTCGCACAGATGCTCTACCAACCTCAGCAAATACTCGCACAATTACAAACATTTCTAACCCTAGAAGATGGTGATATTGTAATGACCGGAACGCCCAAAGGGGTTGGAGTAGTGGTGAAAGGCAGTCTGTTTGAAGCGGCCATCATCCAAGATCAACACCGACTGCTAACGAGTAAATGGCAGGCTTATTAATCTATTGTGATTGGTATTGATGTTCTTCACCGTGGGAATACCACAAGGATTTGTCTTTCAAAAGCGACAAGGAGCGTGGGGAGAGTAATGGGTTGCTTAGTGTTATTATCTGGCGTTGGGCAATATTGGCTTTGCGTAATGCCTGCGAAATGGCAGGGTAGTTATAAAGCAGCGTATTAAACGAACCATCTGCCATGGCAATCTTTAACCCTGCTGATATTCTTGCATTGAGTTTTTTGTTTTTCGGGTGGACAAAGAAATAAACTGGCGCCGGGTATTGTAATAGTAACCGTGGTTCGATAATTAGGTCACTGGTGGCAAGTGAGGTTAATTCTGGCCACGCTTCTTGCAGACCACGAGGGAAGTAATCAAAACGCCGCATAAATAACATGCCAAATAGCCCTTCATACGATGAGCTACTCATAGTTGGTAGCATATTGTAGCGTAATATCTTCAAATCTGGCCAATCATGGCCTTGCCCCGCTTTAAACATTTGTAGCTTCTCTAAGCTATCTACTTTGTTGAATCGAGCTAAATCTTCACGACGAATGATCAATAAGCGGTGGCTTAACAATCCTTTGGTCAGCGGCACATAGACCGCTGATAGCGTTGCTTCACGTTCGATTGATGTCATGGTCCAAATAATATCAAGTTGACCGTTTTCTACTTGGCTGAGCGCACGAGCTTGCATCATCTTTTGACGACTAGGCTCTAATTGGTAAGGACCATGACTGGTTACTGTCTTATTTAGTGCTAATCGTAGCACCGATAAATAGTATTGATAACGAGAATCATCTGCTGACTCGGACAGAATATGACGAACAATAAGGGGATCTGTGGCGTGAGATGCGGAGCAGACGCATAAAAAAATGAGAAGAAGGAGTGGCCTCATGGTTATATCTCATAACAATTGACTGTGCGAGTAGTATAGCTGCTCAGATATGCGGGGTGAAATATTTTTAATTACATTGGCAAATGTTTTAGCGTAGCTGTTTGGCGACCTGAACCATGTACTCTTTGGTATGTCATTGCCGATATCGCTGTCATAAGCAATACAACAAATGAAGAATAATGGTATAAACATATCAATTCATGAACATAATTCATAAGAGTCGGTATGATAGAACGGACACATTTAGCAATCATTCGCGAAGTCGACCGCTTGGGCACATTGACCAAGGCGGCTAGCCAATTACATTTAACCCAGTCGGCGTTGAGTCATGCGATGAAGAAACTGGAGGGGCAACTCGGGGTTAAAATATGGGATAAAGACGGACGTACGCTACGATTGTCTCCAGCAGGACATTCACTCCTCGCATTAGCGAATCGGGTGCTGCCACAACTCGAACATAGCGAAGCGTTAATGGCGCAGTTTGCGCAGGGGCTTCGCGGTACGCTGCGAATAGGGATGGAATGTCATCCATGTTATCAATGGTTGCTGAAAGTCGTCGCGCCATATTTAGAACAATGGCCCGACGTCGATGTCGATGTGAAACAGAAATTCCAATTCGGAGGAATGAGGGCATTGTTCAGTCATGATATAGACGCCTTAGTGACACCGGATCCGCTGTTTAAGCCGGGTATCGTTTTTACACCAGTGTTCGACTATCAATTAGTGCTGGTGGTTCATCATGAACACCCACTCGCTAACAATGATTTTGTGACTCCTGAGCAGCTGAGCGATCAAACGTTGATAACCTACCCTATCGCAATTGAGAGGCTCGACATCTATAGTCAGTTCTTAATGCCGGCGCAGTGTAGCCCAAGGCAACATAAAACAATTGAAACCACGGACATTATGTTGCAAATGATTGTCAGTGGTCGTGGTGTTTGTGCTTTGCCGGCATGGTTAGTGGAACAATATAGTGCAACGTTACCGATTACATCATTACGCATCGGAGAGCAGGGAATTAGTAAACAAATCTTTATTGGGGTGCGTGAGGCGGATATGGATATTGACTATGTGAGTAGTTTCATGGCGCTGGCTAAACAGTCGGGCGTGATGCAATAACATCATCGACTGGGAGTTTAATCACCAATTAAAAAATTATTGAGTACTAAAAAGCATCACTCTGTCGATTTAATTAGCGCTTGTTGTGATCCGTATCACCTCGCTTTGGCGATAAATACATCAGTGATGGTCGATTGGCGATATGTTATCTTATTGTTTTCGTTAATTATGCGTCGTTTTTCGATGGTGTTTCAATCGGCTTGGGTTAATCCGAATATTAGGCTATCAAAATAATTTTTGATTTGGTATACTGTCGCGCCTCTTAATGGGAAGGGGTCCATATCGTTTGGTATGGATTTAGTTAAATAAAGCGGAGCATATACTATGATCCAAATGCAATCTAAGCTTGACGTGGCAGATAATTCTGGCGCTCGTCGAGTACAGTGTATTAAGGTTCTCGGCGGTTCAC
>Ga0209395_1006914_pt1 | contig 12069 bp, 9 predicted proteins | sample GOMGulsemesocosm_3_FD_184635 | JGI IMG/M metagenome (GOLD analysis project Ga0209395, IMG submission 184635) | Methane-oxidizing microbial communities from mesocosms in the Gulf of Mexico - GOM9D Gulf of Mexico (SPAdes) (version 2) | ecosystem: Environmental > Aquatic > Marine > Cold seeps... | reverse complement strand
TTCATATCGCTAACATAGCGCCCGTTAGTTAATATTACTAACAACCGCTCGCTTAGCTCAGTTGGTTAGAGTACTTGCATGACATGCAAGGTGTCACAGGTTCGAGTCCCGTAGCGAGCACCATATTTTAGAAAAAGGCTACCTTAGGGTAGCCTTTTTGCTTTCTGATGCTTGTCGATGCGTTAGTTGTTCTTTATCTGTTATTGCTTCATTGAATATTTCAAAATCAATTAGGTAAACTTTAAGAACCCCCTTCAAAGAAACACCAATTTACTACGGACGTTTTTTCATATATCATTATCCTGTAAAAACCATAATAATCGAGCATAAATGATAAAAACTCCAAAGCTGTCTTTTCAGTACAGATCTTTGAAGATATATAGTCTCGGTTATTGTTGATATAACGTACACTTGTTTGTTGTTTGGCTATTTCGTAACGTTCAATAAACTGATTGATTTGGATAGCTTGTTCGGTGATGACTTTATCTTTGGCTGCCAATGCTTGCGCAGTTTTAGCCTACAACTCAAGCAGCATTTGCTTGAGTTGTTCGGGATCATCAGGGAGTGAGTTGATATCAATTTTCATCAACCCAGTTTAACAATTAAAACAAGACCAATCATCTTTGTAATGCAATAATATAAGGGTTTGCGTACACGATCGTTGACTGGAAAAAAGGTCTATTTAGATCAATGATTGATAGTCCAATGGCTCATGACCAAGAACGTCATATCCAGATAATAACCAGCTCATCTGTTGATGGGTTAATTCAAACACCTGGCTCGTTAATTTAGTTGGCCATTTGAACTTTTGTTTTTCCAAGCGTTTGTACCAAAGAGCAAAACCGGTTTTATCCCAATACAGAATTTTAAGTTTGTCTTTAGCTTTATTACAAAATACAAATAAGGTCCCGGTATAAGCATCACGAGCGAGATCAGCTTCAACAATGCCGACTAAGCCATTAATCGATTTTCGAAAATCAACAAACTGAGTATGTAAAAATACCTCTGGCGCTTCAGAGAATATATACATCAAATAAACTCCCGTAATAACTGAGCTAAATAAGGAGCGGGAGTTGTACTCGGTAAAGTGAGAGATGCACTGCCAATGTTTAAGAATATTGGCTCAGGACTGGAAAACACTTCAACTTGTTGTGTTATTTTTGCTTGAATAAAAGCGCTTTGGCTCACACCGAACTTTTTACGATATGCATAAAAAGTTGCCGTTGATATTTGATGTTGATGACAATAACCAACGATGGTTAAGCCACTCATTTCTTGCTCTTTGAAAATGTTTTTCCATTGATCTTGACTGCGCATAATACCCATAAATTTCTCCAAAATTGTTTTGAAGTAATTTACGTAAACTAAAGATCATTTGTTAGATGCATTTACTCGGACGCTCACCTTTTTTTCTGTACAGCAACTATTAACAAAACCAAGAACAACAAATATAACAAAGTACCAGTCCCCAGTTTCATGCTGGTATCTTGTTTCTGCATTTAATATTTTTTGATTTTATCTATTGATATATCTAATAGTAAACGGACGTTACAGAAACATCTTTTTTCTTGATGCATTCTAAGGGGCTATCTACATGCTAAAAAATGTATGTCAATCCAACTTTAAGTATTGACTCTTTTTCTATCATCTTTGAATCAACACCAACGTTATTTCTAACTCGGTTTTTATACCTATATCGGTCAACAGCCAAAGAATATCCCATATCTTCTGTCAAAAATCCTTGATAACTTATACCGTATTTTATACCTTCTCCGTCTCCAGTAGCTGTAGGGATAGTGAATCCAAAAATTGATTCATCAAAGTCAGTATCGAGAAAAGCGTATGCTGCATTGAATGCTAGTAGTCCAGTATCCTCAATTGGAATACCATAATTCATACCTACAAAAGGACCATTACTAACATATTTCAAGGATGAGTTAATAGCGCCAGAAGCTGATATCTCACTAGATCGATATCCTACAAAAAATGATCCTGTTTCAAAAAATCGATAACCTAGGGCTATATTTGATTCCTGCCTTTCTCCAGTCCATTTTTCTACAAGGTTTAACTCAGGAATCAATTGTACATCACTCAAACTTTCAAAGTCTGATTTCGAAATATCAATAAACAAATTGTTATACGAAATACTAAAGCCAATGCGACTAAAAAATGATGTTCCAGTGAATTTGTTTGATTGATTCGATATACCTGTTGGTAAAGGAAATGTTCCATTAAATGAAAGAGAGTAGTTTGTAAACCCAACTTCTAGCCTAGGGATAAAATAAACCTCTTCCGCTCCTACATAACTACTTAATAGTAATAAAATTAATAGATAATTCTTTTTCATTATACAGTCCCTAATTATCAAAATGTTGATACAAAACCTGCTTTTCTTTTTTTCTTTATCTCTTTAAGGTCCCTTCCTAATACTTCGTTAAAATTAACGCTATTTGATAGAATTTGTTGCAAAGCATTCATTTCAATTTTATATATAATAGAGTTGAAATTTCTTTCCAGTTTGGATTTAGCTGTACTTATAAACCTCGCATCAGGTTCGGTAACTATTGTTGCTGCAATATTAACTATCCAATAGTTTGATTCATCGTTTCCATTGTCTAGAATATATTCAATATTATCTATTATCATGTCTGCTTCAACGTTTAATTTAATGATGTCTTTGACTAGCTCAAATTCTTGAACTTCACTTTCAGATACAACTCTAACTGAGGAGCCTTTTTCAATGGCTTCTCTTATGGCTAAATTTTTAGCTCTCAATTTGCATTTGTTTAAATTTTCGTTCCTTAAGCACAACTCTTTGTAAGTGGAATCAACTTTTTTCTTGATTGTTGCTAATGATCTTACTTTATCGATTTTATTCTCTATGTAGTTAACTTTATGGGATAAAAGTTGTTTTAAATACTTTCCCATCAGATCTTCCATAAAGTGCAACTGCTTAGAGGTTTCACTACTATAGATCTCCTCTTTTAACTGAGATATTTTTCTTTCTAGAAAAAGTCTCTTTTGTACAAGTGAACTTAAATCTTTATCACTTTCTGCAAATGAATATGGATTAAGAAAAAGAGAGCAAAAAAATGTAACAGTAAATAACTTACTCAAACAGAGCATTTTTGGTGACAAAATCACAAATCCCCCCTTAGATACATTCCACAAATATTCGTACATTTATTTAGTTATATCTTATAGTTATCTCGAGTGCTTTTTTTAGATATTACCATCTGACTCAATTCAAAATTAACGCAGCTAGACTAAATTGTTGGGACACTCTGTTTTTGTTCAGCGGTTAGAGCAATTAGAGCAGTTAATATAAAAGTTAACTATAAACCTTTCTAATAAGCTAAAACGTATATACGGACTGATTACTTTTTATACATAAATTATAATAGCAAACGGGTTATAATCAATGTTATATATCCTTTTATTCAATGAATTCTCAACTCCATTAGCAATCCATTCCAAGACTTGTATTTCCGTATCTACCTCTTATTAGTATCTGCGAATATTAGGATAGATAAAAGCTAATACATATAAGCGACTACATATCCCAGAATATCTGCATAACTTTGCTTCTGTGGAGTACTAAAGGTAAAATGAAAGTCTGTTTTGTAACCCAATCGCCACCAGCTTAGAACGAATTTTATTATTTATTTGTTATCCATAGCTCCGAGTACAGATAAAGAATCAACCTTCACATAACTTTCAAGCCCCCTATCCGAACAGTAACCAGAAATAGCTCTTTGTTGGAAAAAAGAAAATCCAGTACGACTTGTAGTGGTCAACTATAGCTACTTAAACAACTATGTCTTAAAGTGTGTATTACTACATTTTTATATCCAAGCTTTTTGCCGCTCTAACAAAGCATTGCGTCATTGTCTCCACTTCCCATTTAAAAAGCTTTCCATCATTATCAATAAGTGGTTCAATAATTTGAATCGATGACTAAGAAAGAGGCACTTCACGAGAAAGCCTAGTTATTTTGTTATTTTGTTATTTTGTTATTTTGTTATTTTGTTATTTTGTTATTTTTGTTATTTTTGTTATTTTTGTTATTTTTGTTGGCAAGAAAATAACTCTTTTATTCAAGTCTTTCCATGATGTATTTAAATAGAGTAATACAGAACGACGGTAAGCAGTTTCCATTAATAAATAAAGTAGTCATGATACTTATGCTGTAATTCCTTAAGTATTTGTTCGAGTTGTTGATTGTCTATTTTTATTTCTCTAATTTTAGTTCGACTAGGTTTGTTCATTTTATTAACTGGTTTTTTATTTCAATACCTAACTCTAAATCTGCAAACTTATAAAAGATTTGGAAGAGTTCCTTTTCCTTAGGTAATGTTGATTCAGACATACCATCTACCCGAGACCTCTATTCTATGAAAAATGCTACACCGGCAAACTTAATGGTATCCAGAGTAACAACTTCAAAGTCTGTTGCTAATGATTTATCTAAAATCCTGAGTGATGATTAGTACCTCTCAATGAGCCATCATATTTAATCAATACTCGTTCTCAGTATGTATCAAGAACAAATTGCGAATCTGGTATTGCATGCCCATTTAACTGGTTCTTATTGTTTGTTCGCTATCAATAGTAAACTCTACAGCTTCACCTCTTGATTTAAGAGTTTTGCAGATAGCCTTTAATTCTAATTTCTACATTCCAGTTACTGGAACTAACCTGTTTAATTGCAGCCATAACATTTCCTCATCAATATTAATAAATGAAGGAATCTTCGTTATAAGTTATCCGCAATATGTGATTCAGCAGTTCATCTTAGTAAAACAATACATAGGAGCTAGGCCATGTTACAACCTTGTGCATGACATGCAAGGTGTCACAGATTCGAGTCCCGTAGCGAGTACCATATTCAGGTTTATTACAAACCTATAAAGACCGTAACATCCTAATTTATCAGGATTTTCCGGTTTTTTATGTCCTAAACAATTTTATGCCGTTCTTTGATATCCGCGCTTTTTAGTAGTACTGTCAGTAGTACCAGTAAAAAATTCAACCAAGCGGTACTACTAAAAATGGCTAGAGTCGTCACTCCACTAACCAATACTCAAGTAAAACAGGCAAAACCTAAAGAAAAGCTTTATAAGCTATCAGACTGTGGCGGCTTGCAGTTAAGAGTTAAGCCTACTGGCGCGAAGTCTTGGTTATTTGACTACTTTAAGCCAATTACTAAAAAAAGCAGTTCAATGGGCTTTGGTACTTACCCCGAAGTTTCATTAGCTGAAGCTAGAAAAAAACGAGTAGCCGCAAGATAGTTATTAGTCAAAGACATTGACCCCAAAGAATTTAAAGACGATAAACATCGCGAACAGTTACTTTCCGCCAGTAATACATTTAAAAGTGTAGCGACTGACTGGTTTGCTATTATAAAACTACCATTGCAGAAAATACCGCTAAAAGTTTATGGCGCAAGTTTGAAAACCACGTATTCCCAAAGTTAGGCCATAGACCCATTGAAGCATTAAAGCCCTTAGCCGCTATAGGTAATTTAGAAACTACAGGAAAGATCATCGGTCATTTAAACAATGTAATGACTCATGCGGTTAAAGCGGGGATTAACGCCACAAACTATTAAAATTTTAGCGCGATTAAAACCACTAAGTGAAGATAGAAAACACCTATTTCCTTCTTATATTAATCATCACAAACACTGTAATGTTGAATCAGCTAATAAAGTTTAAGTCGAATGGGTTATAAAAATAGGCTAGTTGCTCATGGTTTACCGCATTAGTGAGTACAACCTTAAACGAACTAGGCCATGATCCTGACGTTATTGAAGCCGCACTCGCCCATATAAATAAAAACGAAGTAAGACGCGCTTATAATCGCGCTGAATACCTTGAACGTAGACGAATATTAATGTGCTGGTGGTCACAGCACATTGAAAAGGCCTCTACGGGTAAACTAAGTAATATAGACAATATTAAGCATTTAAATGTTGTTTAAGCTAGTTACATGCTAGTTATGATTTCTTTACCTAGAAATGAGCTGTTGCAGTTATATGTGCTTATGCCTGCATTGCTAGGTAAAAGGCATCGAGATTTCGTAATTTATCCATTTTATGTGCATCGATTTCAAAGTTTGTCACTAATGGAATGACTTGTTCAGAAACACCACCGTGCGATCTTAGCGTGCTGTGTAACTGACTTAAGTCGTGACGTTGCGCCGATTTACCCAGAACAAAGTCATGATCTGCAATCAATATCAAATCACCAATACGCTCAGGGTCTAGCTCAAAGCGTGTTGCCGCTCCTGATTTAGTTAACACTTCAGCAATACCAACTTGTTTATTCAAAACCTCCTTAATATCGTTTAGTAAATTAAAATCATGAACATAAACCGCAGCAAATGAACCTAATGCACTATGGTGTGCAACATAAGGGTCTGTAATAGGTAAGATAGTCCGATAGCTAGCTTCCATAAAATGTGCCGACAGTAGCTCATCAATGAATACTAATTTCGGTGTACCATGCTCGTCAGTTTTACCATTCATACCGTGATCGGCAGTGATCACTAACTTGGCACCAAGCTGATCTAATTGAGAAAAATAACTATCGAGCATGCTATAAAAGCTCAATGCCTCCTCTTCATTTGGCGCATATGTATGTTGAATAAAATCAGTGGTCGTTAAGTACATTAAATCAGGTTTTTCGGTTTTAAATAAATGTACACCTGCTTTAAAAACAAATTCACTTAGTTCTGGGCTATAGACATCTGGTGTAGTCATCCCAACCACCATTGCAGCATTATCAATACCGTGTTGAGAAATGGTCGTTTTGTTCGCCAATTCTGACGAAAAACAAATGGCTTTTCCCTCCCTACAATCGAGCCCCTTACTTAGCATTGCACGCAGTTTGTCTTTTGCAGTAATTGCAATAACTTTTGCACCTTGCTGATGAAAAGCCTCTAAAATTGTTGGTGTCTTTAGCAATTTAGGATCGGTCATCATGACATCATCATGACCATTAAAATAGAAATTTCCACAGATACCATGCTCTGCTGGTGTCACTCCTGTAATAATTGACATATTATTAGGATTAGTGAAACTTGGGATCATACATTTTGATTGATGATTAAATTTACGATCAAAGAGGGTTTTAACAAAAGGCATGCGCCCTTCTGCAATCGCAACATCAAAATAACCCGGTGCATTACCATCAATACAAATAACAACAACAGGCTGTTCTGTTAGCTGATAAGGACGCTTATTAATAATTATCTGTTTATACATTCTCTTTTAATTCCAAATTTATAAAACTAATTCAATTCTGTTATATTAGACCCATTGAACTGTGTAAACAAATGACTGGTATTAGTTACGCCAGTATTAAGCTAATAACTCGATGTTTACTTGAGTGGCAATTACATACTATGATTCGACCTAATGAAAGTACTAAAGCACAATGTTCAGAAATAAATTTAGAAACTCAACTTTGGACTACCCCCGCCGAACGTATGAAATTTCGGCTAGAGCATAAAGTACCTTTAACACCTCAAACCATTGAAATACTAGCCCGATAAAAACCACTAAGTGGAGATAGAAAACACCTATTTCCTTCTTATATTAATCATCACAAACTTTGCAATGTTCAATCAGCGAATAAAGCATTAGGTCGTACGGCTATTGAAACAAATTAATGGCTCATGGCTTACGCGGTTTAGCCAGTACAACACTAAATGAACAAGGTCATGATCCTGATGTAATATAAGCTGCCCTTGCCCATGTTTATAAAAATGAAATACGCCTTACTTATAATCGAGCTGAATACCTTGAACGCAGACTCATATTAATGTGCTGGTGGTCACAATACATTGAAACAGCAGCAAGTGGGAAAACTAATATTGTAGATAACCTTAAGCATTCAAAAGCAGTTTAATCTGACCCTGTAATTAAATAAGTAACGTTCTACATTAATATTATTTACTGCGCCAGATCATCCACCTCCACTGAAGAGCTAAATGAAATGGCGCTACTCTTTTTTAAAACTCGAAAGTATTGATGTACTCTTCAACAATAGTTAATCCATTCGATGACGAGTTCCGTCCTCCAATAATAATTATTCGTCCATCAATTAAAGCATGACCAATATCGTAACGGGGTGTCGGCATACTTGTCTTTAAACTCCATGTACCGGTAGACGTATCCAATACTTCAACTTTATCTGAGATCCAATTTGTAGGTTCAGCAGTATTGCCACCAATTAAATAAACCAAATCACCTATTACTTCGGTTGCAAAGCCATAATATTTTGGTGAGTTTAAGTTCCCACCTTCAGACCAATTATCTAACAGTGGATCATATATCACATATTCTTGAGAGCTTTCTGCTCCTCCAAAAACATATATCTTATCACCAACTGTCGCACAGGACATTCCCCTATTACTAATGGGCATGGGGGTTTTGTATTCCCATGAATTATTAACTGGATCATACATTTCAACAATATTTGTTGCGGTTGAAGGATTTCTATTAATAAAGCCGCCAAAAACAAATATGTTACCTTCATAAACACAACCGGCATGTGAGCTACGTGCTGTATTCATAGGCTCTAATTCTTCCCATGAGTTTATGCTACTGTTGTACCTTTCTACCGAATTAAGAAGAGACCCATATTCACCGCCTACTACAAATAATTCTTCGTTGATAACATGGGCTGAATGACTCCTTCTGGGGTTTATTAGATTTGATTTCAATTCCCACGTGCCGCCCTCAGAATCGTAGACTTCTAATAATGACTCAGTTGGAAACCCGCCGGTTAAAAAGATTTGCGACCCAATAGCAGCCGCAGCAGGCGAATGTCTTCCTCTGCTTAAGGACGTCGATGTAACCCAAGGTTTACCAATCACTTCAATTTGAAATATTTCTAGCTCTACGTAAAGCTCTCCATCAGATACAGAAATTAAAATGTCTTGATAAATACCGACATCTTCATTGTCTGGGCTGCCACTAATTTCTCCAGTCATACCATCAAATGATGCCCATGAAGGCAAATTTTGAATACTAAATTCGAGTTCATCTTCATCTATATCAGACGTTGTTGGCACAAACAAAAAGGTTTCAAAAGCGGTAATGCTATTATTTGGAGTGCCAGAAATAGTTGGAGAGTCATTTACAGGCAAAATATTAATAGTTATCGTCACATCGCCACTTATAATGACATCTTGGGACAATTGATATTTAATCGTATCCATACCGCTATAGTTTTCATTCGGTAGATAAGTTAATTCTGGATATTGCCCATGAATTGAGCCAAAGCTAGGGTTTTGTATAATTGTTAACTCTATATCTGTATTTAAAGGATTGTTTGAAGAAACATCAATACTTATGGAGCCGTCCTCAATAACTTCTATATTTTGGTTTGAGACGGTAAACCCTAATTCATAAGGATTTACTAGCACATTAATATCAAAGGATAGAGGAGTTGCAGTTAAATCGCCATCACTTACACTAATAGTAATATTTTCATATAGCCCTACATTATCATTAGTTGGCGTGCCGTATATTTCCCCTGTTGCCTCATTAAAACTTGCCCAGGTTGGCAAATGTTCGATACTCAGTACTAATGAATCGTTTTCTATGTCTGAGATAGCAGGAATAAATGAATATTCATTATGAGCTACAAATTCTATTACCGGACTACCTGTAATAACAGGGGCATCATTAACTTCAGAAATATCCAAATTAATCGTAGCAATTTCACTTAATATTTCACCTTGCTTTACCATATAAGAAAACGAATCATTTCCTGAATAGTGTGTATTCGGTGCATAATTTAATGTTGGGTAAGTGCCTATAACACCGCCATTTGATGGTGAAGATATAATTTTAACGACTATTTCCATATCCTTTGGATTATTTGTTTCAATATTGATATCAATGGTTTCATCTTCTTCTACGCTCAAAGATTGATTAGCAATAATGAAACTTGGCTGGTAGGGACTCGTATCTATTTCATCTTCAATACCATCATTATCATCATCATTATCAAAGATATTGAAGATTCCATCTAAATCAGTATCTAAATACTCGTTTATGTCAATTAGCTCAAAGCCTGATACTCCATCAATCCACTCCCCTATATTATTCGAGATATCTTTTGGATTTATTGAAGGTATAGTTTCTCTTAAAGACTGGAGTATATCAGTACTGTTAATAATTCCATTCCCTCCAAAATCAACCTCCAATGTATTAATTACTAACGTTAATTCATCATATGGATTGGTCGAATTTACAATAGATTGATCTAAAGCATATTTATATAATATTGACGAAACAGTTAACAAATAAGCGCTACCACTAGAAAGTTCATCATTGTAAATAGATAATGTATTAAAACTGTTTTCTGCTGAGTTTGGAACGACTTCGTTAAAGGTTGTTAAAAATTCCGTTTCGGCTTGGTTTTTTGCATCTTCAAACCTTGAATTTCTACTAAGAAGGCTCTTAATTCTTTGATTAGTAAGATGTGTGAGAATATTTACATATGCAATCTGTTTCTCATCTTCAGATAAGTAATGAATAGAACGTAAAGTTAAAGTTCCCTGAGATAACTCACCTGTTATTTCATTTAGGTAGTAGCCAGTTGCTGATAGCTCGATCAATTTGGCTTCGCTTAATGAAAAGCTAAATCGTCCTAAGTCATCTGTAATGTTGGTAACTATGGTTGATTCTGTATTTTCTGCATCAGATGTGAGTAAATTAGCCGTAACCTTAGTTCCAGTAACAAATGGACCTTTTTGTACTGCTCCACTGACTTGGACTATGGTTTCTTCAATTTTTTTGGGGGGCTGAACACTATCTCCACCACCTCCGCACCCGGCCAAAAATGTTGAGGTTAAAAATACTCCTAAAATTCCCTTTCTATACTTCATTGTTTCTAATTCTCCTGATAAATGGTCATGTTATTAATAACATGTAACCACATTGTAACATGAGATTAAAGGGTAACCCACACTTAGTTAACATGCCCCCCCCCCATTAAAAGGAAAATAACAATTGACTAAAATGTTTGAGGAACAGGATTGGGTAAAAAAGAAAATAATATTAAAAGGCATTTCAATTGCCAAACCAAAGATTGAACCAAAAAGGAAACATTGAGATAAGCGCTAAACTAGTAAATAAATCAAGCTGATTTAGTTCGTTCAACAAACAGCTTATTATGGAGACTCCTCACTAATGTCCGTACCATAAATTTATTAAATTCAACTTAAGATTACATAATTTCTCAGTTAAACAAACAGAAATATTTAGTTTTTCAAGAACTCTGATATCACTGGGGCTTATCGGAAATATGACACGAATAATTCATTAGAAAATATATGCCAAGAATATTGAGGCTAATATCTGCTTAGGACACCAAGTTGCAATAAAACTCTATCGCATTACATCCCCTTATCAGAAATATGGTTAACCATCATTATTTCCACTTTGAAGACCATCTACTAAATCCAAAAATGACCTCAGAATAGACTGTTTATACTATAGAGATAAGGAAGCATTAATTTTTTATTTTCACTTTTCAGCCTAAAACCTTTAATTTTTAAACATTACAAAACAGTTTAAATTCATCAAAAGACAAAGTGACTTTACTTTTTAGTAGTACCAGAAGTAGTACCAACAAAAACATGAATCAACAAATACATTAATAAACAAGTAGATGTAAGATAAAATCGAGTCCCGTAGCGGCACCATACTTTAGAGAAAGGGATAACAGAAATGTTATCCCTTATTTATTTCATGAACAAAGTGTTACGTGATTGCTAGAACACTATCCCTTCTATATATTCAAATAATAACTAAAGAAACTTCCTCCTAATAACACAAAATTGACTAGCCATGTCTGTAATTACCACTGCGGACAAATTATTATTCGGAAAAATAGCTTTTTTAAAGTAACAATTTCCGCTCATGCCACAGACTGTGTGAAAACTTTTTGATCACCTTTTCGAATAACTATCGAGTAGTTATGATCAATCGGTCTTAATCCCCTTATCCAAAACTCAATACATTTACTATACTTATTAGTAAGTTAATCT
>Ga0209395_1006906_pt1 | contig 12081 bp, 10 predicted proteins | sample GOMGulsemesocosm_3_FD_184635 | JGI IMG/M metagenome (GOLD analysis project Ga0209395, IMG submission 184635) | Methane-oxidizing microbial communities from mesocosms in the Gulf of Mexico - GOM9D Gulf of Mexico (SPAdes) (version 2) | ecosystem: Environmental > Aquatic > Marine > Cold seeps... | reverse complement strand
CTACCTCCTTGGTTAAGCGAGAGGATATTTCACTAGCGGTGAGATGCTCATGCGGATCTAAAGCCATGATTAAATATCCCCTGCCTTTAAGATCAACTGCACCCGCGGTAAGCGGTATTTGTAGGAGCGGCGACTTTCACTCGCCCGCTTAGGCAAAGGTTGTGACGAACCAACACCTTGTGCTAATAACCTGTTGGCATCGATATCATGAGTGATCATCAAATAACGCAACACCGCGTCGGCGCGATCTTGCGACAATGCTTGATTAGCGGCTTGCTCGCCGCCAAGCCCGGTATGTCCCTTGACCAATATTCTAAAGTTAGGATAATGAGCTAAATCCAAAGCAGCACCATCGAGCATGCGTTTTGCATCGAGTGATAGCTCACCAGAGGAGCGGGAAAACTTGATGCTGCGAACTTTTAGCGTGCCAACTTCTCTCAGGTTTTGCCACTTCGATGGCGCAAGCTGATCGAACTTAACCACCTGATCATTGGTCGTTGTGTCTTGAGGCGCCTGGATGTTTTGCGCATACAGCTCACTAACAAAGCGACTCTGGGTGATCGAGTATGGATTTTTATTGGGCAATGGATTACTGGTCAATACCTTGGTTTCTTGTAAGATATGCAGGCTGCTTTCAATTGTTTCAGCGAGATATTCGCTAGAGGTTGCGTTATTGCCCGTGGCAAACCAGTCGTGGGCGTTTTCGGTCAGACTGATCCACTTAACCCCTTTTAACATGCTGTTAACCGCGTCTTTATCAAGCGCGGTAGCTTTTTTTAACTCGTTGACCAGCTTACTATTATTGCTTTTGTAGTAACGCAATGTGGCAAAATAAACATCGAGCACCTGCTTGACCAATTCTGGATTGTCGCTGGCTAGCTGGCGATTAACTAACAACACATCGACAATCAAGCGCTTGGTATCCTCGGTGCCAATGACCTTCTTTATGCCTTTTTGTTGCAAGGCTTTGGTGAGATCGGGTTCCCACAACACAGCCGCATCAACCTGTTTGCTCAGCAGTTTTTTCGCCGCATCTTCAGAGCCATCGGCACCAACAAACCAAGCGCCGCGATGCTTAAAGTCTTGAATATCAAAATGCACCGCCAGCGAGCGCAGCAAATGTTCACTCGGGCTATCTGGCGTTAAGGCCACCCGTAAGCTAGGATCATTTTTCAAATCATCAATCGAGACAATTTTATCCTGCCATGCGAGCAGTGCATCGCCGCCTTTTGATTCATCGATAATCGCCACAATAGTACCGGGGAACTGGTGTTGCGCCCCTGCAGCGACGTAGGCATCGACCGTAGTGACCGCAAATTCAAGCTTATTTTTACGCAGTTTCTTGAAGCGCTTATCGAGATCAGCATTGTCATTTTCACAACTGGCGCGGATCCCAGCGTTGCGCAACGACGCGTTAAAGTACTTGCTACACAACAAGTAATAGCCGGTCCAGTTATCCACGCCAATGCGAATTTCAGCGCTAATAGCACTAGCGTCCGAGGTTGATACCATTAACTCTTGCGATTCATTGAGCTCAAAGTATTTGATGGCCCCAAGCGCCGCCATGCCAACAATTAAGATAACGACGGCAACTGTTTTATTCATCACCGACACCTTCAAATAGACTCGGGTTAAACGCCGGTGCTTCAGCGAGCACACCAGTAAGCCCAGTCAATAATTCTTTGGCATTGCTCGCCGATTGATAGTTGATCACCCCGGGCTTATTGAGCGCATGAGAAGCGCCGATGCAAAAGCCGATGGTGTGAATGTTTATTGGAGAATTAGCGACGATTTTTTTAACCAACGTTTCCATATAGGCGGCATTAGTCGCCTCACCATCGGTGATCACCACAATGTTGTATTCGCCATAACTTTGCTGCTTTTGCGCCTGAATCGAAAGCTGGTTGTACGCTTCATTTAAGGCAACGCCGATGGGGGTATTGCTGCCCGCCTTAATTTTATCGATAAGCGCCGAGACTAACTCCACGTTAATCGGTTGCAACGGGCTCACCTCTTTCGCGCCAGAATTATCAAACACAAAGAGCCCCAAGTTACTATCTTTAGGAACAAAGTTTAAAAACTGTTTCACAGTATTTTTCGCGGTGGCGATGCGAGTCGAGCCATTGGTACATTTACTGGAATTCATTGAACCACTGCCGTCAAACACCAAATAGAAATTACGCGCGGTTTTATCATTGGCCAACTCAATATCCTGACGACTTTTTTCAGGCCAGCTATCATCGGCGCCGCGCAGCGCATAGTGTTTAGCACTTTTAGCATCAACCACCAGCACTTGCTTTGGCGGTTCTGATGAGGCATGCGGCGTAGCGCCAGTAGACGCCGCCTTGTCAGGGGAACACCCCTGAATCAATATTAGCGATAACAAGGCGCCATAATTTATTAATTTATTCATCATCAGTCCTCCCTTACAGTGGTGAAAATACGTCTTCTTCTGCTTCTATTTGGACAATCCTAAACACCACTCGCATGTTCGACAGCCATTGCTTCTTAGACTTAGGCGTACATGGATCGGCGCCACAAATACCGGTTTTAGGATTACCTAAACCATGACCAATAATCGCAAATTGGGTTGGATCAAGCAGCGCTTTTATTGAGTTGCCGTAAGCGATAATCGCCGCTCGAACTTGCTGAGCACGGCTAAGCGAAAGGTTCTTGGCACTTTGCTTGATTTGATTGAGCACGTAGGCACTTTCACCCTGCTTTTTCTTACGCAGGTAGCCCATCGGATCGGAATGCCCTTCCACCGTGATCACAGCGCCACCATAGGTGGCAGACATCTCCACTACGCGCTTGAACTGCTGCTCATAGAGTGCCGCATTAAAAGACCTTTGATTGGGTTTAAAATAGACCTCAAACTGAAAAATAGTCGCATCATCGAGAGAGTTTTGTTTTTGGCGACGTTCAATCACCTTAGCCACTTTTTGTTGATCAAACTTATTGGCTTGTGTCGGTGCTAAGGCGGATACGCCATTGGCCAGCATCGCATAATTAAAATCAGCTTTTTGAACCTTACCAGCCGATTTAATGATGCCTAATTGCTTGATCCCTTTCGCAGATTCTTTAACAATGCGCTCAAAATTACGACGATCATTAGCATTGGTAAAGAAGGTGATATTTTGTGAAAGCCCGGCAATGTCGGCATCGAGCAACAAACCCTCAGCGTCAGACACAGCTTCTGGTGCGTCGAGCAGTAATCGCGCCGATGCTGTTAGCAACTCGTTGTATGGTTTGCCCTTGCTGCGTGATAGCTGCTGTAATTGTTCCTGCGCCTTAAACAATGAACTGGCTAGCGCGCCCACTTGCTCTTTATGCTGTTGATAATAATCACGGCGCACCGCGTAGACATCGGCGATCACTTTGTTGGCCGTTTTTGTCGATAGTAAAATCCGAGCGCCGCGTACCGAATCTTCAGAACCATCACCAATATTACCACCAGATGTTAGGGCTAGCGCGTCAGGAATAATAACAAACGCCGCATCCACCTTGGCATCACTTAACGCGGCCATGGGGGTTTCATCGGTACCGGTTAAATCCTTGGTCCATACAAAGGTATTATCTTTGATATTACAGCCAGCATCCGAGAGCACTTTATAGGCATAATTTAAATGCGGGCCGTCATAATTAATGGCAATGGTTTTACCACACAAATCTGCGGCTTTTTTTATCGATGATTTAACCACCAGCGCATCACCACCAGCCGACCAAGTCAATTGATAGAACACCACCGGGGTTAAATCATTATTGCCTTTAACGGCTGCCGCTGCCATATTGATCATCGCCATGGTGCCGCGTAAATAAGGCGTACTACCACTGAGATAGTTCTTAATCTGATTCTCAAACACGTCTTCTCTTTTTAAGCGAAATTGTAGTCCGTTTCGCTTAAAAATCGAATCCTTTTGGGTCACCTTCTTCTCGCCGTTGGCCAATATTGTCGCAATATCGCCGCCCCAGGTAATGATGGGCAAATCATGCGGCCCAGAGCGCACATTTTTTGCACTTGGCAGCCCCCTCGATTCAATAGGTTTAACCTTAATGTCGGTCACTGCACCTGCCACCAAAGGCACGGCGGCAAGTAATGCGGTCAGTATTTTTTTCATACCAGATATCCTTTCTTCGATTATGTTTTAAAACTGTCAGGGTGACGTAAATTAAATTCATTGATATGTTGGGTCACATCGGGATCAAACGCCCGCTCCCGGACACTATGAATTAATTTTTTAAATTGCGCGCTAGACTTGACACTCGTTGCCGCAGGCATCTTTTCAAGCAAGTGATCTTCGACAATAGCGGCACCATGCTCTTGGCCACTATCGCCGCTATTATAATATTGACTGAGCGCCAACAACCGCGAACCAACAAAGCACGCCTCTTCTAATGAGTGGGTAACAAATAAAATGGTTAGATCCAAGGTTTCCCACAATTCGAGCAAGAAAACCTGTAGTTCCTCGCGAGTATCAGGATCGAGCGCGCCAAAGGGTTCGTCCATCAATAAGATTTTAGGATGGGTGATCAACGTTTGTGCTATCGCCGCTCGCTGCTGCATACCGCCGCTAAGCTGATGTGGATATTTATTGGCGGCATCGGTTAAGCGCACGCGCTCTAAGTAGTACATCGCGCGCTCAACAATCTCAGCCTTAGTGACGTTTTTGTTACCATCGAGACCAAGGTAAGATGGACCTAACATCACGTTTTGCAATACACTTAAATGCGGAAATAGGCTATATTTCTGATACACCACACCGCGTCGCTCGTCCGGCATGTTAACCGGCTCCCCTTCAATAAGGATGCGTCCACTGTCTGGCAGTTCTTGGCCCAAAATAAGCCGCAGCAAGGTGCTTTTACCGCAGCCAGAAGGCCCGACTACCGAGCAAAATTCGCCAGCGCTAATCGCCAAATCGATATCTCGCAATACTGTATTGCCGCCATAGCCTTTATACACATTTTCAAGATGTAAAATGTAATCATTATCCATCATTTATTTCCATATAATTCAAATGCTAAATCCCTTTGTGATTCCCAAAAATAGAGTTTTTCATCGATCCCTGCGCCAGCATCAAGTAGTCCCAAACTTATCGCTAAGTTAAAAAAACCCTCGGTCGGAATATGCTCATTTCGGCTCACTACGATGGCACTTTTCAGACACGGGCGGCCATTACCAATACTTTGAAGATAAGATTCCTTGCCAATATCGTGCAAAACCGTATTACAATATTTTCTATCGGGTGGCGACTTCCAATTCATGCCTGCCGCTGACATCGCATCGGCATAGGAAGTCAGGGTATGCTGGCCTAGATGAAGCTCAAGGTGAGAAAAAATCGCGCTGCGTTGTTGCTGCTTCTTTAAAAGCAGCCGTTTAATGCCACCAATTTCGATGCCCATAAAGGCCTTACTGGTCGGCTCAGGTAAAAAAAACGTTTTTTCGGTCAATTCGCCACTTTCAACGCGATGCTTAATTGTGGAGCTGGTGGTTTCTAATAGGGAAATGACCGCCTGTTTGGGGATAAACTCACGGCATTGTTCGGTGACTTTATCGGACAGAATATAGTCCAATAGATTAATTGTTGCTTGTTGATTGCCGGTAACCATATCCCTGGTGCGCTATTCAAACTAAGTTAATAATAACGTTAGCACCCCCATCACGACAGCGCCATCAATCACAACAACTATTTTACAGCGAGATATAATGCCTTTGTTGTAAAACAGTGCCTCAATTTTCAATTAACGCAAACACGCCTAACTATATTGTCTTGATGTAATTCTGGCCCGTTACCTCAATCAACTAGAATGTCAGCAAAAAAAAATATTCCTGCTAGCCTTTAACAATAGAACGGATGTCGCCACTGTTGAGGTTAATGGTGCGCAATGAGTGCTGACTCTTGGCTAGTGTGGGAGTCGATTGAATGATGCCCCAATTTAAAGCGCCCATCACATCTTCATTTCCCCCAAATATTAGCAACATGTTGCGCTTAACAGATCGACAAAGGACAGGATAAATCTAACGGTTTAACAAGGAGAGAGCCATGACAGAATTAGTAATAACCAAAACGTTGTACAAAGTACACTCTGGTGGCAAGGTCGGTGATTGGGTCATCAATCTGTATGACAATGAAGATGGCAGCGCTACGCTTGAGCGTAAATCATGTAAAGTTGTCGGTGGTAAGCCGGTTGAAACCTTGACCAAAATTACGGCGGGAAAGAATATAGGGCGTAGTAATGAGACCACGCCTTTAGCGCAAGGCGAGTTGGAACTCTACAGCAAAGTAAATAAGCAAATTGATAAAGGCTATGTAACACACAAACCCGAAGCAGGCGCTAAGGTAACCAACGCGCTAGGCTTTATAAAACCGATGTTAGCGCAGCCTATCGAGAAGGTTAATAAATGGCAATTTCCAGTCTATGCAGCCGCAAAGTTAGACGGTCACTGTTTACTCGCTAACAATGAGACGCTTTATTCTCGCGGCGGCAAGACGGTAACCGTTCATCACATTACTAAATCACTAACAGATATTCCAAATGGCGTGACATTACATGGTGAAATATACATTCACGGCGAAACATTACAACGGATTAGCTCGCTGGTGAAAAAACCTAAACCCGAATCGGTTGAGCTTGTTTATCACGTTTACGATGTTCATACAAAGGATCAGGAACTGCCCTATTCAAAGCGCTATCAATTGCTCAAAGAAATAGTCGCTAGCTTAGGCAACGATTCGATATTGGCATTAGAGCAGCTTGTGATCGAAAACCAACAAGCACTCGATTGCTTGCATGCAAAATACTTATCACAAGATTATGAAGGCACCATGGCTCGTCACGGAGATTCCCCATATGAAGACGGCAAGCGAAGTAAGTCTTTAATGAAAGTGAAGGATTTTCAAGATGCTGAATTTGAGATTGTGGGTTACGAAGAAGGTAAACCCTATATTCGAGAAGAGCGCACCTACCAAGTGCCCGTTTATGTTTGTCAAACTAGCGACGGCAACAAATTCAATTGCACAGCTCCGGGCACCATGGAAGAAAAAGACCATGCGTTTAGTCATGCTAAAGATGCCATTGGTAAGATGCTCACCGTTAAGTTTTTTAATATGACACCAGACAATGTGCCCTTTCTACCCGTTGCATTACAAATTCGTGACGATATTTAGGTGCATTCCTATTCGCCCGGTGGGAGGCTAGTACAGCGAGTTCCCAGGGCGAGTTAACACCCCAATATACGCGGGCATTTGATCAATATTAAAACAGACATTGATCAGACCCCTAGGCAACTTTTTCTATTTTATAAAGATGCCTAGCATGTCCGCCGATGAGATTTATGATCTTGGCTCTAAGCTCATTAAAACCGTCTAAATATATTTTCTGGTAGTGATAGTCGGCTCCTTCCTGAATCAAATTTATCCCTTCAAAACATTGAAATACCCAACGTAAGGTCGGTGTTTCCGTCGGTTTATTAATTTGATTTGGAATGCTTGCCTGTATCTTTTCCATGTTGCTACGCATACGCCGTTGGGCGATGGAATAAACTAGTAATGAAAGTGTCATAATCATCAGCAGAGCGTCGATTCTACTGGGCTTTTTTATAAAAAGTGATGAGACGAAAAAGAGCGGATCTTTTAAGAATCTAAACCCTCGTTCCACAGCTGATTGCGCCTTATAATGCGCTAATATTTTTTCTGCTGAAAGCTCTTCTTCGTCAATATTTGTAGCTAATACGAAGCAGGTTTTTTGCTCGATAGCATATTTTATTGCCTCAGCTTTATCCTCACTTGTTGCCGTTATCTGCCATTCAAGACTCTTTACTTTGGCATCCTTTTTCGGGCGGCCTTTACCTTCATAAACCTTATGTGCTGTGCATTCGATGTTGGTGAGTCGATGATATTTCAGCTTTTTATCAATATTCAACAGCGCTCGTCTAGCATCATTCTCACAGGCAAAACGCTGCGCTTGTATATGAAATAGCTCCTTCTCTAATTGTTTATGTGCGCGTTCAACCTGCCTAGCCACTGATTTTTCAGCACGACCATTCGCCGCTGCCGAGTACATAACAATCCAGCGTTGGTCTATATCCATATGCTCAACGTGGTATACCCTATATTTGTAATTGTCGTCGATTGATGTCCATTTCGCCGATTCTAATGCGCGTGAAATTAGCTCTTTTTCAAGCAATATTGTCGAAGGTATAAGCGTAATGAACAGCAATTGAGCCAAGAATTCTGCATTTTTGCTGTGATAGAGTTTGCAGTCTGCAACAAGGTAACGCGGCGCTTTGCTTTTTTTAAATTCGCTAACAAGTGCTTTTGATCTTTCTTTAAACACCGCGGTATCGGCACTGTTACCATCCCAGTTCTTACAGGCCAGTGGCACACCACCATCCTGGCTGACGATTATTTCCTGCACGACTTGTTTTAAATCAGGACGATGAGCTTTGCTGTGGCCATGAGTGATTTTAATGACATTTTCATCACAGCCATCTTCATCATAAGCGTACTCGCCAGTAAGAGAGTGGCTCGTTGTATCTAGCGAGTTGAACGTCAAGTCGACATTTTCTAGTTCACAAGCTTGATGCGCCACCATTGAGAATAAATTTTCACATCCAAAATCAAAGCATTGGTCAAGTGTTCGACCTAATTTATGTCGATTAAAATGGCTTGCTTCCACACCTTCACGAAAGAGATGTTCGAGCGGTAAATTGTCGAAAAACTGAGGACTTAAGGATAAAGGACGATTAGCAAAACCAAGTCCATTCATGATCATGCCTTTAACGGCCTCACCAGGCGTGATTTCTTGCTTATCATCTTGAGGTAGATACTGATCTAAAAGAGAAACTATTTGTAAGTCATCGATAACACCAGCAACGATCCCATGATGATCTAACCGTTTGATATTTATATTCATATGCACCTCAAAAATTAAGGTACCATCTTATCAAATTACTGATCTCGCCGGAGGGAGTTTAAATGGAAATTTTCAAATTTTGTCTGATCAATGTCTGTTAAAAGCAATATATTGACTCTAACGACGCATTTACTATAGTTGAATAATTAAACACTTTTCATCTGCGCCACATAACACTGAAGAATCGATGAGAAAAAGAGTAAAAAAAGGACGTAATATTGTAAATATCGATCAGCTTAAACAGATGCTGATTGACTATGCCTCCGGTAAAGGATTACCGGCTGAGATTGAGCTGTGGCTGTTAAAAAATTATCTTAAATGGCTAATTAACCACTTCCCCCACACGAAACTAGTCACCAGCGAAGCTTATTTTAAGATCTTGGTTGGCCACGACGCTCCCGCCTGGTTTCTTGATAAACAGGCACAACTGGACTTTCTAACTATCGATTTGCAGCATCCGCAGTTGACCGAGGATTTGGCCAAGATTTGCGAATGTTTGCTCAGCCAATATCCAGCAAAAGTGAATAAGTTTTCCCATATGACTGCGCCACAAGTGCTGAGTAAATGGCAGGAAGCGCACGAGCGCCTATACAACAAGCGCTATCAATTGATTGAAACCTCTGGTGATGGGTTGACGCTTTGTTGCAGCGTTGAGGAGTATGCGATATTTGAACTAAACCCAGATCATCAAGAATTGCATTTGGAAATGGCCCGTGAGTCTGCTTACATGCAGCACTGTTTGGGCGAGTTCGACGACATTGAAAAGGCCGAAGGTGGCTATGGTGCTTATTACCACCAGCAAATTAAAAATAAAGCCTTTCGAATCTTCTCATTGCGCGATAAACACAACAAGCCTCATGTGACGATTTCGTTAATTGTTGAGCCAAACGGCCTAGCCGTTGAACAAATAAAGGGCAAGCAGAATCAGGCTCCCGTTGCGCGCTATGTCTGTGCGGTTAAAGAGTTCCTCAATCAATTTGAGGTAAAACATCAATTTGATCCGGACTGTCTAGCGATGGGGATCATATATCATGATGGCAAGAGCCGAACGATTAATGACATCGATGATGAAAATACCCAACAACTGCTGTTGAGTCAAAAACCCGAATTGATCCTAGCGTTGGACAACCCGTCGTTGTCTAACCTTTGGTTGGTGAGCTTGCGAATGCCCCAGCTCATCACCAAACTGACGCAGGCGAATGACGCGATGAAGATAGCCGCTCTATTGCAAAGTCCGCGATTGATGACTGAAATATCACTAACCGCCGACATTAAACCCAAAGTGATCCTGCAAGGCAAGGAGCCACTTAATTTGGGTGAGCGAGTGGTTAAATTTTTAAAACTGCAGCCGAAAAGGATTTAACGGCAATGATAAATTATTTAAGCCGATTGGTTGTCGCCATTATTGTTGGCTTCATTTTGGTTATCGTAAGATTGGTTAATCTATTTAAAGGAAACAAACTAAAGAAATCTCCCGCTCGGATTAAACAGACTGACGACGGCGTAAAAACAGCTCAGCCGCCGTCAGCACCTGAGCTTACGGTTAACTTAGCAATGGGAGGCCAACATTTATCAGATAATGATTTGTTTGCACTGTCATTAGGCGATATAGCCAACGGCAAGTCTATTGCCAACATCACCAATCAACAGCAACTACTCAAATACATGAAAACCACCTGGGGGATGGAGTTTGAACCACAAGATGTCGCCGCCGAACGGACAATTCACTGTCTAAAACAAATATGGAATCAAGGACATATCGACTCTTTGTTGAATTCGCCACAGCATTTTGAGCGTGTGGCGGTGCGGGATATTATCGCCATCGACACCGCGCGTTTTGTGCAATTGGTTGTGCAAACACGCGCGTTGGACCTGATAGACGAACATCAAGCGTGGGGATTGTTGTACCTCAACGCACAGCGTGCACTTGATAGTTTTGACTCTTGGAGTGATTTTGAGCAAGCAGGACTCACCGGACAAACATTTTTGCGCTCGCTGCGCACCAAACACAAGTTGAGCGATTTCGAGCTGTACTTAAAAAGCACCACCACAGAATTTGAGCTAAGCTTTGCTGACCGAGAAAAGAGTTTAGCGCCGTGGCCACAAGACTCAATGTTTAGTGCATTAAAAGTGTCCACGATCATGCCAGAACGGCTCGACACCATTGCTAATAGCGCCTAAGAAACAATAACAAAGGAATGTAATAACATGTTCAGTTTTTTCAAAAAAAAGCCAGATGAGCAAAAGTTTGGTCGCCAAAATTACGTTAACGACCTCACAAATTTTGGCACTGATCCTAAGCACTGGATCCTATCACTTAGCGCTGTTTATTTAGAGTATCAAGCAATAGACATTGAAAATGATTCAGCTTGCCATGACCACTTAGTGTTTTTTAATACGGCGGATCTATCGACCTATGATATCGAACTCCTCAAATGTAGCTTAGAACATGATAGCCCAGAGAGCCTTGCTAAGAGTATCGAGTCTTTGCGCAACTGCTTCCCTTATCATTGGGAAGAAGAGCTCTATGCACTGATGAGTGTTGCCACTGACGAAGAGGCAAACGAGATCATCTATCAGCTGTATCCAGATGATGAAAGTGAGCGCGACCTGTTATTTTATATTTGGCAAAACAAAGATGATTATCAACACGGTTTTCATTATCGGCTGGGTTTTATTATCGACTGCATGTGGCAAGTACGCCTCGCTGCCTGTCTAGAACTGATCGACGAGAATACCGCATGGAAGCACCTTTATTCGCTAACAGAATTAGCCAAACCTGTGCTAACTATATTTGATAATTGGCAAGAGTTTAATGAAAATCAGCGTTTGTATTGTGAGATAAGTGATACCTGTCCCCCTGTGTCAGGATAGTTGTCACCACCTAGAATTAACATTTATTTAGATCAGGGGACGGATATTGAGTATTACATGCCTAGCTTTTCACGAGAACGAAAAGAAGCAATTTTAAACAAACTATTACCGCCATTAAATAAACCTGTATCGGTAGTGTCAAAAGAAGAAAACGTCTCTGAGCAAACGTTGTATAATTGGCGCAAAGAAGCTAGAGAACAAGGACTGCCAGTGCCAGGAAATAAGTCGACATCAAAACAGTGGTCTCACGAAACAAAGTTTGCCGTGGTTGTTGAAACAGGTTCGCTCTCAGAA
>Ga0209395_1006903_pt1 | contig 12085 bp, 12 predicted proteins | sample GOMGulsemesocosm_3_FD_184635 | JGI IMG/M metagenome (GOLD analysis project Ga0209395, IMG submission 184635) | Methane-oxidizing microbial communities from mesocosms in the Gulf of Mexico - GOM9D Gulf of Mexico (SPAdes) (version 2) | ecosystem: Environmental > Aquatic > Marine > Cold seeps... | reverse complement strand
AAACCCAGCACGATGACAGCAAGCTATTCTGTGTAGGTGATGATTGGCAGGCTATTTATCAATTTGCAGGCAGTGATATTGCGGTGACAACGCGTTTCAGTGATTATTTTGGTGTCACAACTACATTACCGCTCGATACTACATTCCGCTTTAACGATCAGATTAGTGCTGTTGCCAGTAAGTTTGTGATGGCGAATACAGAGCAAATGCATAAGCAGATAACCACGCATACCAAAGCCAAGAAAGCCTGTATACAGGTCAGTTATTATCAGCTTGGTAACGATAATAAAAGTAGCAACAAGCAAGATGATGCAGCGACATTATTGTTAGAAAAGACGTTAACCCAATTAGCGGCTAATAAAGGTGTAAGTAAAGGAGAAAGCCAACAAAAATCGGTGTTATTACTGGCTCGTTTTAATTTTCAACTACCTGACCGTAAGACACTGGCTGCATTATCCACGCAATATCCGCAACTCGATATCAAAGCCATGACGGTGCACAGTTCGAAAGGCCAGGAAGCCGATAATGTCATCGTATTAGCAATGGAAGCGGGAGAACATGGCTTCCCTTGTCATAAACGTCGTCATCCATTTGCGTTGATATTGCAACCGGATAGCTCAGGGTTCCCTGATGCTGAAGAGCGCAGGCTGTTTTATGTCGCGTTAACACGAGCGCGTCAGCAGGTATATTTACTGTGTAATAAAGGTAATCCGTCGAGTTTTGTGGAAGAATTAGTAACCGGTGACTACGCCGTTACAATTGCAAAATAGCACTTCGCTTGATAACACTGCGGTGCATTGATCTACTGACTAATGCTGCTTGTTGTTTCAGTTTCTAGCTTATGTTGAAAATCTTGCTGTACGATTGCCAATGCTTGGAGCACAGTTTCTGTCGGCAGTTGATTTTCTTCAAGTAGTTGGATGAGATCAACGGCAAGTTTTATATGTTTTGGCGCGTTTTCTAGCGACATGATAAAGAATCCTCTATATATTTTAGTACATTATTTTAATGAAATATTACGTATTAAGATTTTTAATTGTTAACGAAATATTTTATTACAATCAAAGTGGTATTATTAGCTCATATTCATTGATTAACAATTTAACGCCGAGGCTAATATGAACAAAGAACAAGTACACCAAGTTATCCAGTTATTACGTGATGGTCACTCGTTAACTGATATTACCAAAATTGCAAAAATTAACGTAATGTACGTAAGTGTAATTCGCAAGTTAATGGTAATGGATCTGCTTCAATTACCAGCTGACGCATAATTCATTGGTTATCGTTCAATTGATAGGTTATTAATTAGTTTTAACGTCTGAACTAACTAAAGTCTTTCTTTTGTTCATAGCGTTGTAATTGCTGGCGAACTTTCGCTGTAGCGGCCTGACAACGCTGTAACCTTTGTTTAGTTTGCTGCAATTGAAGTGGATCTGTTTGTTGATCTATCATTGCTTGCAAACGACGTTCATACTCTATTTGCTGCGCTAGTTTTTGATATAAGTAGTGTGACTTCTGCAATAATTTTTTCGCGATTACATCATAATTTTTAGGTTCTTCTTTTACGCCACTACGGCTAAAATTACACTGCTGTAATACCCCATTTATCGCTCTAAATTGATGTGCTACCTTTTCTAATAATACTTCTTCTATTGATGGCGTATCGTTTGACGATGACATTGGCGGTTCAAGACTGTCCGCATGTGTATCAAAATTCTTTTCAAAATAGTGCTGTAAACGGTTCATGCTTTTTTCTAGTTCTGTCACGTATTGATGAATATCGTGATTTTTATAGATGAATAAACCTGGATAGAATAAGGCGCGATCACGTAATTTATAGTTGATCGTAGTGGTGTGATTTGAGTTGACTTGTTTACTCAACGCACTCAGCTGTTGAATACGCTGAGCGAGTTGGTTTAGCTGTTGCTGTTGACGGTTTATTGCAGCCATGCTTGATAAGCCAATTTACAAGCGATAATGATCACCACAGTAATAAATAATGGGCGAATGAATTTAGCACCAAAATGAATAGCGGTATGTGCACCAACAATAGCGCCAATCATAATACATACCCCCATACTTAAACCCAGATACCAATTGATATGGCCAAGATAAATAAAAGTCAGCAGTGAGGTAAAGTTACTGGTGAAATTCATTGCTTTGGCAACACCTGACGCAAACAGAATATTGAGTTTGTACAATGCCATTGTCGACACCGTCCAAAATGCACCTGTACCTGGTCCTGCTACACCATCATAGAAACCTATAATATAGCCCTGTAAACCCTGTTTTTTATGCAGAGCGGGGTTATCATCGGGCAAGGTTTCACCAGTATGTTCCTGAGTTTTGCTAAAGATAGAGTAGATAGCCGTAAAGATAATAATCACAGGTAGTAACTTGTCTAACCAAGCAGTGCTGATGACATTAACCACTAGAGTGCCGCATATTGCACCTGTGGCAGTGAATACAAATGATCGCCACCAAAACTTGGGATTGAACAAACGCTTCTTATAGAAGGTAATCGCTGCAGCACATGAACCAAAGCTTGCTGCTAGTTTATTGGTACCTAGTGCCAAGTGCGGAGGTAGGCCGGCACTGAGTAATGCTGGAACTGTTAATAAACCACCGCCGCCAGCAATTGCGTCAATGAAACCCGCAACAAGTGCTACGCTGCATAAAATTATAAAAACCGAAGGTTCTAAACCAAGCTCTAACATCAAAATTCTATATTTCTTTTATAAGGGGGAAGCGAATTAAGCAATGCTGGTCCGTAGCGTTTACTAACAACTCGACGATCAAGTAGCGTGATTCTACCAGAATCTTTCTCTTTTCTCAGCAATCGCCCACAAGATTGGATCAATTTTTTACTGGCTTCGGGAACTGAGACCTGCATGAATGGATTTCCACCTGATTTGGTGATCCATTCTGATTGCGCTTCTTCTACTGGCGAGGTCGGCACTGAAAACGGGATCTTAGTGATAATTAAATTGGTGAGCAGATCGCCGGGTAAATCAAGACCTTCAGATAAGCTGCTAGTACCAAACAAGATACTGGTTTTATTGGCTTTGACATTCTCTGCGTGTTTTTGTAATTGCTCGCTGCGTGAACTTTCTTTTTGTACTAATAGCTCCAGTTTAGTGGTGCTACGAATAATTTCTGCTACTTGGTTCATTTGACGGTATGAGCTAAACAAAACCAATGACGCTTTTTTGTCTGGTAATAAGCTAGGGAGTTTTTCGCCGAGTAATTCAGTGAAGCCTTGCTCATTGGGTGCCAGTGCTAAATTCGGTATATACAGTTCCGCTTGTTCAAATTCAAACGGTGAGTTGAGCTGTAGGTGCTGTGTTGATTCATCATTCAATAAACCCACTTGGCGACGGAAATAATTAAAGTTACCGAGTGAGGTTAATGTTGCTGATGTTAAGATCGCTGCACCACATTGTGACCACAGCATGTGCTCTAACTTACTGTCTACATCAATCAAACTTGCGGCAAAGATATGATCGTCTTGGCGGCTGCCGCTTTTCTCAACCCATTTTGCTAGTGGGGTACCTTTGGTTTCTTTAATCAGCATGTTCCACACTTGGTGCAGATTTTCGATACGCTGTAAGTAGAAACCAACCTCGGCAATGAGTTTGTTGGCTTTGGCTTGCGGTAATTGATCTTGCTTTAACTGTTCAGCCAGAATATCAACAATCTTCGCTGTTTGGCTAACTCCACGTTTGGTTTCGTGATTCATGTTTGCCGCTAAATCAGCTAGTGCTTCAGGCAGTTCACCATCAGCAAAGCGCCAAGACTCATCGCTAAATTGCTTGTCATTAGCTGACATTAAACTGTGGATCTTGGTGAGTTCTTTATTGATGCTATTGATTGAGCTAAGCAGTTTGGTAACCGGATCTGATATCTCACTTGAGGCAATGGCTTGAGTGAGTTGACGCATTGATACTGCCATGGTTTGTAACCAAGCTTTCGCACCTAATACCGAGGCATGCGCTGACGAGAAGTCGCGAGTAATGCGTGGTAAGTGATGGGCTTCATCAAGGACGTAATAACAGTCTTCAGGTTTGGGTAAGATAATACCGCCACCGAGTTCTAAATCGGCCAATAATAATGCATGATTAACAATCAGTACATCACACTGGTCTAACGCTTCACGGGCTTTGTGAAACGGGCAGTTACGGTGGGCACTAAATGATTTACTGCAACTATGACGATCAGAAACGACTAATTGCCAAATATCATCGGGGATCTGAGTTGGCCAGCTATCAATATCACCTTTCCATTTACCTGCTGCATAAGCAGTAAACAAGCGCTTGATTAGTTGTAAGTCGCGTTTTTTCGGAATCGTAGCCAAGTCGGCGAGTAGTTCCATTTGATCGTCAGCTTGCGCTAGCATAGCCAGTTTTTGTTCACAGCAATAACGTTGGCGACCTTTTACTAAAGCAAACTCAAATTTCAATCCAGATTGACGGCGAAAGAAAGGTAACTCTTTGTGCAATAACTGTTCTTGCAAGGCGATCGTGGCAGTCGATATGACCAACGTCTGTTTTGCTTCGGTAGCGAGTGGGATCCCTGCAATCAAATAAGCTAATGATTTACCTGTGCCAGTACCTGCTTCAGCAATAATTAAACGGCGGTTTTTATCGAAATTACCGGCGAGTGTTTTTGCCATTTCAGCCACAAGGATATTTTGTGATCGTCGGACTGCGAAGTCAGGTAGTGAATCACGGATGTTCTGATAAACATCACGAATAGCTTTTTTACTCTTATCTGAAAGCATGTTTACTCTTATTCTGAAGAAAAATAGTTAGCACTGTATTTATACCCAAGCTATTTTAGCGCAATAATAAAATCTGTATAGATATTACGTCAGTGAACACTGATAAAATCACAGTAGTTTATAAAAATGCTGAGTTGCTGCGTGATTATTACTTACAAACCTTACAAAACTGACAAATGTGTGACTGAAAGCTAATGCTTGGTTTTATATGATGATGTTGTTATCCCCTTCGATTCGCTTAGGGAAAGCCGAAAGAATACATCTTCGGCGTTATGACGTCTTAAATATCCTCTTCTTTTGGTTTGCTGATTGTGGATCTTGAAGTCGCTTGGATATATATGCATAGGCTTGCTAGTGTCATAGTGATATATTGCGTTTTTATAAAAGTCTTTATAGGTTTGGGCTTTTTACTTAATCATCATATAAGGTTTCCTCGAGCATGTTAGCAAATGACAAAAAACATATTTTAATTGTTGAAGATGACTTAGAGATTTGTCGACTGCTCGATATGTTTTTACGCAGTAAAGGATACCAAGTATCGCTCAGTAATAACGGCACCGATGGACTCTCGGATATCGTCCGGTTGCAGCCAGACTTAGTGGTATTAGATATTATGATGCCAGGTTTGAACGGTATCGAAGTATGTAAGCAAAGTCGTGAGTACTACAGTGGGCCTATTATTATGCTCACGGCTTGCAGTGAAGACATATCCGAAATCGCAGCGTTAGATACGGGTGCAGACGGTTATTTACACAAACCATTACGACCACATATTTTGTTATCGCATATCGAAGCTTTTTTACGTCGTGAAAATAGAAGTAAGAAAAATAGTAATGCGCTAAGTCATACTGGCTGCTTAACTGTAGATACGTTAAAGCGTCTTGTTACTCGAGATAATGAAGAGGTCATTTTAACTGGCGCAGAATATGAAATGTTAGCATATTTGGCCAAGCAAGCAGGGACGATCGTCAGTCGAGATGAATGTTATCGCGCACTCAAAGGCGTTGAATTTGATGGTCTAGATAGAGCATTGGATATGCGTTTATCAAGTTTGCGTAAAAAAATAAAAGATGATGTGGCACCGTATCAAATCATCAAAACAATTCGCTGTAAGGGCTACCTATTTGTTAAGCAATAATATGTTTTCCAACCTTAATAAATTCATCAACCGTAATACGGCGAATACACTTTTTTTCAAGCTGTATATAAGTATTACTGCCGTTATTATTGGCAGTATTGTGCTTGTTACTATATTGATGGATTATTATGATGATGCTGATGTTGGATTTGTACACGATGCTAGCTTTGCGGCAAAGTTACTCGATGATTTTGTCGAAGATACTGAGCGTTGGAATATGGAAGTTGACTTATTGAGTCGATTTACTGGCTTTACGATTGAAAGCATCTCGATGAAAAACGCATTACAGTATCATCAAGAGCATGAGTTGTTGGATGTCGTTGATATAGCACCCAATAAAAACTATCCACCATTACCAGCAGGGATAGGTAAATGGGGGGTATTTGTCTACTTGCATGATGAAAAAGATGACCGTCTTGCTGTGATCCTCCCGAGTAATGATGGATTATTGCATATTATTGATAATGCTGAAATGATTTACCCAATGGATGGACCTGAAGACTGGGAAGATAATTATGCTGAGTTATCTCTATTAGGTTTTATCTTTTTTAGTATCGCGTTAGTGCTGTATTCGACCGTTAGAAATATATCTAATCACGTCTATCGGTTAAGCGATGCTAGTTTAGCGTTGGCAAAGGGGGAGCTCGACACCCGAGTTAATGATAAAATTCCTGCTCCTTTGAATCAAATGGCAGCAAGTTTTAATAAAATGGCGGAATCGTTGCAGCATTCACAGCACCAACAACGTGTAATGGCTAATGCTATAGCTCATGAGTTACGCACTCCGTTAACGCGAATTCAGTTGGTGATGGGGTTATTAGGTGATGAAGAGCATAGTCAATATACCAGCGCGTTACATGATGATCTGAGTCGTTATTCAGTCGAAATGGAAACCTTGGCTAATGATATTTTGATGTTGCAAACGATTGAGCATAATCCATCATCAATAAATAAGAAGGTGGATTTTAGCTATTTGATAACGTCGCGTGAATGTGAGTTCCAGCGTCAATATCCGCATATATCGATTACAGCAGATATTGATTCGGTTAATATGGATGGTAACCCTCGCTATCTGCAACTTATTGTTGATAACCTGATAAAGAATGCCTGTTTATACGCAGATTCAAGCGTTAAAATCACGCTAAAAAAACAAGTGAACTGTTGCTGTATTATTGTCGAAGATGATGGCGATGGCATCAGTCCACAGCAACGTGAACAAGTGCTCGATGCATTTACGCGTTTAGATAATAGCAGAAGTCGACAGACTGGTGGTTTTGGTTTAGGTTTGGCAATTGTGAATACGGCAGTTAAAACTATGCGAGGTAAGATAGACATTAAAACCAGTAATCTGGGTGGGGCGATGTTTATTGTTGAGTTTAAATGTCAATGTTGTAGCCCATTTAAGTAATCATATGGCTTATGGCAGTGGTAAAAAATGACGACCGCTGGTGCTTGTCGTCATTTTTATCTCGTTGGTTATGTGAGGCATATACAGTGCGCAGTTCTTGTTATACCGAGCGTAACTTTTATTATACCGTACGTAATTCGCGACGTAATATCTTACCTACTGCTGTTTTTGGCAACTCGTCCATAAATACAATTTGCTTAGGTACCTTGTATGCAGTTAAAAACTCTTTGCAGTGTGAAATAACGTCTTGCTCTTTAAGATCTTGGCTGTGTTGAGATTTGACGATAAAGGCTTTAACTGCTTCCCCGGTTTTCTCTAATGGAACACCAATCACGGCGGCTTCTAAAATACCGGTGTGATTTGATAAGATTTCTTCAACTTCATTAGGATAAACATTAAAACCAGATACGATGATCATGTCTTTCTTACGATCAACAATTTTGTAATAACCATTGTCTAACTGTTCTGCGATATCACCCGTTTTGAAGAAACCATCATGAGTCATAACTTCGGCGGTTGCCGCTTCACTGCGCCAGTAACCTTGCATTACTTGTGGACCGCGAACAGATAATTCACCTGCTTGACCAGCGGCGACTTCATTATCGTTGTCATCAAGTAGTTTAATCTCAGTGCCAGGTAAGGCAGCCCCAATAGAGCCGATTAAGGTTTCTCCTGGGCGGTTAAACGTTACTACTGGCGATGTTTCAGATAAGCCATAACCTTCACAAATATCGCAACCAGTCACTTCTTTCCACAACTTAGCGGTTGAGCTAGTGAGAGCTGTGCCACCTGAGGTTGTTATTTTTAAGTGGCTGAAGTCTAATGCTTTAAATTCAGGCTGAGTACATAAACCAACAAATAAGGTATTTAGACCTGAAATAGCAGTAAATGTTACTGTTTTCATTGCGTTAACAAAGCTTGGCATATCCCGTGGATTGGGAATTAATACTGTGTGAGCGCCAGTGCTGAAGTACAGCAATAAGGTGATGTTAAATGCATAAATGTGATACAGCGGTAGCGGTGATATAAGCACCTCTTCGCCTTCAGTTATCTCGTTGGTCAAACGACCTTTAGTTTGAATCGCATTACTTAATATATTGCTGTGGCTCAGGATTGCGCCTTTTGATAAGCCTGTTGTACCACCGGTATATTGTAAAACTGCTACATCATCAATATGACAAGCAACTGGAACATAAGGGCTATTTTCACCGAGTGCAATCGCATCAAGCAATGAAATAGTTTCTAGCTGCGCAGAGCCTTGTTCTTGTGGCGCGAGTAAGTCTGCTGCATGGGTAGTAATAACCGTCTTAATATTAGTATCAGGCAGTACTTTTTCAGCTACAGGTAATAGATCAGATAAGATAACTAATGCAGTGGCTTCAGAGTTATTAAATTGATGTAACATCTCTCTTGGTGTGTAAAGTGGATTGGTATTGACTAATACTAATCCTGCACGAGTTGCACCATAAGCGGCAATCGGAAATTGGGTGATACTCGGTAATTGGATCGCAATCTTATCACCGGGCTTTAGGTCGGTATAGTTTTGTAAATAGGACGCGAAGGCTGCAGAGAGTTGGTCAATTTCTTTAAAGGTAAGCGTTTTACCTAAGCAGGTATAAGCAGGTTTATTGGCATATTCTTCACATGTGTCTTGTATCAAATCAGCAATACAATTGAGTCCATTCAATTCGATTTGTTCTACAGCAGCATTCGATAACATATAATTATTCCTATTCCATTAAGTTGTGTTGTTAGTATAAGGTGACACCTAGTTTCTTATTTTGTTGCAACATACTTGTTACAAAAATCTATTTAACCTAAATTTATTTGAACAATGAATTTAAACAGTCGTATGATTTATTATATTACTGCTGAATTTTTGGATTACCACGATCAATACGATATTTTTATAAATAGGTTAACTGGTCGGTTTAGTCGAGGTGCACTTTAAATCTCAGCTTGATAGCAGGTTGAAGGGTTAGCAGCTAGGCTTTTATATATCGTTTCAATTTGATTCACACTGCATATGTTAAATTTTGAGTTATAAGAGGTAGCATTCATGTCTAAGATTAAGATAAATATCATGTTTATATTATTTTTAATATATCCATTTAATAGCTTTTCAAAACAGCAAGTTGGTATATTTTTGGGTAGTCCTATGTCAGGTTTTCAGTATCAGCAGGATAACTTTAGGTTCTCTTTAGGTATTAAGGACTTTGGCTTTGCAGTCGATCAGACTTTCAATGTTGCAACATTATTGAATAAACCTAAATTGGCTCCGCTTTATGTGTATTTGGGGGGACAAATTGTAGATCACCATAAACACAAGGTCGCAGTACGGTCTGGTATTGGTTTTCAGCAGCCGTTTGAGCAAGTTATATTTTATGGCGAACTTGGTCCGAGTTTGTATGTTGTGGAAGATGTGGATATTAAGCTAGAAGCGAGCTTAGGCATTAAAATAGACTTCTAAGCATACTCGCTTCGGAGGTCATTCCGTATTAATTAGATTGTTATAAACCGAGATACATTAGTGCCGGAATGAGGAGTATATTGAAAACGACGAGGTAGCTGGCCAAGGTAAATATTTTTTTTACCTTGTTGCAACGGTAAATAAAATATTCGTCAAAATGATGTAAATGTTCATTACGGCGAATGTAATGAAATAGCTGCATTTGTTTGCTGTAATTGCCCTCAGTATTAAAAAAAACGCGTCCATTAACACGTTGATAAAGTAACGGGTCAATATCTTTCATTCGATATAATAAACAACGTAACGAGGACACCGCCCTTGCGACATTTATCAGGGTAATAATGGAAAATGCAATAAAGATGAGATCACTATTATTCATGCCTTACTCCTTAGTGAGTGCTTCCACCGTGTCCAACTGATAACTCACCCTACTTTAATGAGTTTAATATAAATTCTAAGTTTCGGTAGCCGTAAACCTGAAAAGCAGCGTTAATATTGTTTAATCGTACTATTGGCGGTAAATAATGCTGAATGGAATTCAGGGTGTGATTGTCGTGCTGCTATCGTGAAACGATAATGTTGTCCTGCTATGGGGTTATACTAGCGTGCTTGGTATAACCCCATATTATGCTAATAAAGGCCCCTTTACCTTTGCTATTCCAGAAATAATAGGAAGGCTTAACACCACTTTCAATGCAATAAAAACTAAGTCGCAATCATGAGCAAACCGTGGTGATATTCGAAGTAGATTAATACATAACCAATCATTAGATAAACTAATGTATTAATGAGTGAAAAAGTACGGTGTTAATGCTGTTTTTTTGCTTGCGATAGTATGTGTTCGAGACTATTATTCCGCCTGAAATGCAGAGTAAGATATCGCGTATATGGATTTAGCCTGTCACCAATCTTTTCATTATCAATCCAACTAGAGTTTATCTCTAATTATTGCGGTTTTTAGCCTTAATTACCGTTTTATATTCGTATATTATTATGAGGGTATGGTTGTGCTACAACAATCGTCTTCTGCCAATATGGCAAAGTTACTATTTCTAATTATTATTCTGACAGCCGTGGGACAAATGACACAAACGATGTATGTGCCATCAATTGCTGCAATGGCCAGCGATTTTGCTGTTCAACCTACGTATTTACAGGCCGTTATGGCTGCATACTTGATCCCTTATGGGTTATCGCAGTTTATTTATGGACCATTATCAGACCGCATTGGCAGACGTCCTGTGATCATGAGCGGTATGCTGATATTTTTACTTGGTACGTTAGGGGCGCTGTTTGCATCGTCTTTTGAATTGTTTCTATTAGCCAGCTTTATCCAAGGTTCTGGAACGGGTTGTGCGGGCGCAATGTCGCGAACGGTCACACGTGACTGCTACGATGGTGCAGCGCTGCATAAAGCCAATAGCTTAGTTAGTATGGGGGTGATATTTTCACCTTTGCTTGCACCTGTGGTTGGTGGCTATCTGTCAATGGCATTTGATTGGCATGCAAGTTATGTATTTTTACTGGTTTTTGGCGCGCTAGTCACATTAGCTATGTTTACAATGTTCGATGAAACATTACCGAAAAAAAACCGTCGTAATGAACGCGTTTGGACAAGTTATAGTTATGTACTGAGTAACCGTCAATTCCAAGGTTATGTATTTTGCTTGATTGCGACATTTGCGGGTATTGCCGTATTTGAAGCGGCAGCAGGGGTATTATTGGGTAGTGTTTTAAAACTAGACCCAACAAGGGTAAGCTGGTTGTTTGTATTACCATTACCGGGGTATTTATTAGGTGCATGGTTATCAGCAGCGCTATCGGCGCGTATCGGTCAACGTCATCTATTTAATATTGGTATGGCGACACTGATCATTGGTGCCTTGATTATTTTTATACCGGGTATGGCAGGGCTTGTTACTGTGGTATCGCTTATTGGTGGAGGGTTCGTGTCGTTTATTGGTGCTGGCATCATATTCCCAGCAGCCACTACCGCAGCTATCCAACCTTTCCCAAGTCATGCTGGTACAGCGGGCGCTATTTTAGGTGGCATGCAAAATTTAGGAGCGGGTCTTGCAACGCTAGCTGCATCATTAATGGGGGCAAAGGATCAATTTAACCTTGGTTCGGTGATGCTGGTGACTGCGGTTTTAGTGATGATAAGCCTACTTTGGGTACGTCGTCGCTTCGCTAACGATGTCGCAATGACACCAAGCTTATAAAATAATACAGCGGGAACAGGATGTTCCCGTTCCCGTTTACATTAGTGTTCATGTTCTCGGTAGT
>Ga0209395_1006898_pt1 | contig 12087 bp, 9 predicted proteins | sample GOMGulsemesocosm_3_FD_184635 | JGI IMG/M metagenome (GOLD analysis project Ga0209395, IMG submission 184635) | Methane-oxidizing microbial communities from mesocosms in the Gulf of Mexico - GOM9D Gulf of Mexico (SPAdes) (version 2) | ecosystem: Environmental > Aquatic > Marine > Cold seeps... | reverse complement strand
AACATCAATGATGAACTGCTAAGCCAAATGGAACATCTAATCGACACTTACCAATGTGAGTGGAAAACAACGATTAACGATCCACAGAAACTTAAGCGTTTCAGTCACTTTATTAACAGTGACAAAGTTGATGAAAATGTAATTTTCACTGATGTTCGTGGCCAAATTTCGCCAAGCGACAAATTTGACCTAGCTACCGAAGTATAATTTTAGAGAGTATTTATGATGACAACAGCACTAGAAAACAATTGGATTGATATTTGTTCACTAAGCGACATTCCACCAAACACCGGTGTGTGTGCCGATCTAGACGGTCAACAAGTCGCCATTTTTCATCTCAAGACGGCAAGCAATGACAGCCAAGTGAAAGCCGTTAGCAACTTTGACCCGTTTTCACGCGCGAACATCTTGTCGCGTGGCTTGATCACTGAAACAGAAGATAGTCACTTTGTTGCGTCGCCATTACTAAAGCAACAATTCTGTTTAACGACAGGTCATTGTGAGTTAGATGAAAGCAAAAACATTGCAACCTATGCAGTAAGAATTGACGCTGGTTCAGTTCAGCTCCAAGGGCTATAGCGATAACAATCACGTTGTTTAGGCAACGTGACTCTTATTCGTTACTATAAAATATATAAAGTTGAATGTACGATAGCGTCATTCAACTTTTTTGTTTCTACTTCAACACGTTTAGCTGTTAAGGATCACCATGTCATCACCTAGCAATAATTTGAGCATTAGCTTTGGCGGTCATTCCACCAAAGGTAAAAAGGTCGAAAACCAAGATGCCTTTGCACTTAAAACAACTAAAGGTGCTGAATTAGAACTCAAAGGACATATTGCTGTTATTGCAGATGGTGTATCAAGCGCAAATTTTGCGGCGAAAGCCAGTCAAATGAGCGTAATGCATTTCATTGAGGAGTATTTAGCTACCCCACATACATGGTCCGTCGAAAAATCGGCTAAAAGTGTACTTTCGTCCCTCAATAATTGGCTTTATGCTCGGCAAATGGTTAACACTGAACAAGGTGATTATGAACAGTGGCTCACCACATTTTCAGCGCTAATCATGCGCGAAGACCGTGCCCATATATTTCATGTTGGTGATTGCGAAATCGTCAAGATTAATAGCCATGGTTATCAAGTCCTGACCAAAGAACACTCTGCCCCTAATGGCATGCTCGAACGCGCGCTTGGCGCCAGCAAGAAATTAGAGCTGGATGTCTCTTCTACCGACTTGGATATTGACGACATATTAATGCTTAGTTGCGACGGCGTGTTCTGCCATATCAAACCTAAGCAAATTAGAGAAATTATTAGCGCACAACCTGATCTGGAAAAAGCTGCAAAGCAAATTGTTGAGTTAGCGCTGGAACAAGGCTCAGTCGATAACCTAACTTGCTTGTTGGTACGAATAGATCAATTGCCTAAGCAAGCTTTTAATCAGCTATTGTTTACTCGCAAGCAACAAGTTATTCCACCAGCGATGCCTGTTGGCGCTAAACTTGATCATTTTGAGATTTTAGACACCATAGATCAAAGTGCCCGTTCGCATATCTACTTAGCGAAAGACCTCGAGCATGACAAGCTAGTGGTGATCAAAGCACCATCAATGAACTTTAGCGATGACAATGACTATATCGAAGCCTTTATCAAAGAAGGTTGGATTGGCGACAAAGTTAATCACCCTGCCGTGATGAAAATAATCTCACAAGAGCCACTGAGCAAGTTTCTTTATCATGTTTGTCAGCATGTCACCGGGCAAACTGTGTTGCAATGGTTTAGCGCTAATCCCAAACCATCGCTTGGCGATGTCCGAGATATTGCGACCCAAATAGTAACGTCGCTACGCGCACTACAGCGCAATGATGTTACCCATGGCGACATTAAACCGGACAACTTCATGATTGATTCACATGGCCGCGTGACCTTGATTGATTTAGGCAGTTGTGAAGTGGGGGCGATGAATCAAGGCAGCAATAGGCCCCTTGGCACTCTCACCTATAGCGCACCAGAGCGTTTTTATGGCCTGCCTAATACTAGCCAATCAGACCTATTTTCAGTCGGTGTCCTGATTTATCAGATGCTGTGTGACCAACTGCCTTTTAAGGAAATAACTAATCCCGAAAAAGCGCCTCAAGCTTACAATCAATGGCGATACCGCCCAATTAAGAGCTTTAGAAAAGACATGCCTGACTGGTTAGATGTCGTGCTGTCCAAAGCCTTAGCACCGGATCCTGCCAATCGATACAGCCATTACTCCGAGTTCATGAGTGATTTAAACGCCCCACAAGACAGTGTATTGGCCAGCCCTGCTAAGCGACCATTAGTCGAGCGAGATCCAGTGAAATTCTGGCAAACAATTAGCTTTATCTTATTTATTGCATTAATCGCCAGCTTATTCACTTAGTGCTTTTGGCCATAGCATTGCAATTGATTGAAAATGCGTTACATTTAATACCAATTTAACACTAAACGGATTTAACATGGCCTCAGAATCTAACTCAGTAAAAAGCATTCTCTATGCACTCGTCGCTAATGGTGCAATTGCCATCGCTAAATTATTTGCCGCAATCTACACAGGTTCAGGCTCAATGATGGCAGAAGCCGTACATTCAGCGGCTGATTGCTCTAATCAAGGGTTGTTGCTATTAGGGCTTAAAAAAGCCAAAAAGCCACCTTCGATGGAACATCCACTAGGTCACGGCAAAGAAATTTATTTTTGGTCGTTCATCGTCGCAATCATGCTATTTAGTGTCGGCGGGATGTTCTCTATTTATGAAGGGTGGCACAAGCTAGGTAGTGATCAACCATTATCTAATCCGTGGATTGCGGTTGGTGTATTAGTCTTTGCGATTGCCGCAGAAGGCGGTTCATTGTGGGGCTGTATTGTTGAAATTAATAAGTCACGTGGTGACAGAACCATGTGGCAATGGTTTCGTCAAAGCCGCCAGAGTGAATTAGTGGTCGTGTTTGGGGAAGATGTTGCCGCGCAAGCAGGCTTAGTCTTCGCATTAGGGGCGATAGGACTAACTATGATCACAGGTAATCCAATATATGATGCCATCGGTTCAATTGTGATCGGGGTCTTATTAATTATCATCGCGGTGCTGATAGCCCGTGAAGTAAAAGAGTTATTGATTGGTCAAGGGGTCGACCCTCTCGTTGATAAAGAGATGCGCGAGTTTTTAAAACAACAGTCCCAAGTAGCTCAGGTATATAACCTATTAACACTACAACTTGGTAATGATGTCATGGTCGCGATAAAAGCCCAAATGCCTAAAGGTCTATCGGGTCAAGAGCAGGTCGACGCCATTAATCAAACGGAAGTGGCCTTTAAAGCACAATTCCCACAAGTTCTGTGGCTGTTTTTCGAGCCTGACTGCAAAGATTAATTGCGTATTACTGACTAAGCGCCAATGTTAACTTGTCGCTTAGTATATTAAGGCACCGTGTCCTTGCCTCGACAGTTGCCCAGGCAATATGCGGTGTAACAATCAAATTATCACCACAATAATCGAGTAAGACATTACCATTAACGGGAGGCTCTTGTGATAATACATCTAATGCTGCCCCCGCTATCGTGCCATTGGTTAACGCGTTAACCAGCGCCGCTTCGTCAATTAAACCACCACGAGAAGTATTGATTAAGAGGGCTGTCGGTTTCATTTTCTGTAACGCTGCACCGTTAATCATTTCAATATTATTTTCATCTAACGGGCAATGTAAACTCACTACATCGCACTTTTCAAGCATCTCGTTAAAGGCAACACGCCCAGCTCTAACCACTGACGCGTTCGGTCGCTCAGAGATAATAACATCCATACCAAATGCTCGGGCAACATGTGCTGTGGCTTGACCCAGGCTGCCATAACCAATCACACCGAAGGTTTTTCCATGTAGCTCCATCATTGGATAATCAAGATTGCAAAAATAGCTACTTTGTTGCCAGCCTTTACTCGCTATAAATTGACGATACTGTTGTACTTTACCGGCCAATTGAAGCAATAAACTAAAGCAATGTTGTGCGACGGCTGGGGCGGCATAGCCTTGGACGTTAACAATTTTAATGCCTAACGTTGCCGCGCAATCATGATCAATATTATTGGTGCCTGTCGCTGTCACTGCCACTATTTTCAATTGCGGTAGCGACGATAATGTTTGCGCATCGAGGATGACTTTATTAACGATAACCACATCAGCATTAATACATCGCTCATTAATTTGCTCAGGCGAAGTATGCTCAAAGGATTGCCAAGCATTAAACAATCGAGAAATGGGGCTCAGTGAAATATCACTTCCCATGGTTTGTGCATCTAAAAAAACGGCGCTGGTCATATGCGACTATCTACCCATAATCTAATTTTGCTGTTAGTCTACCTGTAACTAAGGCTCAACTCTAGCAATCGCATCATGGTTTTTAAGCGTAATAAAGACAAAAAAGATTACAGTAACTGCCCGCGATGCAAGAAAATCAGGGCATTGGTTATTTGGGCTATCTTGATGTTTGTCTTCTATCATTTTTATAGTCAATAATGTTACAAAGCACTGTTGTTAATTAAATATAACGATATAATGACTTTTTTACTCGACTCAGCTCAAGGGCACAAATAAAAATTATGTGGACTGACATCTCGTCATTTGGCGCCGCCGTTTTTTACAGCATAAGTTTAGCCTTAGTATTACGTGGGCTATTTCAACATGTCGCCATTAATGAGCAACTAATTTTCGGTTTAGCCACCATCGGTGTTGGCTTTCATGCCATTAGCCTAGGAACCACGATCCTCGCTACCGACGGTCAAAACATGAGTATCCTGATTGTAGCCTCAATTGTCAGTTGGCTTATTACGACGATGCTTACTATCGCAATCAGAAAGTTTGCCATCATCACCTTGCTCCCTGTCGTTTACGGTTTTTCATTATTAGCGGTGTTAGGTGTGTGGCTCATTCCATCAAGCTATATCACTCATTTTGAGACTCACCCCGAAGTGCTTATCCATATTTGCCTAGCATTAAGTGCTTATAGTACCTTGGTGATTGCTGCATTTTATGCCATTCAATTAAACCTGATTAACAATCGTCTTAAGAGTAAAAAGCTTAACTTGGCCACATCCCCATTACCGCCTTTAATGACGGTTGAAAAGCAGCTGTTTCAACTGGTCATCGCCGGCTTGATGCTGCTAACACTATCGTTAGTGACAGGATTTTTCTTTCTCGAGGATATGCTCGCGCAAGGTAAAGTGCATAAAACAGTGTTATCAATTGTTGCATGGTGCCTATACAGCATATTGATTTTACGCCATCACCAGCAAGGCGTTAAAATAAAAACGGCTGCCAATATTACCATTATTGGTGCATTCGTTTTAACACTAGCTTATTTCGGTAGTCGCTTAGTTAGTGAATTAATTGTGGGTTAATCATGTGTTCGATCTGAATACCTTGACCAATCCACACTAACACCGTATAACAGAATACCAACTTTATAGAGGACAAACCTACTTGGACAGTATATCCACCCCAATGTTATTTGGGATCCTGTTCGGACTTGTATTTTTATCAGCATATTTCTCAAGTTCAGAAACAGGCATGATGTCGATTAATCGATATCGCTTACGCCATCAGGTTAAAAACAACAATAAAGCTGCCAAACGTGTAGATAAATTACTACAACGTCCAGACCGCCTTATCGGACTGATCCTCATCGGCAATAATCTTGTTAATATTGGTGCTGCATCTATTGCGACAATCATTGCTACGCGCTTATATGGCCCTTCTGCCGGCCCTGCGGTCGCAACGTTTTCGCTGACCTTAGTGGTTCTAATTTTTGCCGAGGTGACGCCTAAGACAATCGCTGCGTTACATCCAGAGAAAGTATCATTCCCTAGCTCGTTAATCCTGTTGCCATTGCTCAAGGTTTGTTATCCCATCGTTTGGTTAGTTAATATGATAACCAATGGGCTATTAAGATTGCTTGGGGTAAATACCGAACGACAAAATGCTAATAAGTTAAGCAGCGAAGAGTTACGCTCTATCGTTAGCGAAACTGACGGTATGATCCCAAAATCTCACCAAGATATGCTCACCAGTATTCTAGATTTAGAAAAAGTGACTGTTGAAGATATTATGATCCCGCGTGGTGAAATTGGCGCGATTGATATTAATGACGAATGGAAATCAATCCAAAAGCAACTGGGGCATTTACAGCATACTCGTATACTGCTTTATCGCGATAAAATCGATGACGCAGTTGGCTTTATTCATGCTCGAGACTTAATGCACCTTCACTCTAAGGCTCAGTTTGATAAATCAAATCTAATCCGATCTGTGCGTGAGTTGTATTTCATTCATGAAGCGACATCACTCAATGTTCAGCTACTCAAATTCCAAGAGAATAAAGAACGGATTGGTCTCGTTGTTGATGAGTATGGTGACATTCAAGGCTTAGTAACGCTTGAAGATATCCTTGAAGAAATTGTTGGCGAGTTTACCACCAGTGTTTCACCAACCGCTAGCGACGAAATTCAGCTACAAGATGACGGGAGCTATCTGGTCGACGGCTCAATGAATATTCGTGAAATGAATAAAGAGATGGACTGGAATTTCCCAATCGATGGTCCTAAGACTCTCAATGGCTTGTTACTTGAATACTTTCAAGATATTCCAAACCAAGGCGTTAGCATAAGACTTGCTGGCTATCCGGTGGAAATTATTACCGTTGAAAATAACAAGGTTCAATCGGTTCGTATCATTCCAGGACTATACAAAAATAACAATGAGACAGAAAGCGACGACGAATAACGCCTGTAAGCCGCGATGACATGATCATCGCGGCTTACTATTATACTTTAAACTGCAAAATGAGTTGGTTGAGTTTTGACGATAAATTAATCATTGTCACGCTACTCTCTGCTGACTCTTGAGAACCGCTAGCTGTTCCCTCAGCCACCACACTAATAGTATCGAGACTGCGGCTAAATTCCTCTGCAACTGAGTTTTGTTGCACTGCTGCGCTGGCCACTTCAACGTTTAGGCTGCTAATGTTATTCACTGCCGCCAAAATATTCTGTAGTGCCGTCCCTGCATTATTTGCCTGCTCAATACTCGACAGAGCGCTATCTTGACTTAGTTCCATACTATTAACTGCACTTGTCGTACCTAACTGAATTTGCTCTGTCATGGTCTGTATCTCCCCTGTCGCTTGCTGAGTGCGCTGTGCTAACGTTCTCACTTCATCCGCAACAACGGCAAAACCTCGGCCTTGTTCACCGGCACGCGCTGCCTCAATAGCCGCATTCAACGCGAGTAAGTTAGTTTGCTCTGCAATTCCTTTAATCACATCCAAAATGCCATGAATATTTTGACTATCCCTATCGAGCTGAACAATGACTTTAGCTGCTTGCTGGATCTCATTGGATAAACGGTCGATCGAGCTCGATGTCTGGCTGATGATATCTTTACCATTATGAGCTTGCGTTGCCGCTTCTTTGGTTGCATTAGCGGCGTCTTTTGCAATTTGGGAAACCGATTGTGAAGTGGAAGCCATTGCATCGGCAGCTGTCGCGAGAGTGTCCGTTTCCTGCTGCTGTTTTACGACCCCAATACGAGTCTGGTTCGCAATAATACTCGAATGTTCGGCACTCGTTGCAATTTGTTGAGATGAATCAATAACCGCTTTAATTAACGGTTGGGTTTTATCAAGCAACATATTACATGCTCGAGCAAGCTCACCAGTCTCATCGGTGGTGTGAATTAAAAGACGCGGCGTTAAATCACCACTCGCCGCCTGGTTTAGCACAGCAACAGCATTTCGGATCGGACGAACGATCCCCCCAGATAACACCCAAACCGATGCTAATGCAATACAAGCGACAACGACACCAACAACTATTTGCCATAGTTGATTTTCGGCAGCGGAATCACTCATAGACTGTTCAAGCGCTAACGTTTTCGCCAACACAATAGCCTTAGGTATGATGACAATAATAGACCATGGCGTTGTCGCACGGCCAAAATGAATCGGACTATAGGCCTCTATATTATTGCCGTTTCCTTTGGCATCAACAATACTGTTGTTGGCCGTCAGTTGTTCTTGATGTTTCTGCCAGGAATTAGGGAACAGCTGACGCAAATTCCCGCCGACATGTTTTCCTTTTGAATGTGCCGCGATAGTGCCATTACTACTGACGATAACGACTTCACTATGGCCGTCATATAGTGATTCGCTCATATTGACAGATAATTGTTGCAGGAATTTTAATGATATATCAATTCCAGTAACGCCGTGAAATTGGTCATCAATAATAATAGGAACCATCAGTGAAGTGATTAATGTATCAACCCCAGCAACATTATAACTATAAGGGTCAATGATACATTCTTGCATTGTGTCACGAGAGCACAAGTAATACTCACCGATTCGTACACCGCTTTCGTCCGCCGTTTGATTTTCATAATCAAGTAACGGCTCAAGAACAATGTCACCGCTTGCCGTTCGACTCCAATACGGAATAAACCGGCCTGTACTATCATAACCATGCTGATTACGGAAATTAGCATCATACGAGTCTAATCCCCCTGCTTCCCACCCTGAAGATATACCAAGAAAATCGGCATTGTTCACTAAGTTATCACGTAACATCAAATTGAATTGATCTCGTAAATCACCTGAAGTATTTTGATGATTTGACTTTAACGTTGCAAAAGCGCTGGCAATGGTTCTTGCCGTCACAAATCCACTGTCTATTTTCTTTTCAAGCTTAGTGACATTATGCTCAATTTGCGCTGAAACACTTCGTTCGACTTCAGTGATAATTAAACGTTGCGTGCTATTTTTAACAAATAGTTGCGATTGCTTAGACGTCGTTAACGAATAAAGAACAAGAATGCTGGCCACTAATAAAATGGCACCACCTGCCATTAAACTAATTCGAGTTTGGATTGATTTAAATTGCACGATAACGCTCCTTTTGACCAATCAACCTGAGTTAATTGGCCTTAATCCCTTAAGGTAGATGAAAAGCCAAAACACAAGACTTATCCAGCAAGTGAAAAATTAACGCCTAGGGACAGCTCACTCCATTGTGCTAACTAATATTAAGTTACATGATTTAGATCAAATATCATACTAAATTATTAAATGAAAGGGACATCGATTATAGCGAAAAAAAATTCGTTATTGCCGCCTTGGCGTGTCAGGAGAGTAGCATTGAGTTTTCTAAAGAGAAATCCGCGGAAGTGTATTTATACCATTTGTATTATTAATAATTTGAGACGGCTTTGCTCGAAACAGTAGGTGTGTAAATACACCTACTGTTTAATATATCAAGACCACTGTCATCAATCAGCAGTTCTTAGCTATTTGTCGTTCCTATAGACAACGCCATCTTTCATCACAAAGCTCACGCTTTCGAGGACACTAACATTGGTTAATGGATTGCTATCAACCGCAATGATATCTGCATATTGGTTGGGCTTTATCTGACCAACCTTCCCTTGCCAGCCGAGCAATTTTGCACTGTTAATGGTGGCCGACTGCAGTGCTTGCAGTGGTGTCATACCAAATTGAACCATCCGGCTTAACTGCTTAGCATTATCACCATGAGGATAAATACCAGCATCGGTGCCCATCACTATCTTCACGCCAGCTTTAACAGCCATGGTAAAGCTTTGACGCTGCTTGGTGCCAACAGACTTCTCTTTATCGATATTTTCTTGTGGCACGCCATTTTTAGCCCCTTCAGCGAGTGTATATTCAGTATTGTAAATATCCATTGATAATACCGTGCCATGCTTTTTAGCTAACGCAATCGTTTGCGTATCAAGAAAGCTCGCGTGCTCTATTGAATCAACGCCAGCTGTAATTGCATAGCGAATACCTTCGGTGCCATGAGCATGAGCCGCGACATGACGACCGTGCGTATGCGCTTCATCCACAATGGCTTTCATCTCTTCCATCGTATATTGACGTTGTCCTACTTTGGTCCCTTTTGAAAACACACCGCCAGTGGCACAAAACTTAATTAAGTCCACTTGGTATTTAACGTTTTCACGAATCTTTTGACGTACCGCCCAAGGGCCATCGGCAACCCCGCCCGTTTTTTCTTTAAAACTGTGATTTAGGCTATTACTATCACAATGACCACCGGTGATCCCCAGCGCCGGCCCAGATACAGCCATACGAGGTCCTGCTATTTCGCCGGCATTAATCGCATTTCGTAGCGCGACATCTTGAAAATTACTGGCACCAACATTGCGAATAGTCGTGATACCCGCCATTAGCGTTTTTTCAGCATTAACCACGCCGCCAATAACGGCGCGATGCGGTGATTGAAAGTAGCTATCGTAGAAGTTTTTAGATAAGCCGCGCACCACATGAGTGTGCATGTCCATCAACCCTGGCATTACATACTTACCCGACAAGTCGACAATCGTAGCGCTTTCAGTGGCGTCAGGTTTGTAAGCCGTGACTGAAATGATCACGCCATCTTCCACTTTAATCCATTGACCATCAGCCACCTTACCACTGACAACATCAATAACATGCCCAGCTTTAATCAATGTTTGCGCGGCAAAAGCCCCTTGGGATAAACCAGCCACCAATAGCACTGCTGATAGTCGAGAGATTGTTGTTTTCATTTGGCGTTCCAATGTGTTGAGTTCGTTGAAAAATATAACTTATAATAGCGTAAAAGTGCCTAGGCCGCGAATACTGATGCCTTAATCATCATAACAAACAGATTGACTATTTAACTGTATCTATATACAGTTAAATAATGAAAACAAAAATACTAGAAATATACGACAGTCATGCGCATAAGATCCAAACGGTGGGTTTTCAAAAACCTAATGATACCCTTGGCTGGATTGCTGTGCACTTTGAACGCGATAAATATATGCCATTCGCATTACACGAATCCCTTGCCAAAATGAAGACCTCATTATTAGATCAGGGTTTTACGTGGGAGTGGAAAAATACCAACTGGCTGTTTTAAATATATCGTTAATTTTAGACACCTACAAAAAAAGGCAGCTAGAAGCTGCCTTTTTATCAATCTAAGAAAAAGTTACTTTTTCTTTTTAACCGCTTTTGGGTTAGGAAGATCAGTGATTGACCCTTCGTACATTTCAGCTGCGAGTCCGATTGATTCGTGTAACGTTGGGTGAGCGTGAATTGTTAGGGCGATATCTTCAGCGTCACAACCCATCTCAATGGCTAGGCCGATTTCGCCTAGGAGTTCACCAGCGTTTTCACCAACTAATGCACCGCCGATAACACGATCTGTGTCTTTATCGAAGATTAGTTTAGTCATACCGTCAGACACGTCAGACGCGATTGCACGGCCACTAGCTGCCCAAGGGAACTTAGCAACTTCGAAGTTGATGCCTTGCTCTTTCGCTTCTTTCTCAGTTAGACCAACCCATGCAACTTCAGGGAAGGTGTATGCGATTGAAGGAATAACTTTAGGGTCAAAGAAGTGCTTCTGACCAGAGATAACTTCAGCAGCAACGTGCGCTTCATGAGCCGCTTTATGCGCAAGCATTGGTTGACCGACAACATCACCGATAGCGAAGATGTTTGGTACGTTGGTACGCATTTGCTTATCAACGTTAATGAAACCACGCTCATCAACAGCAACACCAGCCGCTTCTGCACCGATTTGTAGACCGTTTGGCGCACGGCCAATCGCAACAAGTACAGCGTCATAACGGATTGGATCAGTTGGCGCTTTCTTGCCTTCTACTGATACGTAGATGCCGTCATCTTTTGCTTCAACAGCTGTTACTTTAGTAGACAACATTAGGTTGAAACGTTCTTTGTTTGCTTTGGTGTATAGCTTAACCATGTCTGCATCAGCAGCTGGGATAAGTTGGTCGAACATTTCAACAACGTCAACTTCACTACCCAATGATTCGTATACAGTACCCATTTCAAGACCGATGATACCACCGCCCATGATTAATAATTTCTTCGGTACTTCTTCAACTTTTAGCGCGTCAGTCGAGTTCCAGATACGTGGATCGCTGTGCGGGATGAAAGGCAGTTCGATTGGGCGTGAACCACAAGCGATGATTGCGTTTTCAAAGTTG
>Ga0209395_1006890_pt1 | contig 12102 bp, 5 predicted proteins | sample GOMGulsemesocosm_3_FD_184635 | JGI IMG/M metagenome (GOLD analysis project Ga0209395, IMG submission 184635) | Methane-oxidizing microbial communities from mesocosms in the Gulf of Mexico - GOM9D Gulf of Mexico (SPAdes) (version 2) | ecosystem: Environmental > Aquatic > Marine > Cold seeps... | reverse complement strand
AATTTATAATCGCTCATATCAAATTGTGCCGCTAACTGGCTATTATATTGCGTGTGATATAGTTTGAAATCAGTCCAAAGTGTCGCGCCCACAAACAAAACCTCATCAATCATCACTGAGCTATCCATTAGCAAGTGAATATTGAGTTCATTGGCTTTATCTTTTAATTGTTTGTTCAGTTTTTGATAGCTATTTCTATAATACTCATGGTTTCCGGGTACATATATAATTGGTTGCTTAAAATGCTCACGAGCCCAAATTAAGCCTTTTATACCGATATGAATATCACCGGCTAGAATCACAACATCTGCATGACTAGCTTCTAGAGGGGGTACCCACGTCTCAAATTCTCAATGCAAATCAGAATAAATAGCCAGTTTCATTTTTGGTCTAACTTTTTATGTTTTACTAAGCAATTTAACCAAAGCTGTTTAGAGAAACCGGTGGATTGATGAAGTTTATTAATAAGCATTTCGCTAATATCAAGCTCATCCTTTTTGAATTGGCAAAATTCATCCGTAGTTAAGTCGAGCATATCTTGCGCACTAATATCTGATACGTCATGGGTGATTTGCCATTTTACAAACAAATTAGCAAAGCTAAATCTAAAGGTATGACTGCTCTCGCTTGTCGTTTTTAAGGTATAAAAATAGGCACTTCGGCCTTGACCAATGCGAAGTGGTTTCGCATTTTTAGTAATGAATAACTCTCCCTCATCAATCATCGCTACGGCGCAAGCTTTAATCTCAGTCAAATAGGATTCAATAGGGGCGCAGTTGATATTATTCATTCCACCGTTTACAGCTATGTATAGCTGGTTTTCATCTTGAGTATCAACACCAACATGTAACCAACTCGGGCTATTAGGTTGCTTTATTCGCTTTATAAAACTTTCTTGGGTTAGCATAAAATCGATGCACCATTTATCTAAGTTACTTAATCAAAAATCTTGACATGATTTGTTCTATTTATAGTCATTTCAATTGATTTATTATTATCAATATTGAAAGTATTGGTGAATCATTTTGAATGAAAAGATAATAAAAGCAAATTATACCTCCTTGTAATAAAAGGAAAACCTTAGCATATCGCATCACTTTCTTAGCATATGACGTCACTTTTAAAATCCCTCGTCACTTAACTAATTGAAATATATGAACAGTCAATTTTGTTGATGAATATTAAGAACTTATTGTTGTTTATTTTTAGTTTTTTATATAAATAATGAATATAAGGGAGATGTTCTAAAGATTATGGATGGAATTATCATCAAGGAGTGTTAGTTATATATGACTGTAGTGTAGTTTTTATTGTAATAGACGCGTGATCCCGCTTGTCATTTTTTTTGGCACCGGTTAAAAAGTAGTGTTGGTCCATTTGATAATTTATCTGGAATTGCTGGATGGGGTTTTACAGATCTTATGATTTCCCATTTAATACGTAAATCAGACGACAAAAGCTGTCGGTATATTTTCAGTTGCAGAATATATATTTATTAGTTTAACTATCAAACCCATGAGCGACAACCATTGTCGCTCTATTGGTGTTATATTAAATAGATAAAAATTCATCAGGGAAGAATTATGGATAAAAGCACTATATTACGGCAAATAAGTATGTTGAAAACGATTCCAAAGTTTCCAAGTTTTGATTTAACTAAAGAGATACACCAACGTCTTGTTGATATAGGTTTCAGCGTGACTAAACGAACCGTTGAACGAGACTTACTTAAATTATCTGATGTTATGGGTTTAACAAGTGGTGAAAACCCTGAAAGGAGTGAATGGAGTTATATAAATCATGCACGTGAATTATTACCTGCATTATCTCCAAATGAAGCTTTGTTATTATTACAAGCTAAGCAGCACTTACAAAATATTATGCCATTTAAAGCTTTACAGGCATTAGAGCCTCGATTTGATAAAGCTGAAGCAACGTTGTCGCAAAATAAAGTAATGGCTAATTGGCAAGATAAAATTAAAGTCGTTCAAGGTATGGTGCCTCTAATTACCACTGATATTAGTGAAGACATTAGAGAGGTCATTTATGACGCGGTATTAAAAGCAGAACAGGTTAAGCTAAGTTACCAAAAAAATAGTGGGGAAGTTGGAGATTACTCATTAAATATGCACGGTTTAATTATCAAAGATTATGTTCAATATATAGTGGCTAGTAAACTTATTTCACCGGATGTTTTACAACTATTTAAGTTATCACAAATACTAACAGTAGAAAGGGAATATGTTGATAATTTACATTGTAGTTCTGATGTTTCATCCTTTATTCAATCAGATGTTACCGGGTACTTGATAAATAAAGAACCAATAAAACTAAAAATGAAAATAGCTGGTCCAGCATTAAACCTATTAAATAATGCTAAGCTCTGTCATAACCAGCGTCTAGAGTATTTTACGGCGAGTAACGGGCGAGAATGTGCTCTGTTAACTGCTACAGTTGATTTTACTTATACGCTTGTTCATTTTTTGTTAGGTTATGGGAAGCTGGTGCAGGTATTGGAACCACAATGTTTGGTTGATGAGATTGAAGAACGTAAAACAGGTAATATATTTTAAAAAATAAATTTCTATTGTTTTTTGTATTTCCTTTTGTTCTCAATATAAGTCAATTAATGAATCACCTCATCGATGTATTATGTAGTACAAAATTTATATTTATTTACAAAAATTAATAAAACCAACAGCTGCGACATCATCTGTCGTTACTGCCTATATAATAACCATAGTTCCTTTATTTAGCATTAAAAGAGAATACTATGGCTATCAGAAAAAAAACTCATACAGTCGAAATAGAACCTAAATACCTTACAACTAGTACTCATGAACAATCGTTAGTGCTTTGTTTTATTTATAAAATGCTACAACAAATTCAGACTCATGATTTAGGATTGGATGACTTGATTGAGGAGTCTATAGTCGTTCGTAGTTTGGCTTCGTTAGGTATGCCAAGGCGTTTTGTCAGTGGTCTACACAAAATAGATATACCAAAATTTTTACGTAAAACGAAAAACACAAAGAAAGATCACCAGTTGAAATGGCTTGGTGATATTGTTGATGATATATCTCTATCTACGTTGATGGCGGCAAACTTTTATCAAAACATTCGAATGTTAGCTAAAAAAACAAAGTATCCTCGTTTGTATTGTAGATTATATTTATTTTGTTACCTTAAGCAGGTTTCCGAGCCGTTTAGTCAAATTGTTGATGAGCTTAATGCCGATTATGGCAATGATGAAAATTCAAAGTTCCTGCTATTAAACATTATTGGTATTTGTGAAAATGATATTAATAAAGCGATTGTAAACAATGAAACCTGTACACAAGGCTCTGATAGTTTATTGGTGAATGTAAACGACGAAAGTATTCACCTTGAAAACTACACTTTCATTAACATAAGAACATTCCTCGCTAATATTGAACTACCACAAAAGTTTATTTCCGTTATTAGAAAGCACCCGAAACTAAACTCGGTAGAAGAACTAGTTCGCCAGTGTTATCAGCTAAATTATGAAACTGAACTTACCCCTTTAGATTTCTCTGAAGATCAATTCATTCCGATGTACCAATATTTAGATGATGCTATTTCATTTAAAAAGCGTGGGGTAAATATTTTATTACATGGAGCACCTGGTGTTGGTAAAACTGAGTTAGTGAAAACACTCGCCATCTCCCTTCAATGTGATTTGTTTGATATAAGCCAAAACTCAAATGATGATGGATACAGAAATCTATCTCAAAATATGGCAAGTGAATTATTACGCACTCAAACACTATGTGAGCAACTGGACAATATTATTTTACTGGTAGATGAGTGTGATGATTTTTTCTATGAAAGTGCATCAACAGGAAGAAATATAAGAAAGCATCAGATAAACCAAATTTTAGAATGTTCAAAGAAACCCACAATATGGGTGACTAATAGCCCACATAGTCTCGAAGATGCTTATGTACGTCGTTTTGATATGGTGCTTGAAATAACCTCTCCAGAGCCAGAAAATTATGAAAAAAAAGTACGGCAGATAAGTAAAGGGTTACGTTTATCAAGTGATTTCATCAGTCATATATGTCGGCATGATAATTTATCAATAGCTCACATTGAAAAAGCGATTAAAGTTACGAGAACTTTTTGTTTAACAGCAACTGAAGCACAGCAACAAATTACCATGTTATTAAATGGTTATTTGATAGCTGGTGGCTACAAAAAATTAAAAGACCAACAAAATTCATCGCACCTTACTTATGACTTGTCATTGACTAATTGTATTGGGCACGACTTAACCGTCGTTCAAAAAGGTATTAACCGATTAGGTGAATCTCGTATTCTACTTTATGGACCTCCAGGTACTGGTAAATCAGCTTACGCAAAGCATTTAGCAGAGCAGGTTGATATGCCTTTGATTATTAAAAGAGCATCTGATCTTTTAGGTTCGTATGTTGGTGAAACTGAGAGAAATATAGCTGCTGCATTTGATGAAGCAAAAGAAAAAAATGCCGTTTTATTACTTGATGAAGTTGACAGTTTTTTAAATTCTCGTGAAGGGAGTACACAAAACTGGGAGTCTACTATGGTGAATGAAATGCTTACCCAAATGGAAAGCTTTGATGGCGTATTTATTGCGACAACTAACTTTAATAAAAAATTAGACCATGCAGTTGCAAGACGTTTTGATTTTAAAATCAAACTCGACTACTTAACAACAATACAATGTTTGAAAATGTTTAAGCAATTTGTTCCATCCGTTAGCAAGGTTTTAAAAATTGAACTTACTAAATTGAATAACTTAACACCAGGTGATTTTTTAGTCGCGGCCAGAAAGTGTTCTTTGATAGGAAAATTAGACGAGCAAGTCGTTTTGACTTTTTTACAACAAGAGTCTGCCTATAAAAGCCCCCAAACATGCTCGATTGGTTTTTTATGAAACCTGAGTAATACTGATTTAAAACAAATAATAAGCTTTATTCAACTGTTTATATAGATTGAAAAAGTTTATACCTTCAAAACTATGTATAGTTGTAGAAATATCTAATAAAGGGAATTATATGAAATTTGTTCTAGTTACAGATCCACTTTCAGCATCCGTAGTAAGAAGTAAATTGGCATGCACCGGGGCTGTTGATATTCAGGTAGGCACTTTTACTTCTTTAATCGAGCTTTTGTCAGAGCTTTGGTTAGTTCCCAATATCGAAGATTGCTTCGAACAAAGACTTTCAGACAAAGCTTTAGAAACACAGAATGCTTTCTGGTCTGAAAGTATTAAGGTTGATCGTGTGGGCAGTTTATCCTCTGTTGAATCAAGTTTACGTCAAATACTATCGGCATTACCGTTAAATAAATCTCTTGATTTACTTAATCATGAGCCGACTAGAATTACTCGATATTATAATGATTTGGTGAAACTATTTGATTCTATGGACCACTGCAGACCACGCATTCAATTATTGTCGGCATCTTGGTTGAAAGTGTCTGATTTAGTGTCAATTGAACCCGTTGAGTTAATATGTGCCCCAGAGCTTTTAGTTCTAGAACTCTGGCAAAAAGAGGTAATAGATAAACTATTAAGTTTAATTACTGTTAAAGATGAGTCTATTTTACTCAATTCAATCTTGGCAGAAATATATCAGCCAAATCCACATATGAATGAAGACATCAGTGTTTTAAATAAGCACCTTTTTAACCCGTCTGATTTACAGAGTTCATATAAGCCGAGCAATATTCATTGGTTAACTTGTCGAGATAGTTTACAAGAATCTGAAGTAGCAGTAGGCATGTTTAAGAAAGCTATTGATGCAGGTGTTGATCCAAGTGAAATTGCGGTTATTGTCCCTAGAAGATCTCAGATAGAGTCTACATTACCGGCACTGATGAATTATGTTGGTCTATTAAGCTCAAATAAGCATTCAGTGAAAAGCGCTTACCAATGGGATCTTCAATTAGTAAAAGATTGTCTAATCTATTTTCAAGAACATAGAGAATATGGGGATGCATATGCACCAATGAGTTTGGCTGCTATTTTAACTAACCCACTAATGCCTTGGTCAAAATATACTAGTCAAAAGTATTCTGACTTATGCTTTAAAGGTTATTTTAGAAGGCCAATAGGAGAGTTAGAGCTTCCTGAAGTAGATAACGCTCTCCTACAGGTGCTTTGTTATGACAACTTTTCTACATGGGATGCTTGGTTAGAAAAAATCATTGAACAGCTTAAATTTCCTAATGACGCAAGATTAGCATCTAAAAATAAGTGTCTGAATTTTATTGATGAATCAAAGCAGTATCAGGCGCAGATAAATCAAATAGATATGAATCAGCAACTAACTCTATTAATTAATCAAATCCAGCCTAAGCATTTCCCTATAGAAAATGAAAATACAGAAAAATTACAAAATGGTATTCTGATTATTGACGAATCAGAGGTATTGCTTTCACATGTTAAACACCTTTATATTCTTGGATTTAATCAAGGATGTTATGAAGTAACCCCAAAAAGTATCGGCGTTTTTACCAAAAATAACTGGCAGAATCTGTCTATGCTTACAGACTTAGAATTTGATCGCACATTAATCAACCAAAATCATCTTCAAGCACTTTTGAAAAATAACCTTTCTAAAGCGAGTCATTCCATTACATTACTTTTATCAGAGCAGGGCTTTGATGGCTCTACTATTCATCCAAGTCCAGCATTGCTTGATATGGCACTTTGCTTTCAACCTTTAGATAAAGTAAAGCCTGAAATATTACTAAGAAGTGTTGAAAGTACTGAAATAAAATTACCATTTTTGACGTTAGAAAAGACAACGGCAGAGACTAAACATGAATCAGTTATCGAGTTAATAGATATCGAACTTGGGGTAGATTTAATTGAAATCAATCAGGATAAAGAAGGAAAACAACGCCCAGAATCACCCAGTAGTCTTAATGATATGTTGGTTTCTCCATTAGCGTGGTTTTTAAACCGTCAAGGGTTGAGCAGTAAAGGTTGGGATGTACAGGAACTTGGCGTATCCCTCCAAGGAACCATAGCTCATAAGGTGTTTGAATTGCAATTTGATGTTAAAAATAAACTTAGTGTTGATGATTACAGTGCTTTATTTAAACAGGCTGTCGCCATCGAAGCTCCATTTTTACTATCCCCTTTTTGGCGTATAGAACGCTTGCAATTACAAAACGAAATAGAAAAGTCACTTATTCCTTTTGTTGAGTGGTGTAAAGATAAAGAATGGAACATTAAAGAAACTGAGCTAGAAATGCTTGGTTCATTATGGGGACTTCCATTACGAGGCTTTGCAGATGCGATATTTTATAATAATAAATCGATATTAATTTTTGATTATAAGAAATCTAAGTCAGATACACGCTTAAAAATGTTAAATCAAGGATTCGATCTTCAGACATATATTTATAGAGAGCTTTATCAACAAATGGCAAAAACAAATGTTATTAACATTCAAAGCGGTTATTACACACTAAATGATCGCAAACTCTTGGTTGATGGTGTAGCAGGTTCCAATATCACTGATATAGAACAGATAATACCCAATGTTAATTTAGTAGAACAATCATCGAATGCTATTGAACAAGTTAACAGCAGGATTAATGAATTAAGGAATGGAAAAATTGTACTAAATAATACGGATGACGAAAAGAGTTGGAGCGATCTTGGTATCGCTGCTGAATATATATTTGAAAGACATCCGTTAGTTAAACACTTTATGAAACCTGCAGGAGAGCAATAAAATGGCTAACAATGAACTTATAACTCCTTACCAGCCTTTAAACTTGATAAAAGCAGGAGCTGGGGCAGGAAAAACATTTCATATCCAAAAAACATTAACTGACTGGATTTGCCAAGGAAAAGTTAAGGCTGATCGTATTTTGGCTGTTACTTTTACTAATGCTGCGGCAAATGAAATGCAGGAACGTATTAGGTTAGCACTCATTCAAAAGGGCTTGCACGAGGAATCAAAGTTACTTCAGCAATCATCAATATCAACCATTCATGGTTTTGGTCTAACTTTAATTGAGCGCTTTGCCTTTGAAAAAGGAAGTTCACCTAAGCCTAAGCAACTAACCGAGGCTGAGCAACGTGTTCTAATTAGTCGAGCATTAAATGATGTTGAAGAAATTGATCCTATCCTGAATCAGTTACCCTACTGGGATTATAAGCTAATAAAGGGAAAAGATTTTTTAAGTGCTTCAGAGCAACTTAAAAATGATTTGTTGTCTACGATTTCGTCGTTACTAAATCTAGGTGAAAAGGTTCATAGTGATAATTTTGATTGTCTTGTTGAACAGGCTTTAGAGTCTGTTCGTCTGACTTACGGTAAAGGGTTATCTAAAGAAAGTACGTTGAATAATTCGTTAGAGAAAGCAGTACAAGCAATTAAGGGAAAATACACCTTTGATGAGCTAATTGACCAGTGGGGGAGTAATGCTGATACACGTTGTTTTGTTAGTGCTATTTTTTCTGCTACTCCAGAAAAAATAAAAACTGACTGGGGCTTATGGACGAAGTTACAAACCATAGACACCGCACCTAAAATTTTTAGTAAAAAAACAGGTGAAGCAAAACATGAAGATGCATCACTTGCATTTGCACTCTGGGGAGCAGCCGATAAGTTAAAAGTACATCCTGGCCCTCTGAACAAATCTTTAACAAAAATTTCTATGTTATTAAATGGTGCTAAAAAAGCACTTGGCGAATATCAAAAGGGCAAGAATGCTTCTGGTTTAATTGATTTCAATGACATGGTTACGTTGTCAGAAGAGTTAATGAAAGAAGACCTATATATATCTGAAATGAAGTCTCAGTATGATTGTCTGATCATCGATGAATTTCAAGACACTAACCCATTACAATTTGCGTTGCTTTGGTCATTTTATAAAGCTGGAATTCCTACCTTAATTGTAGGGGATATAAAACAGTCAATAATGGGTTTTCAAGGAGCTGATAAACGTTTATTTGAGAGTTTATTAAAGCAAAATTCACAAAATTCCAGTGAGTTAACAAGTAACTGGCGTAGCACAAATAAACTCATGGAATTTATTAATGATTTAGGTCCAAAGTTATTTAAAGACGAATATCAAGAACTAACACCAAGAGCTCAAATCGTGAGTGAATTAGAACCTGTAATAGTCCTGAATTTCAATCTCTCCCAATGGGGAAGTAAAAAGAGCAAAAACAAACGAGGTGTAAGTAGCGAAGGGGCTTTTGCAGTAGTACCTGAAATTATAGCATTGCTTAAATCGGGTAAAAAAATTACTGATAAAGTAACTGGTTTGAAACGAAAAATTAGACCAAGTGATATTGCTGTTTTAGGTAAAACTCATAAAGATCTAAATCAATTCGCGGATGCATTACGACAAAGTGGTCTTCAACCACAGGTTAAAGAAACAGGGTGGTTTGATTCAGATGCAATAAAAGAACTATTTTATGCATTGAGCTACATTACTGATCCTAGAGATCAACATGCATTACTTTCTTTGAAAGTACTCCGTTATCCAAATATCGCCCTCCAAGATATTCTAAGTGATTATATAAAAAAAGATAAGCCAAGAACATTTGAATTCCCAGAAGTTGAAGCTCTAAATGAATTATCAAAACAATCAAAGTTTAGTTCTCTAACGCAATTAGTTGAACAGTGTATTGATGCATTAGGCTTATGGGACAAATATGCTGTTTTAAGTAACTCTCAATGTAATCATCAGCAACGTGCTAACTTATTAAAACTTGTACATCTTGTAGATGTATTTGAAAAATCAGAGGCATCTTCACTTAAGGCCCAAGGTATATTTGGAAAGGGATTATCAAGCTTTTTGGTTTGGTTAAAAGTTAATCAAGAAGATTTTGACCAACAACCTGATGTTAATAGTGATAACAAAGACGCCATAGTCTTAAGTACTTGGTTTGCATCAAAAGGACTAGAATGGCCTGTTGTCGTTGTATTAGGGCTTGAAAAGGAAGTTAATGTTAGGCTTCCTGATATATCTATTCAATATCATTCAGAAAGTGATGTTGATGCTATGTTAGATAATGCATTTACTCAAATAGTAACGAGTTTTGATGATTCAACAACAAAGCAAAAATTTATTGATGTCCTGATGCCATTTGAGCAACAGACATTGAAAAATTTGACATACGTTGTAATGACTAGAGCAAGAGAACAACTAATACTTCCTTGGTTGGAAACAGATAAGCCAAATACGATGCAGCATTACGTCAGTAGTATAAATATTAATAAATATCCCCATAAGACTGCATTATATTCCGATGAAATTAATAATAAAGATACTGATGGCGAGTCAATTATAAATATAGGTAGAGTAAATTTAAAGGCTCAAAAAACACCAGAAAGTATTAAATCTAATATTTCCCCTACTACATTGGCAGACAATCTAAGTAAACATGGTTTGGTTGATAATCTAGGTGAAATAATATCAATAGAGTATGGATCGCCAGTTGATTTAACTTGCCTTGATAAATATCAAGCTGATGAAGTAGGGACCTGGGTTCATCAATGCTACCAAGTTCTCATAACGAAACCGGAAATTAGAGAACGTTTATTTTATAAATTATCAGCTATCAGTGCTCACTCAGAACTTAAAGAACAACTTATTGTACAAGTAGAGAATCTTAAAACTTGTCTCGATGAAAGTTGGGGCGCATCGTCGTATAAAACAGAATTACCGATGCTATCTATCGTAGATAGTGGCGCGACACTCAGTGGAATACTTGATTTACTGGTTGAAACGAGTGAGGGCTACTGGATTGTTGATCACAAAACAGATCGCAACACAGATGAAAAGAAATTCAAACATCATTTACCTCAACTACTTGCTTATGCAAAACATATAACGTTGAACAAACCTATTATTGGTGTTGCGATAAATTGGGTGAGAGAAGGACGGTTAGCATCCGTAAGGTTAGAAGGAAATCACTAATGGATAACGTACATTATTTCTGACTATCAGCCAAATAAAGGCTTTGTTAATAGTTTGTATAAGTACTAATCACTGAACACTTTAAAGGATTATGGTTAAATGATTATTTCAGAATTTTTTACAGAATATGATGAAGAAGTAGCAAGTGATCTGAATGTAGACCCATTGGGCTTACAGGTTATTTGGTCTGTTTATGGACAAAAAATATTTAAAAATAGAGTCAGTTCAATTTCAAATGATGTTAGAAATTACACCATTAACTTGTTTCATCATTCTATTATTAAATCATTAGTTGAAAGTGATTCGGTCCATTTAAGTAGAAGGTTATTAAATGCTTGTGGTGAGAAAAAAGATTCATTGGCTTTTAAACATGCATGCTTAGTATTTTTTGAAAACTTATTTGTTTATTCTGTTATTCAAATTGGGGATGAATTAAAAGCAGAAGCATCCGGTGTCTTAGGTATTTCTAAAGCTAGACGTAAATGGAATGAGGAAGGTAATAACCCCAAATTAATTTTTAGTAACGAATCAATTAGCCACTTATTAGTAAGGCAAACTCTATTAGGAGTAAGTGGCAGGTATAAAACGCCTATGATTGAAATGAAGTTTTTTGATAAAAATTATAAGTATACTGCTCCGAAGTTAACAGGTGATTGGAATGGAGTAAGTCAGTTTATTAATTCGACATCTGTTTTAAATACCCTTAAGAGTGAATTAGAAAAATACATTTTAGAAATATTAAACATTAATCAGAAAACGCCAACGGTCGAGTTTAAATCAGTTCCTGACTCTTTAAAACATGCATATGTTAAGGCGTTTGCATCACCAAAACTTGTAGGAGGTTATTCTCGAGACTTTTGGCTAAAAAACAGTGAGTTAGACAAGGGGGCGGCGGGTGCGTTTTTAGAGGTGTTAGATGAACAACTCAGTAGCCCTAGTAATGAAAGATATTCGCCGCGAATGTTATTTGAAAAGTCGAAACAAAGAATATCAGAAGAACATGAATTAATTAAGATCACGAACATTGAAAAGATAGAGCCTTTTTTAGCAGATATAGACTTAATGTTCAGCTTGATTTTAAGTCAGAAAACCCAGTCAAAAAATGACGTGATCTCAAAATGGAAGACATATAAACGAGATAGTCAA
>Ga0209395_1006887_pt1 | contig 12104 bp, 10 predicted proteins | sample GOMGulsemesocosm_3_FD_184635 | JGI IMG/M metagenome (GOLD analysis project Ga0209395, IMG submission 184635) | Methane-oxidizing microbial communities from mesocosms in the Gulf of Mexico - GOM9D Gulf of Mexico (SPAdes) (version 2) | ecosystem: Environmental > Aquatic > Marine > Cold seeps... | reverse complement strand
AAGATGAAAACGGTTACAGAACATCGATCACTGAATTACCTGAGGAAAAATTATCTCAGGGTAATGTTCTCGTGAAAGTCCTTTATAGCACGCTAAATTACAAAGATGCGTTAGCTATTACCGGTAAAGCGCCAGTAATAAGGAGCTTTCCGATGATACCAGGTATAGATTTTAGTGGTATTGTTGAACAAAGTGACAGTGATGAATTCAAGGTAGGCGATAAGGTATTACTTAACGGCTTTGGCGTGGGTGAAAAGCATATGGGCGGCCTATCACAAAAAGCGAAAGTGAATAGTGAGTGGTTAATTCCTTTGCCAGAAGCAATTTCGCCCCTGCAAGCTATGTCAATTGGCACTGCAGGTTATACTGCAATGTTATGTATTTTAGCATTGGAAAAAAACGGTATTACTCCGCAAAGTGGAAAAATTCTTGTAACAGGTGCTACCGGTGGTGTTGGTAGCTTTGCAGTCAAATTACTTTCCTTAATGGGATATTCAGTTGTTGCCTCAACAGGCAGTAGCGAACAGCATGATTACTTAACTAATTTAGGTGCTACTGAGATTATTGATCGAGCCGAATTATCAGCTCCCGGCAAACCTTTAATGAAAGAAAAATGGGCTGGCGCAGTTGATTCTATCGGCAGTCACACCCTTGCTAACGTTTGTGCCAGTATCCAATATGGTGGCGCAGTTGCCGCGTGTGGTTTAGCACAAGGCATGGACTTACCCGCCTCAGTGGCCCCTTTTATCTTACGTGGGGTTTCTTTATTAGGTATTGATAGTGTGATGCGCCCTAGAGCAGATAGAATAGCAGCATGGAAAAAACTATCGGAAATATTACCAGAAACCCAAATGCAGTCGATAGCAGAAGTGATTAGCTTAGAAGCTTCCATTGATGTGGCTGGCAAGCTACTCAATGGTGATGTTACTGGTCGTGTTGTTGTTGACGTAAATAAGTAGTTTGTAATTTCAGTCATGTCTATGGCCAATGAAATTGGCCGCTATCGTTAATGAAAAAATTAACCTTAGCGGCATTGAATATCAAGGTAATAGGCATTACCTTATGTTCATACTCGTAACTTAGATGGATTCATTATGACTCACCCAATTATCGAAGATCTTACTAGCCGTCATACGGTAAAAAAGTACGATGCCAGTAGAAAAATTCCAGCAGCAGACTTAGATATATTATTTGAAGCAATGCGTCTTTCTGCTTCATCTATTAATTCTCAGCCGTGGAAATTCATCGTACTTGAAAGTGATGAAGCAAAATCGCGCTTAGAAAATACCTTTGCGAATATGCATGAGTATAATAAAAAGCATGTTTTTGATAGCTCACAAGTCATTCTTTTTGCTCATAACCCAAAATATACCCGTGATGATTACGCTAAGGTAGTTGATAAAGGTATTGCAGATAAACGAACTCCTATTGAAAAGAGAGAAGCAGCATTTGGTGTGTATTTGTTTGCCGAGCTTAATACCGGCGAAACTGGTGATACCAGTACTTGGACTAAAGCACAAACCTATCTTGCTTTAGGCAATACTCTACATGTTTTAGCGCGGTTAAAGATAGATTCTACGCCTATGGAAGGTATTGATATTGCCCTAGTGAATGAAGAATTTAGTGGGGAGCTTGATGGCTATCAGTGTGATGTGGCCTTAGCTATTGGCTATCATCACCCAGAAGACGATTTCAATGCTAAATTACCAAAATCTCGTCTTGCTTTGAGTGACGTGTTAACTCGAATATAGTGGGGGTTTATACCCAAGCCAGCTCAAAATGCAGGAAACGAGAATTTTGAAGTCGATTGGGTATAATGTCTAGCTAAAATGTATAGCTGATGGACTAGCCCCAGAAATAAAGTCTTTGCTGACTCACCCTGATTTTGCTATGAAATCAGCTTGTATTTCTGGCGTTAAGTTCATTTTGAAGTACAATAATGGTTCTTTCCGTTTTAATCATTATGGCCATGAATTCAAACCAAAACTACTCCCTAAAAAGCAGTAACAGCTTTAATATTAAAACGACTTGCTCGCACATTTATTTTCCCAGTACGTTCGCGGAATTACAGCAATTACCTGAGTTAACAGCCGGCAATACCTCAGACAAGTTTTATATTCTTGGTGAAGGTAGCAATACGCTGTTTGTCGAGTCAAAAGCACCGATTATTATTCAGCCAAAATTTACCGGTATTAATATCCAAGAACACAGTGATCATTTTGTCGTCACGGCTGGCGCAGCAGAGAATTGGCATGACCTCGTATGTTTTTGTATAGATAAAGGTATTTATGGCTTAGAGAATTTAGCGCTTATTCCCGGCAGTGTTGGTGCAGCACCCGTACAAAATATTGGTGCTTATGGTGTTGAGTTTGCTGACTATTGTCAGGAAGTACAGTGGTATGAATTTGCTAGTAAAACACTGCTATCTCTACCTAAACAAGCATGTAACTTTGCCTACCGTGATAGTGTTTTTAAACAAGAGCTCTATAACAAAGGTTTGATCACTCAAGTAACGTTTAAATTTCCTAAAGCATGGCAAGCAAATCTCTCTTATGCAGGTTTAGACTTACTAGCAAAAAACAGTTCAGCGAAAGAGGTTATGGCGCAAGTTATCACCTTACGTAGTAGCAAGTTACCTGATCCTAAGATATTACCTAATGCTGGCAGTTTTTTCAAAAACCCTGTGGTTAACGAAGATATTTTTACTCAATTAAAGCAACGATATCCAAACATACCAAACTATCCACAATCAGATGGTCAGATTAAGTTAGCTGCAGGTTGGTTAATAGATCAAAGCGGGTTAAAAGGTTTTCGCCATCACGATGTTGGTGTCCATCAACAACAAGCTTTAGTGTTGGTTAACTATGGTAGTGATGTTGGCGCTGATATTATTAGCTTAGCAAAATATGTCCAGCGAAAAGTAGCAGAAAAATTCTCCGTATCCTTAACACCCGAAGTGCGCATGATTACGCATCAAGGCGAAAGTTCATTTACCTTGCTGACGGATAGCAATCCTATCGAAGATATTAATGTGATGAGAGAGAACAGTGATGACTAAAGCAGTAAAAGAACATTTGGTTAAGTCATTAGCCTCAGGCCAATTTGTTTCAGGGCAGCTATTAGGTGATGAGTTGGGGATCAGCCGCACTGCAATCGCTAAACATATTAAAGCATTAACTGACATTGGCTTAGATATCTACAGTGTTACCGGCAAAGGCTATAAGCTGGCGCAACCGCTGTATTTATTAGATAAAGATAAAATTATCAGTTTATTAGCTGATGAAGCCATTAAGCAGACTGAAAAACAAAACAACTTGCCATTAATTGAAGTACATAGCTTAATTGATTCCACCAATGACTATTTAATGAGGCGTTTGCCTAATCAAGTATCGCCAGGACAGGTTTGTTTAGCTGAATATCAAAGTGCTGGAAGAGGTCGTCGTGGTAGGCAATGGATTTCACCTTTTGGCTCGCAAATTTACTTGTCGATGTACTGGTATTTAGAGCAAGGTTTGTCCGCAGCGATGGGATTAAGTTTAGTGACGGCATTGGCGGTTAGTGATGCGATAAAAGCTCACAGCAATGTACAAGTTCAGCTGAAATGGCCCAATGATATTTATCTTGATGGGGTAAAGCTGGCCGGTATTTTAATTGATCTTGAAGGGCAGGCGTTAGAGCCTAGTCATTGTGTGATTGGCATAGGTTTAAACCTGCATATGCCTGCTGAAGCAGGTAAGTTAATTGAACAAAAATGGACTGACTTGCAATCACACAGTAAAGTTAAAATTGATAGAAATTCGCTCAGCGCACAATTAATCAGTTGTTTGCATCAACGATTACAGCAACATCAGCAAGTGGGCTTAGTGCCTATGTTAGAAGAGTGGCACGCTCATGATGCCTTTTTAAACAAGCGGGTTAAATTAATTACCGGAGAGCGGGTAACTCATGGTGTCTGTCGAGGTGTTAATAACCAAGGGGCTTTGCTGTTAGAGGTTGATGGTCAAGTTAAACCTGTTTACGGCGGGGAAGTAAGTCTTAGGATGGACGAATGATTTTTTTAATTGATATAGGCAATAGCCGAACTAAGTATGTACAACTTATCGAGGGTGAAATATCGGCGCCGACGCAGTTAAATAATACTGATTTTTCTGCCATATACTTTGCGAAACACTTTAGCCGAGCTAGCCGAATAATTGTCGCTAATGTTGCTAAATCAGCATTAACCAATGAACTTGAACATTGGTGTGCAGAGCAGAAAATTACCTGTAAACAAGTACACAGTGAACAAAAAAGAAATACCTTGGTTTCTGCGTATCAAGAGCCAAGCAGTTTAGGTATCGATCGTTGGTTGGCGTTATTAGGCACAATGCACCTTTACCCACAGCAAAATGTTTTAATCATAGATGCGGGTACTGCGACTACCGTTGATTTACTGGCGAGTAATGGTCAACACCAAGGTGGTTGGATATTAGCGGGTATTAAAGCACTATTTAATAGTATTTTAAGCCATAGCACTCTCGTTCATGCAAAGAGTAAAACGGTAGCAAGCTTAGCTTTTGGTACTAATACTAGCGACAATGTCAATAACGCGTGTTGGGCCGCATCGCTTGGTATGATTGAACAAGCAATTATTCAAGCACAGCAATTAGGCGATGTTGATCGTATTATTTTAACAGGTGGTGATGGCAAGACGCTAACAACATTATTGCTAGCGCAAGCAAACTCAAACAGTCTGTCGGTAGAGAATATCCAATTTATCGATAACCTCATTTTTTATGGTCTACAAGAATACGTATAAATAACCTATGATTTGTCATAGATAAATTAAATGAGCAATTATCATTTTACTTAATCAATTTTCACTTAATCAACTTTAATATTAAACACAGTTAGGAATTATCATGAAAGCAGGAATTATTGGCGCAATGGAGCCAGAAGTAGCCATTTTAAAAGCAAAGTTAACAGACGCCAAAAGTACTGAACATGCAGGTTACACATTTCACCAAGGTCAATTAGATGGTAGCGATGTTGTTATTGTTCAATCAGGCATCGGCAAGGTTGCAGCTGCATTAGCAACAGCAATATTAATTGACCGTTTTCAGGTTGATTATGTTGTAAATACCGGCTCTGCTGGCGGATTTGATGCCGCGCTTAAAGTTGGTGATATCGTGGTGAGTTCAGAAGTACGTTATCACGATGTTGACTTAACTGCATTTGGTTATGAAGTAGGTCAATTACCAGCAAATCCTGCGGCATTTATGCCACACAGTGATTTAGTTGCAGCCGCTAAAAAAGGCATTGAGCAACTAAGCCAAGCGGGCGAGACAAAAATTCAGGCGATTACCGGTTTGATCACTACGGGTGATACTTTTATGACCAAAGAAGAAGATGTCGCCAAAGCCCGCGCAAACTTCCCGACTATGGCTGCCGTTGAAATGGAAGGTGCAGCAATAGCTCAAGCATGTTTACAGCTTAAAACTCCTTTTGTTATTATTCGCTCACTTTCTGATATTGCTGGTAAAGAATCGCCACATACTTTTGAAGAGTATTTAGAGACAGCAGCAGTTAACTCATCGCAGTTAGTACTTAACATGTTAGAGCAGCTTAAAGGTAAGACACTTAGCCTTTAAGTCTTTAGAACCAATATAAAGGATAATCAATGACAGTACTCACCGAGTTAACGCCTTTTACTTATCATGTGTTAATCCTCATGGTAGTGCTGATCATTAAGTCTGTCGTTAGTCACTTCATTACCCATGAGCCGTTACGTGTTTTTCAATTTTATGGCTTACAGCTTGGTAATAAGGTTAATAACAGTGAAAATAGCCGTAAACATCAAACCATTGCAGGCTTATTAGCGTTACTTGTCACTTTGGTACCGATAGTTATTATTTTATGGTTATTCGCTGACTTTGTTGCCGTTGAATATATGTGGCAAGGCTTGTTACTTTATTTTGCTCTAGGCAGTCTAAACCTAGGGCAGATAAATAAAACCATCGCGCAAGCGTTAGTTGCTAAACAAAACTATCTAGCGAAACAAACCCTTAACCCCTTACTTTTACGAGAAACAGAGCAGCTTTCGCAAGTTGGTTTAAGTAAAGCGGCGATTGAAATGCAATTGCTTCGTAGCGTGCAGCAAATTTACGTGGTGAGCTTTCTCTTTATCGCCCTTGGTCCTTTAGCTGCATTAAGTTATAGATTGATGTTAGAGATGCACTATTGTTGGAATACCAAATTAGCGCAATATAAGCACTTTGGCTTTTATAGTCAGCTGTTTACCCAGGTTTTACAATGGCTACCTAGCCGTATAATGGCGTTGTTGATATTACTGATTTCACTCGGGCAAGGCAGTTTATTATCTTGGCGCTTAACACGAGGTCATTTTTTTAAACTCAACAATGACTTCATTATTGCGGTTTTGGCTTTTTCATTGGCGGTAAGATTAGGTGGAGTCGCCATGTATCAGCAAGAAAAATTACGTAAAGCCGCTTTTAATGACCTTGGCAGACAACCAGAGCCTCGCGATATTATTAAAGCGAGCAGTAAAGTAAACTTTTCTATCTACAGCAGTTTGGTATTACTGATTATATTAGCAGTATGCTGGCAGCTAGTTATAAGCAATATGCACAGCTAAACTTTAGTTAATTTGGATTTTTCATGAATGAACTTTTATATTATTTAGATATTTTTGGCATTATTGTTTTTGCTTTATCAGGTGCACTTATGGCTGGGCGTTACCAGCTTGATCCCTTTGGTGTAGTGGTTCTTGCCTCGGTTACTGCGGTTGGTGGTGGTACTATTCGTGATGTTATTCTACAAACACCAGTATTTTGGGTGGTTAAACCTTTTTATCTCTATGTGATCTTAGCAACAGCGATCCTCACCATTGTATTCATAAGGCAACCGAAACGAATTCCGAAACGCTTTTTATTGATTGCTGATGCATTAGGTTTAGCATTATTTGCTGTGTTAGGCACACAAAAAGCTTTAGTGCTTGGTGCGCCTATACCAGTAGCCATTGTTCTCGGCACGATAACGGGTGTGGCAGGGGGTATGATCCGGGATGTGCTTTGTAACGTGATTCCGATGATTTTACGTCAAGAGATTTATGCGCTAGCGGCAATGTTGGGTGGGGGATTATTTGTTTTATTACATTGGTTAAATTGGACTGAAACCCAAGCAATAGTAACGTCAATGTCAGCTGCGTTGTTGTTACGTTTGGCAGCAATCTATTGGCATGTGTCTTTACCGGCCTTTCATATTGTTGAAAAGCCGAATAAAGCAATACTCAAAGATAAAGGTAATGAAGAAAAATAATGCTCTCTATTCAACTACCTTATCAATATTGGAATATTATTTTTAGAAAGAGTAACTAATACCCACATTTGGTGATTTCAAGGTTAACTCACCTAGGTCTTGGTAACGTAAACCGACATTCATACCTAGGCCAGAGTCCCACTGAAATTGCCAACCGGCTTCAAGAAATAAGCCGGTGCCATCATCACCTTCAACGAAGCGACCATCGCGGTTAAATTCATAATCGTAGAATTGCGCACCTACTTTAGCATATAGGCTATTACGTTGAGAAAGTGGGGTTTCACCCTTAACCGCTACAATAATACTATTTAACTCCATTTCATTGGCACGTAAGCCAAATATTGGTGCATCATTAGTACATTCCCAGTCATTATCTCTTTTCTCATCACAATCCCAGTTACTTGATAAACCAGCACTGTAAGCCACTTCAACTGAGAAATGTTCAACGACTTGGTAGTTATAAAAAAGGTAGGCCTGGACAATGCCATTACCATCTTGGGTTGAGTTTTTGTATTCAGCACTGGCTATACCCAGTACTAGGCCATAACTATTTGGCGCTTCTTCTTCTTCTTCTGCGTATGAAAATGAGCTAAGTAATGATAAGGAAAGTAGTGAAGCGGTTGTAAGACTAAGTAATTTCATAATTGGTATCCTTTGCTGATATTAAGCATAATTAAATTAAGGTAATTATTGATTGATCAGCGCCTAAATTATGTCTGGCAATTGTTGTGATAATGTAAGTTTATGTAAAACGAATACGCTAGCTACTTTATTGATATATGTAAATTAGCTAAATAACGAACAAAGCCCTCCTATACCCGTTCCACTTGAAGATACTAGTTTCAGGAAACCTGAGCGAATCATAATCAAGGCACCTTTTTTTGTTAAGGGTTATTCCCTTAAAAACAAATGTAACGACGAGTATGTTTTGCTCAGGCTTCCCCAAAGGGCTGGTTTATAAACGCTTTATGCTGCGTTATTGATTTCGACAATAGAATAACTATTATCTTCAATCAATACCTTGCCTAAAGGCGTTTATAATTCCAGCTGAATCCTGCATCTTCAAGTGGAGCGGGTATATAGGGGGCTTTGTGTGTTGTTACCTTTTACTTTTAATAACGCTAAAAATTCACGGTAAATTTCACATAGCCTCGTCGGCCATGTAAATCGTAAGTCATAACATCAGTATTGGCATCATTCCATGAAGTTAAGAAAGGTGCTTTTTTATCAAATATATTATCAATACCCGCAGATAAACTTACTTCATCAGTTAGATAGTAACTGCCCTGTATATCATGATAAAAAATACTGGGTACTGAGCTACCAATAGGTCCACCACCGTTGGCGTCTTCTGCTGTACCAATGTAGCGGATAGCATAATATGTGCTCCAATCTTCTGCTTGTAAAGTTAAACCTAGATTAGCACGCCACTCGGTATAGCTGCCTTGGTCTTCAGTAATAAGGCCTAGTAATTCATGCTTTGCTTGTCCCGGTAATGGTGCGTTGTCATGGCTTAGTAAATGTGTGGCATCTAAATCTACTCGGGTTGTTAAACCAAAAAGTGATCCTAGGTGTTGCATGTTAAAATCAATACCGCTGACTTTTTCCCAAGCGGCATTAACAGGACGCTGATTTAATGAAGTCACTTGTTTACTGACATTATGACGTTCAAAGCTATTACAATAATCACTGTATTCTAAAGGGTCGCTATAACAAAGTTTGAGTACATCGGAGCCATTCACTGAAGTAATCGCATCTTCCACTTCAATATTAAAATAATCAATGGTTGCTGATAAACCGTCAATAAAACTTGCCTGCCAAACCATGCCTAATGTTAACGTTTCAGCTGATTCAGGTTCGACTTCTGGATTGCCGCCTACAGCGGTTAACACTGTGGTGCCATCTTGAACAAAGTCAGCAGAGACGCCATCAGCTAAACAATTTATTGCTATTGCGCCACTGGCGTTTTCGCATGGATCAATTGTTCGTAAGTTTTCAGAGTTTGTGCCACCAAACTGTTCAGTTAACATAGGCACCCTAAAAGCTGTCGATTTAACACCGCGTAACATGAGGCTGTCAACAACTTGCCAGGTTAAACCAAATTTATAGGTGGTTTTATCGCCAAAAGTACTGTAATCCGCATAACGAGTGGCAGCTTCAGCATTAAGTGATTTAACTAAAGGCAAGTTAGCGAGTAAAGGGATAGAAAGCTCAACAAAAACTTCATTAACATTGTAATGGCCATTAATACTATCTTCACCGCCATTGCGTAATACTGTTGAGTCAGGATTACGCCAGCCACTTTCATATCGGCTCTCAAGTCCAGTAGCAAAAGCTAGAGTACCTGCCGGTAATTCTGTGATATCACCCGTTAAATTCAAAGTAAATGATTTGAGCTCATTACCGCCATTACCCTCGCGTCTATACTTAACATAATCTATCACCTCAGGACTTAGTTCATCTACACCAAACCAATCACCGCAAGGGATACTTGCACCTGTTTCGTAACTACAAATGTTGTCATTTAAGGTTTGGGCTGCTTTTTCTTTATCGAGATCAAAGGTCCAACCATCGTTACCAGTATTACGGCTGTAGTTATAAGCCATATCCCAATGCCAGTCGTTATTGAGCTCGCCATTTAATCCAAATACCAAGCGGATAGTATTCGTCTCTTGAAAAAAGAACGGCGCGCCAAGTTCGGTATTTCGGCGCTTTGTAAGCTCAAGATCTTGCCCTGTAGGGTTATAAGCAAAGTCTTTTGAAACCATCAGACTGCTGAGGCTTCGCGGTGTCACTATCTGCTGTGATTGACGATTGCTATACATGGCTTCAGTAAATAGATTAACTTGTTCACTAAGTTGGTAGTTAATCGTTGTTGCTAAGTTTATGCGCTTGCTCGGGTTAACGGCATTTAAATAAGGTATCCAAGTAAAGGCATGTTTACTACTGTCATAAGCTTCATAGGCATTACCATCGCCTTGCGGGTTTTGATTAAATTGTACACTTTGGCCATCAGCAAGTAATGCACGGCCACCCTCAGTAGAAGAACTACCAAAACATGCTAAGTGACTAGTACCATCATCGTTAACGACTTCAGATTTTGCACAATCAATTCTGTCTGATTGTCTTACCGCCTCGGTGTTGACGTAATTAGCACTAAAGACGAAATTACCACGGTCAAATGAAGAGCCAATATTTAAGGTTAACTCTTGATGCTCACCGTCTCCTTCATCTGATGCGCCTGCTTTTGCAGTGAAAGTAGCTCCTTCAAAATCACTCTTGGTGATGATATTGACTACACCAGCGACTGCATCAGCCCCATAAATAGCAGATGCACCATCTTTTAAAATATCTATTCGTTCAATAAGCCCCGTTGGAATGGTGTTCAAATCAACTGAACTATTTGCTCCAGTGCCCCCATTAACCATACGTCTACCGTTAAGTAATACTAGCGTGCGCTTGATGCCCATACCACGTAAATTTACTTGTGCGGTACCGTAACCACCACTGGTCCAGTAAGCATTGGTAGCATTACCAGCAACACCAGCTGAAAAAGGCATGCGCTGTAATAAATCTTCAACATTAACTATGCCTGTGAGTGCTATATGTTCGGCGGTTATAACGCTAATCGGGCTGGCAGTTTCAAAATCAGGGCGTTTAATATGTGAGCCGGTAATGGAGATCTTTTCAATTTCTTGCCCTAAATCCTGCTCAAGCACATTGGCATAAACATGAGGGCTGTTGAATGCCATGAGTATAGCGGTAAATACTAGAGATTTTTTCATGAGGGAGCACCAAATTAGGTAAAGTAACTCGTCATTGTTACGAGTTGCTAAGGTGCTGATATTTTACCAGTTACAGCTTGTCACAAAGTGCGACATATTGCCGCAATTAGTGTGTGTGCTGGTAAATTAGCCAATGTTCTTCAACTATTGGCTAAAGACTTCATTCATTTGGTGTTGTGTTTTCTCGTACCAACCATCGTTAATGGTAATCGCAGGTAGAGCTTCAATTTCAATAGTGCCGGAAGTCGCCGTTTTATCCGATTCATTATAAACGTCTAAGATGTTTTTAATGACAACGGGTTGCGCTTTAAGTTTGAGCTTCTCAACCAATAACTTCGCACCCGCTTCAAAGGGTTCGATTTTACCTGATTGTGAGCGGGTTCCTTCAGGGAATATGATTACCTTTTTACCTTTACAAATCTTCACGTCTTTTAGCAAGGTAATGATGGCACGGCGATCTTTTTGATCAACGGTAATATGACCAACGCGATCGACAATGCGAGAAACTGGCCATTTGTCCATAATACCTGTTCTGCCAATAAAGCGAGTATCATTACCGACGACTTCTTCAAGGGAGAAGATATCAAACATACTTTGATGATTAACAATTAATATATCGGTATCAGCATCTATTGTACCTGTGAGATTTACGCGAGCACCAACACTGCCGACAATTAGACCGGTAAATATCCGACGAAAGCGATTGAACCGTACTCCGTGGCGCTTACTCAAAGATAAGGCAACAGATTGGGCCGCTATAGCGACATACATTTTGTATTTTTTTAGATAAAAACTAAACATGAGCGTTATTCAGAAGCAATTATTAAGCTTCAATCCCCCAGCCATCGGTATAACCAGTATACTGAGTAGCAATTTTTTCAAAAGCTTCTTCTTGTTTAATGATAGCTTCGTGTGATGGTGTCATGACGAGTGTGCAATCTAGATCCCAAACATTAGGTGTTTCGTCTGGGTGTAAATTGCATTTTACTTCAGGCATGTGTT
>Ga0209395_1006886_pt1 | contig 12106 bp, 8 predicted proteins | sample GOMGulsemesocosm_3_FD_184635 | JGI IMG/M metagenome (GOLD analysis project Ga0209395, IMG submission 184635) | Methane-oxidizing microbial communities from mesocosms in the Gulf of Mexico - GOM9D Gulf of Mexico (SPAdes) (version 2) | ecosystem: Environmental > Aquatic > Marine > Cold seeps... | reverse complement strand
ACGGTGTGGCATTACTGTCTAAACACAGTTTTAATAGTACCCAACGTCAGGTGCTTCCCAATAAGAAAAAAAGAGAACCACGTGTCTTAATTGCAGCAAAAACTTTTGTAAATAAACAAGAAGTACAAGTGATAAACACCCATTTTGACCATGCAAAAAAAAACCGTTTACGATTCAAACAGTCCGCATTTATAAATAAGCTGTTTTGCACGGATAGCCTTCCAAAAATTCTCATTGGAGATTTGAATGCTTTACCTCAAAGTAAACCCATTCTTAACTTGAAAAAAAAATGGCAATTATCGGACGGTCAAATATCACCAGATGTTACCTACCCTTCCCATGCTCCATCTAAGAAAATAGATTATATCATGGTGTATCCTCAGCACAAGTGGAAGATTTTAGAATCCACTGTCATAAATACAGGGACTACATCGGATCATTTGGCATATTTTGTAACATTGCAATTGTTGTAGCGTTCTACAGTAATTATCAAAAACGTAAGTATACAGATAAGTATCCTGTAAAAACATAAAAAATAGCGTCATCGAAAAGCCTTCAGTTTGTAATTGGAGGCTTTTTTTATTGCTCAAAAACACCGTGAATAAACTAACAATATTGAAACAGCATGTGATTTACAATATCCTGTTCCACTAAAGTCTTGGTAAAACAAAACTTATAAAAACTACAATTTGACTTCCAATAATTAGGCACAAAAAAAGACCTGAAATTTATTTATTTCAGGTCTCTATTATTTTTATAACTTTAGAAAGGTACTAGTTATTAAAGTACACTCCATTTGGAGAAACACCAGTACTAACCGTACTTATTTCTTCTTTACTAATATATTTATAGGTAGTTAAGGTTCCTTTACTAGAAAAATCCTTTGCATCGGTTGCAAATAAAAATCCGTTACTAGCCCTTAAGCTATATAAAAAATCAGCTTCTGTTTCTATTAAAACTTCGATCGGCAATTCCATTGCTGCATTTGGCATTCCATATACACTTGAACCAACAGCATACAAAACATTTGTTCCATCAACAGTTAAGTAGTCAGGATGCGAGCTTACAAAATCGAAGGTTTTTTCTACTTCGTTAGAAATTGTATTAATCTTATGTAATGACCCAAAGGTCTCAGCTCCTGTCCAAGCCGGAACACCACCACAAAGCACCCATAAATTTTGTGCGCTATCTACCCCCATAGAATTCGGTACATCACCAACTTCTATAGTAGTTTCAACAATACTGTTTGCGGTATTTATTACAGATATTTTATTGTTATATCCCCAAGCACCTTCATGTGCTACAAAAACATCGTTTCCAATAACTTGCATTTTTTCTGGACCTAAATCTACAGAAATACTGGTTTCGTAAGCAAAAGTATCAACGTCGTACACTGCAATAAAATCATCCGTTTCATTCGCTGTATCTCCCCAGTTAGAAACATATACTTTACCGTTAGCTACTACAGCATAACGTGGATTGTTTAAATTTTGGTCAATAACCGCTTCTTTAACAAATGTAAATCTGTTTACAATTTCTATTTTATGAGAGTTATTTACAACTAAAAGAGCGATGTCGTCATACAAATACATAGATTGGAAAATATTACCTAAATCTTCTCCATTTTCCGCTTTGTAAATACCGTCAACAGCTTGTGTTAAATCACTAGAAACGTACGTTACAGTTCCAGATCCATTCTGAAACGGCCCCTCGTTCACTACTAATATTCCTCCTTCATAATCCCCTCTTGGTTCGTACACTGGCAAGTCTGTATCGTTATTACAAGATGCTAAAAATAATGATGCAGCAACAACAGACAATGCGATTTTCTTAATGTTCATTTTATTTAAATTTTAATTTGTATTTGAAATTGATAATTAATGCCGGGCATTGGGCGGTAATCTACCACTGCATACTCTTTATTAAATAAGTTATTTATATGAAACCCAATAATAGGTTGAATGTTTTTAAATAAATTCAAGGTATAATTAGCAGCAAAATTATGTACTAAATATCCTTTAACAAAAGCTGAGTTATCGGTTGTGGTAAAACTTTTGCCATGGTACATTATGTGATAATTACCAGATACTCTACCCCTATTTGCTCTTAATGTATAATTAAGCTTATGCTTAGGAACATATAATAATTGCTTTTTACTTTGCTTATTTTCAGCAATGGTATAACTATAATTTGCTTGCGAGTTAAAGGTATAATTACCAAATGCAAATGGAACCTTTAAACTAAGTTCAGCACCATAATTAACTGCTTTATAAATATTTTTAGGAGTCCAAGCTCCAAGCCCTCCACCTGATCCATTTTGTACATCGACATATGAATTTGGCGACCATTTTATCAAGTCTTCCGTCGCTATAAAAAAGGTATTTGCAGATGCTGTTATTCCTTTTTTACTATATTCCACTCCCAATTCTCCTTGGTATGATGACTCTGGCTTTAAATTAGGATTCCCTAAAACAGCCCAAAATAGATCATTAAAAGTAGGAACTCTATAGTTTTTAGAAGCATTGATTTTATATACAAAATCACCACTTTTATAAGCGGCATCTACCCCAAATAAAAACGGAACATCAAAAGTATCTGAAAACTCTTTACGTATGGATAAATCGTAATGAAAACGGTGTGAAACCCTATGATTTAACATGGAATACAAAGAGTAACTCGATCTATTTACCCCATCTAAACTGTCTCCTCCACCTTTATTAAAACTTACATCAATACCTGACAATACTTTTGTCTTTGGTCCAAATTTATAATCCAACTGATATTTCAACAAACTATTTTTAGCATCTCCAACATCAAATAAATCCGAAGAAGAACGTTTGGCATAATAGGTAAATTGATCATACAGATACGCCAATTTTAAAATAGATGTCAAGCTACGTTGTGTATACTTCCACTCAACTAATAACTTATAGTTTTCATCATCTTGCTTCGAATCCGACGGAGCGGTCAAGGTATTTGAAAGACCTCTTTCCGACATGGTCCCATCTAAAAACAAGCTCAACAAATGTGCATCACTTAACTTAAACCCTACAACAGCATTCAGATTATTATTAAAAAAATCACCATTGTTATTATATTTATCGGTATCCCAATATTGGTAATCATTATCTGAAGACATTCTTCCAAATCCGATTTGAACAAAGCTTTTTTCCGTACTTGTCTTAAATCGATAGTTGACTTTATATGTATTATAACTCCCATAAGAGCTTAATAAATGATGACTTTGGTCGCCCTCAAAATCCATATTATTTTTTAAGTGGATACTTCCTCCAATGGCACCACTTCCAAAAAGAATACTACCTCCACCGGCTCTAACCGTCATTTCATCAATAGACACAGAATTAATCAGATTAAAATCCGTCTGCCCATTCAAGGTAGAATTGACAGGAATACCATTCCACAAAACTGCGGTATGACTTGCCCCCGTACCTCTAAAAGATGGTGAAGACAACATAGCTACCCCATAACTTTTAAAATAAATGGAAGATTCCGTTTGCAATAAAGCACTCAAGGTCTGATGATTTGATTTTAAAATAGAATCGTTGAATTTTGTGATTTTAAAACCTACAGAGTACGTTCTAAGTTTGCTAGAAGGTAACAATACTTCGTCCAGCTGTTCCACCTTCTTGTCCTGAGCCAACAAAGAGCTTAAAGTAATAATAAAAAATGCGGTAATTGTAAATTTATTCATAACCAAACCTTTCTTCCCGAAAGTTTAAAAAATTGATATTGATTTGGTAGGTCTCCTGGCTTGCCTAATTTTTACTTCCTTCCCATTTCTATGAAACAGTGGATTTTTAGTAAAAACCTTCCTTTCGGATTGGCGTACAGTTGCGGGTACAGCTTCGGATTAGAACCGAATTCCCTATTATTTCGTCTCTGAAATCATCAGAATTGAAACCAAATTCACTGCAAATATACTTCATAAAAATTAAAAGATGTTCAAATTCCTTGGAATCTTAAAAAAAAACTTACAATATTTGTACTTCAATTAAAGCTCTAAATAATGATACATTATATTTCCGGAGGCGAACGATCAGGAAAGAGTTCTTATGCTCAAAACTTGGTAGAGAATCTTTCTAAAACCCCTGTGTATTTAGCCACTGCACGTTGTTGGGATGACGATTTTAAAGCTCGCATTCAACGACATAAAGACGAAAGAGGTCCCCAATGGATAAACATTGAAGAAGAGGTACACTTGGCGAAAGCAACCCCGAAAAATCAAGTGATTTTATTGGACTGTGTCACTTTATGGATTACCAATTTATACTTGGATTTTGACAATGACGTGCAAAAAGCGCTCCAATTTGCCAAAGATGAAATCGATAAATTGGACAAAATAGACAGTACCATTTATATAATTTCAAACGAAATTGGTATGGGGGTACATGCCCAAAATCATATGGCTAGAAAATTTACCGAACTACAAGGTTGGGTCAATCAATACATCGCAAAAAAAGCAAGAACTGCCACTTTTATGGTGTCAGGAATCCCTTTAAAAATAAAAGAATAATATGACACAATATAACATCACCCCCGTTGATAAAAACATTCAAAAAGCATTACAGCACAAAATAGATTTTAAAACAAAACCCCAAGGTTCTTTGGGGGATTTAGAATCCATTGCAGCTAGTATTGGTTGTATACAAAACACCTTAACTCCCGAGGTAAACTCCCCTACAATGGTTGTTTTTGCTGGGGATCATGGAATTGCAACTACTGGTTTAGTGAGTCAATATCCACAGGAGGTTACGGCGCAAATGGTCCTAAACTTTTTACATGGAGGGGCGGCTATCAATGCTTTTTGTAGTCAAAATAATATGGATTTAAAAGTGGTAGATGCTGGTGTAAATTTCGATTTTCCAGAAAACGACCAACTCATTCATGCTAAAATTGCCAAAGGAACACAAAACTATTATGAAGTCCCTGCAATGAATAACGAGCAATTAGAATTAGCTCTTTTTAAAGGAAGACAAATTGTGGCAACTATTCACGAAAATGGATGTAATTTAATTGGTTTTGGAGAGATGGGTATTTCCAATACTTCTTCAGCGGCTCTAATTATGAGTAGTATCTTAAATATTCCTGTGGCAGCCTGTGCTGGTAACGGAACAGGACAAAATGATGCCGGAATGACAAAGAAAATAACGGCGTTGGAATCCGTTCAAAACACGCATGGAATATTAAATAATCCCAAAGAGATTTTGGCCACTTATGGAGGATTCGAAATTGCCATGATTTGTGGAGCCATGCTTGAAGCAGCCACTCGTAAAATGGTCATTTTAGTCGATGGATTTATTGTGACTAGTGCTTTATTAATAGCGCAGGCCATAGATAAAAACATTCTAGATTATTGTTTATATGCGCATGCTTCCAACGAACAAGGACATCAAAAAATGTTGACTTTTTTAAAAGCAACACCAATTTTAAACCTAGGATTACGATTGGGCGAAGGAACAGGAGCTGCACTAGCGTTACCAATAATCCGTGCCTCTGTAAATTTCCTAAATCAAATGGCTAGTTTTGAAGAAGCCGGAGTTAGCAATAAAGAATAACTATAAAAAACAAGAATACAACCACTACTGAGGTGGGAATATTTAAAAACAGCACCATCTATGAAAAAAGAAGTTGATATATTTCTAACCGCAATCATGTTTTTTACGCGAATTCCCTGCCCTATAAAGGTTGCTCATTCTAAAGAAATTTTAAACAAAAGCACCCGTTATTTTGCCCTTGTAGGCATCATAATTGGTGCTATTGGTGGTGGTGTTTATTATGGAGCTAGTTATCTCTTTGACCAGCATTTATCCATTCTATTAAGCATGATGAGCACCATTTGGCTGACAGGTGCCTTTCATGAAGATGGTTTTGCAGATATGCTCGATGGTTTTGGTGGTGGATGGACAAAAGAACGTATTCTAACCATTATGAAAGATTCCCGTTTGGGAACCTATGGAACTATAGGTTTGGTATTTTTACTTGCGACAAAATTTTTGAGTCTACAGAATATAGATGGTATCACCTTGGTATACTTGCTTATTGCAGGGCATTCCGTAAGTCGTTTTTTTGCCACTGTTTTAATTTATAAACTTCCTTATGTAAGAGATGACGGCACTGGTAAAGAGAAACCTTCTGCAGATAATATGCAAGTAAAGTCACTCATTCTAAATGCTGTTTTTGGACTGTCTCCTTTGCTCGTGTTTCAAGAAATTCGTGTCTTTTTAGTACTCATTCCTTGCACCATTTCTACCTATTTAATGGGACGTTTTTTTAAAAAATGGATTGGTGGACATACCGGTGATTGTGCAGGTGCTACTCAACAAATTGTAGAGATTGTTTTTTATTTAAGCATGCTTGTTTTTTGGGAAATGACCACGACTACCTTTCTTAATATTTCCTTTTAAACCAACTCCAATATTTTTATAATTAATTGACTTATGAAAAAATTTAAATTACTATACTGCCTATCCTTTATGATCATGATCATTAGCTCATGTAATAAAGACAACACAAAAACTATCAAAAAAGAAACTAATCAGTATGTGAAATATGCTAAAGGATTTACTATTTCTACAGGTGATAATTTTACAAAAATTGAAATTACAGCGCCCTTTCAAGGAGCAGAAAAGACCCTTGAGTTTTATGTTTATAAAGAAGGTGCTATCATAAAAAAAGCGCATAAAAAGACGGACTACATCCAACTTCCTCTAGAGCGAATAATCCCCACTAGTACTACTCATATCCCAATGATAGAATTATTGAATTCCGAGCAAAAAATCGTTGGTTTTCCCGATACAAAATATGTTTCTTCGTTAAAAACAAGAGCGCTTATTGACAGTAAAAAAATTAAAGACATTGGAGGAGAACAGCAGATCAATACTGAAATTTTATTGGACTTAAATCCACAATTAATGATTGCTTTTTCAGTAAAGGGAAATCATAGAAATTTTGATATCATTCAAAAAATGGGCGTACCTATTATTTACAATGGAGACTGGTTAGAGCCTACGCCTTTAGGAAAAGCCGAATGGATAAAATTCTTTGGCGTTTTACTCAATCAAGAAAAAAGAGCCGATAGTATATTTAATCAAATTGAAAAAAATTATTTGGCTGCTAAAAGCCTTGTCAAAAACACCAAGCACCAAAAGCGAGTACTTTCTGGAGGTCCTTTTAAAGACATTTGGAACAATCCAAGAGGAGAGAGTTACGAAGCACAATTTTTAAAAGATGCCAATTTTGATTATGTTTTTAAAAACACCAAAGGGAGCGGAAGTTTGTCTTATAATGTAGAGCAGGTTTTTGAACAAGCCAAAGATATTGATATTTGGTTGACTCCAAGTTTTTACAATACCATGGAAATTTTAGGAAATGGAAATAGTATATTTAGGGAATTTGATGCTTTTAAAAAAGACCAAGTATACTCATTTGTAAATACTAAAGGAGCTACGGGAGGGCTTATCTATTACGAATTGGCAGCTACACGTCCTGATTATGTGTTAAAAGATTTGATCAAGATAGGCTACCCAGAATTACTTCCTGATTATGAAATGCAGTTTTATAAGAAATTGAAGTAGTCTAGCACCATTCTTCTTAACTAGAAAATAGCGAATATGCGCTTCTAATGTTCAATAATATTAGAAGCGTATAAAGGATTACAATGGCTGCATTGATAAAAATACCTAGCACTTTTTTTAGCGTATTTGGTTCTTTTAATCCGCGCAACGATTTTGATAAACCAATTACACCTGTTAGACCAATCGTCAAAAATAAAGCTCCCATTATTATAGTCGCAAGTTCTGATTGGAATATTTTTAATGATTTATTCGAAAGAAGTAAGACCAAGATACCTCCCAGTCCAAAAATCCCGTAAACAAACCCTTTATGAGAATTTAAATTACTCTTTACCATAAAAAACGATCCGTTTAATTATATCTTACTCAATCCTAATATCCATAGCTTTCTAAAACAATTTTTCTTGGATATCTTCATCGGAAATATCATCAACTATCACTTCTAACTCTTCCGGTTCTGGAGGTGTATAAGGCAACGATTTTAACATATTTACCGTTTTTATTTTATCTCCAGTCAATTGATTTCCGAGTGCTTTATACCCTTTTACAGCAATAAAATCTTCAAAATTAATTTCGATGCGTTCTAAACTTCGCCTAGAAAACACCACTTCGGCCATGGGCCTATAATCTGTCAATACAATTTGCACCTGTGATTTTTCATGTTCCCCAATAAAGGATTCTTCTTTTCCAACATTTTCAATTAAAAATCGCTTGACATAGTATTTTGCTTTATCTCCATCTAAATATACCGTAGAGATAGGTTTGGTAGGCATCCATTTTTCCAAGACGATCATATCGTTAGAAAAATGCATGGTTAACTCTGGCTTCACTGCTTTAGCCGTTCCTTTTTGACTAACAATTAATAAGCGGTCTTCTGCAGTAAACTCACCTAACAACTCCCCTCTTCCATCTACATTTAAACGAGAAACGGTATCATCAAACCATATTTTACGAGGTTTCAATGTCGAAATTCCCTCATGTTTTAGTTCAATTTTACGGATTGGGTGTTTGGAAACTAAATTCCCTTTTACTCCACGACCTTTGATTAATAATTCAGAAAAATCGATGTCCCACTTAATCTTTTTTAAGCCTGCAATAGCCTTTAAGTGAAGCGAAATTACTTCGGCCTCACCATTGGGATTCGGTGTGAAATAATGTACAATAGAGGCTTTATTCCCATTGGTTAAATCATAGCTTTTATCACGTGTTACACCTGTTACTGCAAAACGTTTCATATAACTTGGTCCACTTCGCCCATCCCTATAAATCATATTATAAATAGTACGTTTATCATTCTTCTTAAAGATGGCAATATGCATAATGTTTTTTCCCACAAAAGTTTTAGAATCCACTTTGGTGATCATCATTGTACCGTCTTTTTTAAAGATAATTACGTCATCAATATCTGCACAGTCATCTACAAACTCTTCTTTTTTAAGTGAGGTACCAATAAAACCTTCGGCTCTATTAACATAGAGTTTTGAGTTACGCATCACCACTTTTGTAGCTACAATGTCATCAAAAATTCGAATTTCTGTTTTACGTTCCTTATCCTTTCCAAAGGTCTTTTTTAACTCTTTAAAATAGTCAATTGCAAAATCTATTAAATGTGCTAGATGATGTAAAACTTCCGCTATTTTTTCTTCTAAAGCTTCAATATGTTGTTTTGCTTTATCAATATCAAACTTAGAGATTTTCTTAATTCTAATTTCTGTTAATCGAACAATATCCTCTTCTGTTACCGCGCGTTTTAGATGTTTAATATGTGGTTTTAATCCTTTATCTATCGCTTTAATTACACCTTTCCAAGTAGTTTCTTCTTCAATATCACGGTAAATACGATTTTCAATAAAAATTCGTTCTAAGGAAGCAAAATGCCATTGCTCTTGTAATTCTTCCAACTGAATTTTTAATTCCCATTCTAACAAGTCAACAGTATGCTTTGTAGAGTGTTTCAACATTTCCGTCACCCCAATAAAAACGGGTTTATTATCCTCAATAATACAGGACAGTGGTGAAATAGAATTTTCGCAACTAGTAAATGCATACAGAGCATCTATCGATTTATCCGGTGATATTCCAGCAGGTAAGTGAATTAAAATTTCCACTTCAGCTGCTGTATTATCCTCTATTTTTTTTATTTTTATTTTTCCTTTTTCATTGGCCTTTAACACAGAATCAATTAAAGAAGTAGTGGTTGTTCCGAAAGGAATTTCACGAATAACCAATGTTTTTTTATCCAATTGTTCTATCCGTGCACGACAACGAATTTTACCTCCACGCAAACCATCATTATAGTTACTTACATCAGCAATTCCTCCTGTTATAAAATCTGGAATTAACTTAAAGCTTTTCCCTTTTAGTATTTTTATAGAGGCATCTATCAACTCGTTAAAGTTATGAGGAACAATTTTTGTAGACAATCCAACCGCAATACCTTCCGCTCCTTGTGCTAGTAGCAGTGGGAATTTTACGGGTAAATCTATAGGTTCCTTTTTACGTCCATCATAGGACATTTGCCAGTGGGTAGTTTTTGGATTGAAGACTACATGTAAAGCGAATTTAGACAGACGAGCCTCAATATACCTAGATGCTGCTGCCCTATCCCCGGTGTATATATTACCCCAGTTCCCTTGCATATCTATCAGCAATTCTTTCTGACCTATCTGCACCATGGCATCCGCAATAGATGCATCACCATGTGGGTGATATTGCATCGTATGCCCCACAATGTTTGCTACTTTATTATATCGTCCATCATCCAATTCTTTCATAGAATGCATGATACGACGTTGTACTGGTTTTAATCCATCGTCAATAGCTGGTACAGCACGTTCTAAAATCACATAAGAGGCATAGTCCAGGAACCATTCCTTAAACATACCTGTAACTTTAGTAATGGTTTCTTGATTTTCGAAATTATCTTGGTGTTCTGGGTTTTCTAGGTTTTCGTCTTGCATCTTATTCTTCAGCTATATCAAGTTCCACTTTTAAATTATTGATGATAAATTTCTGTCTATCGGGCGTGTTTTTTCCCATATAAAACTCTAGCATTTTCTCAATAGACATTTCCTTATCTAACATTACTGGTTCTAATCGAATATTCTCACCAATAAAATGCACAAACTCATCAGGAGAGATTTCCCCAAGTCCCTTAAATCGGGTTATTTCTGGTTTTCCTCTCAATTTTTTAATCGCATCTACACGTTCTTGTTCTGAATAACAATAATACGTATCTTTTTTATTTCGAACGCGGAACAATGGGGTTTCTAAAATATATAAATGACCTTCTTTAATCAATTCTGGGAAGAACTGCAGAAAAAATGTAATAATCAACAACCTAATATGCATCCCATCCACATCGGCATCGGTTGCGATAATAATATTGTTATAACGTAAATCCTCTAAGCTATCTTCAATGTTTAACGCAGCTTGTAAGAGGTTAAATTCTTCGTTTTCATACACAATCTTCTTACTCATATTGAAAGAATTCAGTGGTTTTCCACGCAAACTAAACACTGCCTGAGTATTTACATTTCTAGATTTAGTTATGGATCCACTTGCAGAATCCCCCTCCGTAATAAACAGAGAGCTATCTAACCTGTTTTCTTTTTTTAAGTCTCCTAAATGAACACGACAATCACGTAATTTTTTATTGTGTAAATTCGATTTTTTAGCACGTTCTCTCGCTAATTTCCGAATTCCAGAAAGGTCTTTTCGCTCCTTTTCTGCTTGTAAGATTTTTCGTTGAATTTTATCTGCAACATCTGGATTTTTATGTAAATAATTGTCCAGTCTTGTTTTTACAAAATCGTTGATAAACGTACGAACAGTAGGCAGACCATCACCCATTTCGGTAGACCCTAATTTAGTTTTTGTCTGACTTTCAAATATAGGCTCCATCACTTTTATACTGATGGCAGTTACAATGGACTTACGTACATCGGAACCATCATAATTCTTTCCGAAAAAATCACGTATGGTACGTACAATAGCTTCTCGGTATGCACTCTGATGTGTCCCTCCTTGTGTGGTATGCTGTCCGTTTACAAAGGAATGAAACTCCTCACTGTATTGGGCTTTGCTGTAGGTAAGCGCTATTTCTATATCTTCCGCTTCCAAATGTACAATTGGAAACAGCATAAATTCTTCGGCAATATTCTCTTCCAATAAATCTTTCAATCCATTTTCCGAAAAATATTTTTCTCCATTAAAAACAATGGTCAACCCTCTGTTAAGGTAGACATAGTTTTTAATCATTTTTATGATGTATTCTTTCCTAAATTTAAAGGTTGGAAAAATAGCACCATCTGGTGTAAAAATGATTTTGGTACCTTTTCGTTGACTTGTATCTTGATCCTCTTCTTTAGAAGTTAATTCTCCACGTTCAAATTCAGCAGCGGCTGTTTTTCCATCTCGAAAAGATTGGACTTTAAAATAAGAAGACAATGCATTTACCGCCTTGGTACCTACTCCATTTAATCCAACTGATTTTTTAAAGGCTTTGGAGTCGT
>Ga0209395_1006877_pt1 | contig 12118 bp, 7 predicted proteins | sample GOMGulsemesocosm_3_FD_184635 | JGI IMG/M metagenome (GOLD analysis project Ga0209395, IMG submission 184635) | Methane-oxidizing microbial communities from mesocosms in the Gulf of Mexico - GOM9D Gulf of Mexico (SPAdes) (version 2) | ecosystem: Environmental > Aquatic > Marine > Cold seeps... | reverse complement strand
GAAGAAGTTGTGATATTTTCTTATTTTGACTGTTTATTGGTCTGTTAATCGGAGGTTGACGTGTTTTTATTAGCTGTAGATAATAAAATACAATTTTTGATGTGATGATAATTCAATGAGATATATTAAAATTCACGACTTTGTAATTGATAGTCAGTTACCCGTGATGTTTACAAAAGGCAGTGAAGTCTCTATTGAACCTAAGCTTCATGCATTGTTATTACTTTTTATTGCGCATGAAAATAAAATTGTCAGTCGCGACAAAATCATTAATGATGTCAATCAAGGCATTATTGTCAGTGATAATGCCGTGAGCAAGATGGTGGCTAATCTACGTCAATTGTTAAAAGATAATCCTAAAGCGCCTCTGTTTATAAAAACGATCCCCAAACAGGGTTATTGTTTTATTGCTAAAGTCATGTGGCAGGACACTTTAGTGACCAATGGTCATGATGAGTTAGGCAAGCCCCACAATCGCCAATTTTCTATTTATGGGCTCGCCGCTTTGCTTCTTGTGATGATTAGCACGGCTACTTGGTGGCACTTTACGTCGTCACTGTCGTTTGATGATAACTACAAGCACCTTAAGCTCCAACCGTTAACACGTCACTCTGGTGTTGAGTTTGCGCCCTTGGTGTCGCCGGATAAAAAATATTTGGCCTACACCCGTAATGATCCCGCCAATGCAGTCAGTGAATTATGGCTGCGTCCCTTAGATGATGCTAAACAAGAGAAATTTATCACGCATCTCGCTACGTCGTCAGAAATGGCATGGTCTAGTGACAGTAACCAGCTTTTATTTACGGATTATCCGCAACAAATATGTCACCTAAAGCGTATTACTTTGGCTGAAGATGGTCAGCCTGTCAGTGATTTAGGTTTGTGTAATGCACGTTATATTTCGCAGTTGCAGTATGTCGATAATGACCAATCAATAATTTATGTTGCGCAAGAAGTCATGTTCGAGCCGAAACAAATATATCGCTATACATTTTCAGACAACAGTCGGTCATTGATCAAGCAACCTAACCCGAGTGGCAGTGGTAATTATGGCTTTGATTTGTCGGATGATGGTAAACGCATGCTTATTCTGTCAGCTGATGCGGGTAGCTGTCATACGTCGATGTTTGTGCTTAGCATGAAACATAATTTACTGGAAAATAAAGGACGTTGGTCTCGATTTGTTAATCGTGCCATTTGGCATCATGACAGTAAAAGTGTGATAAATACCACGAGTGAATCTTCCCATGAATTAGTGCATAGCCAGTTAGACGGGAAAGTGATTTCAACCTTGGTAAGTACCTCAAACCGAGTTGCCGATAATTTTACGCGATTCCCTAATGGGCGTGATTATTACTTCACCTCATTTCAAATGAATAATGATAATGAATTAGTTAACTTGGTGAGTAAAGCAAAGAGCCGCTCCTTTAATTCGTCTGTTTATGACAAATTTCCAACATTTTCCAGTCAAGCTGACCAATGGTATTTTTTGTCTAAACGAAGTGGTTTATCACAAGTATACATGGGCGATGAAAAATCAAAAATTCTCACTCAGTTGACGCATTTCGATAAAGAGCCACAAATTGATCTGCTGGATGTCTCACCCGATGGTAAAACCTTATTGATAGCAGGACGTAAAATATTACATCTAATGTCTTTGGCTGATAGCACCATTGAAAGTGTCAATGTTAATGAAGGGTTTGCAATAACCTCGGGCTGGCTGTCAAGTAACAGACTGGCTGTTACAGTATTGATTAATGGGAAGCCATCATTACGATATTATAATCGACAAAAAAAACAGTTTTCGGTTGCAAACCCGCGATGGCAAGCCGCACTTTCTGATTCGTTAGGAGAGCAGCAGTTTTATGTAGAGCATGGTACCAATGAGGTTTACCAATGGCTTGCTGAGGAAGAGACGTTCATTTCAACCACGCTAAAGCTGGGATCGGTATTTGGTAATGGGTTAGATATTAAGGCTAGCAGCGATACTTTAACTTATATGGAGAGGCTGGGTGCTTACAGTGAAATAAAGCGCTTTTCATTGGTGACTAAAACGGAGGGATCATTAGGTAAATGGTTATATATCGCCGGGTTTGATGTATTAAATGATCACTTGCTCGTGAGTTATGAACAAGGACGTACCGGCGATATTTTAAAGACGAATTTTCAATAATCTATGTTGTTAATAAATGAGCGTCTAGCGCTTCTCTTAAAGCTGGAGTCAGTGGCATACTTTTCTTTTGTTGATGACAAAAATGCACCATGGCGGCTTTGCCGCTGGCTGTCATAGTGCCGTTTTGCCAGCATTCTTGGTAGACATCAAATGAGCTATTACCAATACGTGAAATGTAGGTTTTAATTTCAACATCTTTGCCAAAATGCGTTTCAGCATGAAAATTCACACTAATCCCGCCTAATATCAGTTTCCAATTTTTAACATCTAAATCAGGTGTGAAAAACATAAAAATAGGATCACGGCCAGACTCAAACCACATTGGTAAGACCGTATTGTTTATATGCCCTAGAGCATCAGTTTCTAAAAATCGTGGGGTAACAGTCAATGAAAACATAGTTGTTCCTAAACGTACGTTTGAAATGAGAGTGGATTAATTTAGCAAAAATATTCCCGTTATAATACGTTTGGCGATAGAATCAATTCATCTAACGCAAATAAGAACCCACAGTCTTGTCAAAACTTGTCGATACGCTTAAAAAACTCGTTAATGATTATTCAAAAACTCGTGTACGCCAATTAGTGGTGCTTTGTGGTGATCAAACGTGGGCGTTTGAAACGTTAAAACAAGTTGTCACTCAATCAGACTGTCTCTGGTTAGGGGGTAGTGATTGTGATGTGGGTCTGAGCATGAGCAAAGCTCATGCTAGCTTGGGGCAAGAATATCAATATTTGATTTTTAATGCCTACAGTGGCTTTCATCCAGAGGCTTTTGGTCAAGCCGTAGGCACCATTAAAGGAGGCGGTGTCTGTTTTATCATTGCGCCGCCATGGAATGAATGGCCGTGTTACAACGATCCTGATTATTTACGTTATGTTGCCAGCCTAGATCACTTACCTCACATTAAAAATCATTTTCTGCAGCGTATTATGCGACTCATTGATAATGATGAACACGCTATCGTTGTAAATGAGTCTCACGGGTTAGTAAAAGAGGCGACTCCCATTATTGAAGAGAGCTACTTTGAAGCTCCAGCGCCATTTGCGCATGCACAACAAGCTGCCTGTGTTGAACAAATTCTTAGAGTGAGCACTGGACATCGTAACCGACCGTTGGTCATTAGTGCTGACAGAGGACGTGGCAAGTCTAGTGCATTGGGTATTGCTGCAGCGATGTTATTACAAAAATCGCTAAAGCATATTGTGATTACAGCGCCAAAAATAGCCGCGTTACATAGCGTATTTAAACATGCACAGCAATTGTTGGTTGGCAGTGAGGTGAAGTCAAACACACTTCATTGGCAGGGTAAAAAGATAGAATTTGTGGCACCTGATGAATTGGTTAGTCATTTGCCAAGCTGTGATTTGTTGTTTGTTGATGAAGCTGCGGCGATACCGACACCTATGTTGACTACCTTGGCCAAGCATTATTCTCGACTGGTGTTTGCAACCACAATTCATGGCTATGAAGGTACGGGACGTGGTTTTGCGTTACGATTTTTAAGCCGGCTTAAGGAGATATCGCCACAAATGCGTCGGTGTGAACTATCTGAGCCTATCAGGTGGCAACGCAATGACCCTTTAGAATTATTAAGTAATCAGTTGCTAGGACTTAACTTTAAAGAAGTGAATGTTAATTCACTAATTGTGATTGTAGAAGGTTTATCCATAACTTATCAAATGGTTACTCAGGAATCGTTACTTGCTAATGAACCTCTGCTTGAACAAATATTTGGATTGTTAGTACTGGCACATTACCAAACGTCACCGTCAGATTTTAGGCAGCTACTCGATGCGCCAAACCTCTTTGTGTTTATTGCTATGCACAACGATATTGTGATCGGCGTGTCTTTGGTGCTTAAAGAAGGTGAATTAGATGAGGCGTTATGCCAGGAGATCGCAATAGGGAAACGGCGCCTACGAGGACATTTATTGCCACAATCATTGCTGGCGCAAGTCGGCATTGAACAAGCCGCTCAATATAGCTATGCACGCATTATGCGTATTGCCGTGCATCCGCAGTGCCAACATCGTGGTATTGGTGGCGGGTTAGATGCATTTGTGACGCAATGGGCTCATCAACATGATATCGACATGCTGGGTTCAAGTTTTGGGGCAACGGCACAGTTGAGCCGTTTTTGGCTTCATAATGATTACAAACCAGTAAGGTTAGGCCTTAATAAAGACAGCGCTAGTGGTACACATTCTTTGTTGGTGATCAAAGCGATTAATGATGAACACAACACCTTGATTGATATCGCTCAGCAAAGTTTTAATCAAAGTTTCCGCTATGATATTGCAGATAACTTTAGCCAGTTAGATAGCCGATTAGTGGCAATATTGATGGGGAAAAATGTTTACACCAATCCGCTTACTAATTTTGACCGTTATAATATTGATGTGTTTATTCGTGGCGCAAGACCTTTTGAACAGGTAAGTTACATTATTGAACAGCATTTATGGCAGGCTCCGCGATCATTATTGTATTTAGAACCATGTCACCAATCGATCATCATAAAGCGAGTATTACAACGCCAAACATGGAGCGAAGTCGCGGCGGATTTGTCGTTGACTGGAAAGAAAGCAGCGCAAATACTGCTGCGTGAAGCGATAACAAAATGGTATAAAAAACAATGAAACATGCCTTGTTACGTTGGTAGTAAGCCGGCTAATAAAGGAGAAAGCCAGATTATTACCAACGCGCCGTATTCTCATTTTTATAAAACACCGTTATCCGACGATTATAATAAATTTGATTAACTTAATTTAATAGCACACCTAAACATCGTATTTTTATAGACTTCTTTCCTTCCTGTTCACTTATTTTAAAGTGGTTGCTGTTCAAGTTCTTCAGAAACTAAAAATATTGCTTGCACTAACATTCAAACGGTTGTTTAATTAATTCCATTCGAGAGATTTTAGCGTATAGTTGACGTATACGTAAACTTTCTGGCAGACTCACTCAATTGTGAGAGCGCATAGTTAATTGCGCAGTAAAATGAATATATAAAATAGTAAGAGACCGTCAATGTAACGGCCTTAATACATAACAATAAAATAGTTAATAGCAATAGGAGAAGAATATGGAACGTGAATCGATGGAGTTTGATGTCGTTATCGTTGGCGCTGGTCCTGCAGGACTCTCAGCGGCATGTCGACTCATGCAAGCGGCGAAAGAAAAAGAACAAGAAATCACTGTTTGTGTTGTTGAAAAAGGCTCAGAGGTTGGCGCACATATTTTATCTGGAGCGGTGTTCGAGCCAAAAGCGCTCAACGAGCTATTTCCAAACTGGAAAGAGTTAGGCGCACCACTTAAGACTGAAGTTGTTGATGATGACATCTATTTATTAGGCAGCGAAACCAAAGCGACTAAAGTACCAAATATGTTTGTGCCAAAAACGATGCATAACCACGGTAATTATATTATTAGCTTGGGTAATTTATGTCGTTGGTTAGGTGAGCAAGCTGAGCAACTTGGCGTTGAGATATTTCCGGGTTTTGCTGCATCCGAAACTGTATATAATGACGATGGGTCAGTTAAGGGTATTTTAATTGGCGATATGGGTGTAAGCGAAAGTGGCGAAGAGAAAGATTCTTATATGCCGGGTATGGAACTACACGCCAAGTACACTGTATTTGCAGAAGGTTGTCGTGGCCATTTAGGCAAGGAATTACAAGAACGTTTTAATTTAAATGAAGGCCGCAGCCCACAACATTATGGCTTAGGTATTAAAGAACTTTGGACTATACCTAGTGAGCAGCATCAATTAGGTAAGGTAGTGCATACCGGTGGTTGGCCGTTAGTCGATGGCGCTACGGGTGGTGGTTTCTTATATCACATTGAAGACAACCAAGTAGTATGTGGTTTAATTGTTGATTTAAATTATTCAAACCCTTATTTAAGCCCATTTGATGAGTTCCAACGTTATAAACATCATCCTGAAATTTCTAAGTATTTAGAAGGTGGTACACGTGTTTCTTATGGCGCTCGTGCTATTTCAAAAGGCGGCTTAAATTCATTGTCTAAAATGAGCTTTGCTGGTGGTTTGTTAATTGGTTGTGATGCGGGCACGTTAAACTTTGCGAAAATCAAAGGCTCTCATACAGCGATGAAGTCAGGCATGATCGCTGCTGACGTGATTATTGAGGAACTGGCTAAAGGCGAAGAAGCCGCTAGCGAACTTACGCAATATGCCAAAGCCTTTGAGTCGTCGTGGTTGTATGAAGAATTATATAGTTCACGCAACTTCGGTGCGGCCATGCACAAGTTTGGTATGACACTTGGCGGTGCATTTAATATGATCGATCAAAACATTTTTGGCGGTAAACTACCGGTTAATTTGAAAGATGACACCCTTGATCATGCGCAGTTAAAGTTAGCAAGTGAGTCGGTTGAAATTGCTTATCCTAAGCCTGACGGAAAGTTAAGTTTCGATAAGTTGTCGTCTGTATTCTTGTCTAATACACACCATGAAGAAGATCAGCGTTGTCACTTAACATTGACTGATGCGTCTATTCCAATGACCGTTAACATGGAAAAATGGGCTGAGCCTGCACAGCGTTATTGTCCGGCAGGTGTTTATGAGATCGTTGAAGAAAATGATGAAAAACGTTTTCAAATTAATGGTCAGAACTGTGTTCATTGTAAAACCTGTGATATTAAAGATCCTAGTCAAAATATTACTTGGGTCACCCCTGAAGGGGCTGGCGGACCAAACTACCCTAATATGTAATAGAACATGAAAAAATTCGTGTGATTTAAGGCTTCCTAATGGAAGCCTTTTTTATTGCGTAAGCTAAAAATTATTGGTTATAAGTGAATAGACTTAGGTTGTGATTGTTTTATAATCATTTTGGTGTATCTTATTGTTTTTTAGTTAATTATGTATTCTCTAAAAAAGCGCTAATAGCAAATGAATGATGAACTTGAAAAGGAATTTAAATGCAACTCGGTACACCCTCACTTTTAGTACGTGCAATGTCACGTAGTCATTGCAAAGTAGCTCTAATAACGACCTTGACACTCAGCTGTGCTGTTATTACTTTGCCTACTTATGCCACTGAATCTGATAAAGAGACTACCAAAAAAGCTAGTCACAACACTTATGTTATTGGTAGCCGTTTTGCTGGGCGTACAGAATCTGATGTGCCTGTACCCGTTGATGTCATTGGTCGTGCAGAGCTTAAATCGACAGGACACACCGAAGTTGGACGTATCTTACAGACCAAAATACCTTCGTTTAACTTTTCCAGTTCGAGTGCTAGTGATGGCACTGATGCTTTGCGCCCAGCTACGTTGCGCGGATTGGGTCCCGATCAAACCTTAGTGTTAGTGAATGGTAAACGTCGTCATCAAGGTGCCTTAGTTCACATCAATACGACCGTAGGGCGTGGTACTTCAGGTGTGGACATGAATGCCATTCCTGCCAGTGCATTAGAACGTATTGAGGTGTTACGAGATGGCGCCGCTGCGCAATATGGCTCTGACGCCATTGCTGGTGTGATAAACCTCGTACTTAAAGATGGCAGCGATCCAGGTTCAATTAAATTATCATTCGGTGAATATAACGAAGGCGACGGCGAGACAATTAACCTAGGAGTTTCGAAGGGATTTGAATTAGATAATGGATTCTTTAATGTTACATATGACTTTCGGGATCACGGCGCCTCAAATCGGGCTGGATTGTCTGGCCAGTGTCAATATGTATGTACTGACCACCCGACATTAGCGGGTGTTAAAATGTCTAACGATCCCCGTGAAAAAAACTTTGAACGCCAAAACTTTACCGTAGGGGATTCTGATTCAGAGCAACACTCTGTCGTGATAAATGGCGCAATTGATCTTGATGAAGGCGAACTTTATGCTTTCGTTACGTGGTCGGATCGCGATAACCAATCAGCAGGATTCTATCGCCGCGCTAATCAAGATAGTAATAACCCCATGTTGTCTGATAATGAAGCTTATTATCCCGATGGTTTTTTACCACTTATTAATACTAAAAATACAGACTATTCATTTAATATTGGTTTTAAGACTGAATTTATAAATGAAGTGACCTTGGATGTATCAGCAACGACTGGGGAAAATAAGCAAGAATATCTTATTAGTAATTCATTGAATGCCTCATGGGTTACTCAGCAAGGCCGTGATGCTGCTTTAAGAGGCCAAGCACAAACTAAAGCCAATGCAGGTAAACTAACCTTAGGTCTTTCTACTATTAATGTGGATATGACGTGGTCTGATGAAAATGTTGCCTATGCGTGGGGCGGTGAACTGCGCAGAGACGATTACAAGATGGATGCTGGCGAAACGTATTCATGGCAAGATTATGACGGTTTAGGCATCGGTGGAGATAATGGAATTCAGGTATTCCCTGGATTCTCGCCTGAAAATACGGTTGATGAATCTAGAACCGTATACTCCTTGTATTTAGATGCAGAATGGGAAGTCAGCTATGATTTTTTGCTGACTGGTGCTCTGCGTTATGATGATTTTGAAGATTTTGGCGACACGCTTAATTTGAAATTTTCGAGTCGTTATAATGTAAACGACGACTTAATAATACGTGGTGCGATAAGCTCTGGTTTTAGATCGCCCTCCATGCAACAACAATATTTTAATAATACCAGTACTCAATTCATTGATGAGCATGCTGTTAAAGTCGGCACATTTAGAAATGATTCACAATTAGCTGTTGATGTAGGCATTCCAGCACTGCAAGAAGAAGAGTCTGTAAACTACAGTGTTGGACTTACATTTAATCCCGCTGAAAATATCACATTTACTCTCGACTATTATAATATTGCTATTGATAATCGTATTGTGATTAGTGACAAAATATTATCAGGTACAGGTAGTGAAATTTTTGATGCGGCTGTAGCCGCTAATGATGTGACTGGCGCTCAGTTCTTTATTAATGGTGCCAATACGAAAACCCAGGGTGTCGATATTGTTACCACTTACAATACGATATTAGCCGAAGGTGATTTGCATTTAGCCTTGGCGTTTAATACAACAAGAACCGAGGTGACAGGGAGGTTTTCTCCCGGTGGGTTGCAAGGCATAAGACCTGAAGATGTTTTTGGCGCGCAAGGGGTGTCGATTATTGAAGAATGGCAACCTAAAGACCGTATTAATTTAAGTGCAAACTACGATATTAATGATTTTAGTTATACCGCCTCACTTAACCGTGTTGGTGAGTATGCGGTGATTGATGGTGGTGAGTGTCAAGTATATGGTGCGAAATGGTTAACTGATGTGCAAGCAAAATGGCACTACTCAGAAGACATCAGCATAAATATCGGAGTGAATAATCTATTTGATGTAACACCTGATATTAATACTATTGGCCAGTCAGGCAGTGGTCACATAGTGGATGGTGAGGGTAATACCATTGTTCAATCAGATGGCGTATTTCAATATTCTCGCCGCAGTGCACCTTTTGGATTTAATGGTGCCTATTTGTATGCGGGTATAGATTATCGATTTTAACGCAATATACCTTTGAAAATGCCGCTAATAAAGCGGCATTTTGCTATTTTAAGGTACGCCTAATTTCGTTGCCATAGCGAAAAGGTTACTTGTCCGGCATTTTTCTCTTTTAAGCATTGCCAATTACTTGGTAGTTCAACGCCTGCTAGTTCAGATTCCATTTCAATATAGATCACTGCATTTTCAGTGAGCCATTGATTGTCTTCTAACAATTGGCAGCTTTGTTGTAGTAGATTTTTACGAAAAGGGGGATCGATAAAAACAACATCAAATTTTTGTTTGGCATCTTGTGCTAAAAATTTCAAACTGTCGATATTTTTAACAGCGGCATTATTACACTTAAGTGTGCTTAAATTTTTGGTTAATTGACTTGCCGCGCCGCGGTCTTTTTCTAATAAAAGCGCACTACTTGCATAACGTGATAATGCTTCGAAAGATAAGGCACCACTGCCTGAAAACAGATCTAAGCATGTAGAATCACTAATGTAAGGCGCTAACCAATTGAATACGGTTTCTTTAACGCGATCCGTTGTGGGCCGGAGTCCTTCAACATCGTTTACGGGTAATTTTCGGCTGCGCCATTGTCCACCAATGATTCTTACTTGACCTGAACCGCCTTTTCCTGCTGCCATCTCTACCTCAATCTGTTTGTATTTGTTATCATCGGTGCAAATTTGTATCTTGGGCGCTATTTTAGCAAATTGTGCGCCTAAAACGTAATAGATGTTTATAAGGTTTTATCAAAATGGCGAAAAAAGGCATGTTTGGTTGGTTAGGGTTTGGTAAAGGTAAAGAAGAAGAGCCGAAACAAGTGACTGAGCAACAACCCGTAGAGTCTACTCTCGCGGCAGAGCAAACAGCGGCAGAGCAAGCAGCGGCAGAGCAGGCAGCGGCAGAGCAGGCAGCAGCAGAGCAGGCAGCGGCAGAGCAGGCAGCGGCAGAGCAGGCAGCGGCAGAGCAGGCAGCGGCAGAGCAGGCAGCGGCAGAGCAGGCAGCGGCAGAGCAGGCAGCAGCAGAGCAGGCAGCGGCAGAGCAGGCAGCGGCAGAGCAGGCAGCGGCAGAGCAGGCAGCAGCAGAGCAGGCAGCAGCAGAGCAGGCAGCAGCAGAGCAGGCAGCGGCAGAGCAAGCAGCGGCAGAGCAGGCAGCAGCAGAGCAGGCAGCAGCAGAGCAAGCAGCGGCAGAGCAGGCAGCGGCAGAGCAAGCAGCGGCAGAGCAGGCAGCGGCAGAGCCTGAAAAAAAGGCTGGGTTTTTCAAACGATTAAAAGATAGCTTAAAGCGCACCAAGCAAAACTTTGGTAGCGGTATCTTTGGTTTGTTTAAAGGGAAAAAAATTGATGATGATCTATTTGAAGAGCTAGAAGAACAACTTTTAGTGGCTGATGTTGGCGTTGATACCACACTTAAGATTATTAATTCTTTAACGCAAGGTGCTAGCCGCAAACAATTAAAAGATGGTGAGGCTTTGTACCAACTGCTTCAAGAAGAATTGGTCGAAATTATTAAGCCAGTATCAGTGCCATTAGAAATTCCAGAGAGTGATGGTCCTTACGTTATTCTCATGGTGGGTGTTAATGGCGTTGGTAAAACAACAACCATTGGTAAGCTCGCTAAAAAATTCCAACAGCAAGGCAAGAAAGTGGCCTTGGCAGCGGGTGATACGTTTCGCGCGGCCGCTGTTGAGCAACTACAGGTTTGGGGTGAACGTAACGACATTCAAGTGATTGCGCAGCACACGGGCGCTGATAGTGCTTCTGTTATTTTTGATGCTGTGCAAGCCGCTAAAGCACGTAACATTGATGTGTTAATTGCTGATACGGCTGGTCGATTACAAAATAAATCACATTTGATGGAAGAACTGAAAAAAGTGGTTCGTGTGATGCGCAAATTAGACAGTACAGCCCCCCATGAAATAATGTTAACGCTTGATGCCGGTACAGGGCAAAATGCGATGAGCCAAGTGAACTTATTTAATGAAGCCGTTGGTGTAACTGGGTTAACGATTACTAAATTAGACGGAACAGCAAAAGGTGGTGTGATATTTGGTCTAGCTGACAAATTTAATATCCCTATTCGCTTTATTGGTGTGGGTGAAGGCATTGATGATTTACGTGAATTTAACGGGCCTGAATATGTTGAAGCGCTGTTTATCAATGAAGAGACGTAATTTAGATATTAATTAGTACAGCGTGATGAAAATTACTTAAGGAGTTGAGGGTGCAGCATGATTCGATTTGAAGAAGTCACTAAGATCTATCCTGGTGGGCAACAGGCATTAAATCGGGTTAATTTTCATCTTCAACCAGGTGAAATGGCTTTTCTTACAGGCCATTCTGGCGCTGGTAAAAGCACCTTGCTCAAACTAGTGGCTATGATGGAACGACCGACGTCAGGTCAGGTATTTATCAACGGCCACAACCTTAATAAAATCACTAAAAAGCAAGTGCCTTTTGCCA
>Ga0209395_1006871_pt1 | contig 12125 bp, 3 predicted proteins | sample GOMGulsemesocosm_3_FD_184635 | JGI IMG/M metagenome (GOLD analysis project Ga0209395, IMG submission 184635) | Methane-oxidizing microbial communities from mesocosms in the Gulf of Mexico - GOM9D Gulf of Mexico (SPAdes) (version 2) | ecosystem: Environmental > Aquatic > Marine > Cold seeps... | reverse complement strand
TTCAACCAATATTAGATCGTAATTGTATTTCATGTCATGATGGTACTAAAACGGAACCAAACTTTAAAGATGATTCGATAGATAAAACGACAGGTTTTGGTAAGAGTTATTTAGCCTTACATCCATTTATCAACCGTCAAGGGCCTGAAGGAGAAATGCCAGTAACCAATCCAATGGAATACCATGCGAGTACTTCGGATCTAATACAGCATTTAGAAAAGGGACATAAAAATGTAAAGTTAACAGATAAGGAAACAAGGAAATTGTATGAGTGGATCGATTTAAATGTCCCTTATCACGGTACCTTCAAAATTCAGAATGTTTATGGTAGAAATCCAGAAGCTCGTCGTAATGAGTTAATGGAAAAATATGCCAATACAAAAGTTGATTGGGTAAAAGAAATTGAGGATTATACCAACTATTTAAACGGGAAAGGTAAAATAGAACCTGTTAAATACAAGAAAGTAAAAGGGCAGAAGGAAAAGAATGTGAAGCTGAGAAATTGGCCATTTGATACTTCAACTGCACTAAACATGCAATCTCAAAAAAGTAAAACGGAGATGGAGGTTGCTTTAAACGATGCTATTAAAATTAAATTGAAATACATTCCTGCTGGATCATTTGTAATGGGGACTAATCATGGAGATGCGGATGCATATCCACCAAGTAAACAAGCCGTGAAAAAAGGGTTTTGGATGTCGGAGTTTGAGATAAGTAATACTCAATTAAGAGCATTGTTTCCTACGCATGATAGTAGATTTCAAGTACAATTTTGGAAAGATCATACAACGCCTGGTTATCCAGCCAATGAACCAAACCAACCAGCCGTTCGTGTAAGCTGGGAGGAAGCCATGGAATATTGTAAAGTATTGTCGGAAAAAACAGGACTTAAAATTTCTTTGCCAACGGAATCTCAGTGGGAGTGGGCAGCAAGAGCTGGTACTGATAGTGAATTTTGGTTTGGAGATACCGCTGTTGATTTTTCAGCCTATGCAAATTTGGCAGACATGCAGTTAGCTGATATGGCTGTGACTGGTGTCGATCCAAAACCGATGTCTAAAAAGCATCCGCTTCGTCCATATTTTGATTATATACCACGTTCTAAAGTTGTGGATGATCACAGTATGTTAGCTGTAAATGTTGGTAGCTACAAACCGAATCCATGGGGATTATATGATATGATTGGAAATGTTTCAGAATGGACACGCTCTGATTACAAAGCATATCCGTACAAAAATAACGACGGAAGAAATGCTGGAAATAAGAAAGTTCAGAAAGTTGTTCGTGGTGGTTCTTGGAAGGATAGAGCAGAAAAAGCAAGTGCATCGTATCGAAAAAAATATAGTTCTAATCAGAAAGTATTTAATGTAGGATTTAGAATTATTGTGGAGGAATAGCATGTAGTAATGGTTATACTACTTTGAAATATTTAAAGAAAAAGCGATTTAGGAAACTAAATCGCTTTTGTTTTTTAGAAATTCTTTTACACAGGAAATATAAGTTGTTTACGATGGAAAAGAGTAGTTTCTGTTAGTACTTATTTTTAAAAGTATATATGATTGTGGTTTCTTGTTCTCTATTGTAAAACATCTAGTTAACTTACTTTAATTAGACATATTTATACCTTTTTTGGACATGTAGAAACTGTTTTTAGACCATCCTTAGTTATATTTGTTTGTCATTTTAGATATTAAGTTTTCCAAAGCAATAAAATATAATTTTGTAGTTAGGAGTTTTGTAAATTAGGATAGACTTAATGCTGAAAAAATAAATCAAGAAAATAGAAGCGTTAAAAATAACGCTTTAAGAATAGTAGATCAATTAGTTTAAATAAATATCCCCAGAAATGAAGTATAAAATAGTAGTAAAAGTAATCTGCATTGTTTTAAGTTTTAACATATTTAATGTGTATTCTCAGCAGTCCAAAAAACCAAATATCGTTTACGTTTTATGCGACGATTTAGGCTATGGAGATATCCATGCTTTTGCACCAAAAACTAGTAAAATACCTACACCAAACGTAGACAAATTAGTAAGTCAGGGAATACGGTTTACGAACGCACACTCAGGATCTGCTGTTTGTACACCTACACGCTATGGCTTAATGACAGGGAGGTATGCATGGAGGTCTAGTTTACAAAGAGGGGTTGTACGTGCTACCGAAGGTCCATTAATAGATGCCGATAGATTAACAGTGGCATCCTTTTTACAAAACAACGGCTACCATACAGGAATTGTAGGGAAATGGCATTTAAATTATAATTACCAGCATCCAAAAACGAAAGAGCATATCATGCCAACAAACAAAAATAGATCTGCTGGTGTGGCTATTGGGACCCTAATACCAGATGGTCCTGTTACGAGAGGATTTGATTACTTCTATGGTTACCATCATGCAGGTTCAATGAAAACAATTGTTAAAAATAATACCGTTGTTGAAGAGATTGAAATGGATGAGTTACTGCCGTTAATTACAAGTAAAGCGGTTGATTATATTGATGACAGGGCGGAAGAAGCTAAGAATGGAACCCCGTTTTTTTTATACGTACCTCTAAGTTCTCCTCATGGTCCTATAGTTCCAACAAAAGAGTGGATAGGGAAAAGTAACTTGAATTTATTTGGTGATTTTGTCATGCAAACGGATTGGTCTGTAGGACAAATAATGAGTGCTTTGGACCGCAATGGGATTGCAGACAATACCATTGTAATTTTTACGAGTGATAACGGAACATCTCCAATTGCAAAATTTGAAGATTTAAATAAAAAAGGACATTTTTCTACGGCCAAATTAAGAGGACATAAGGCAGATATATGGGATGGTGGTCACCGTGTTCCTTTTGTGCTGCGATGGACTGATGGAAATGTACCGGCGGCATCTCAAAGTGATCAGCTTATCTGTTTGACTGATTTTATGCCTACATGTGCTGAAATTTTAGATACGAAATTACCTGAACATACGGCAGAAGATGCGGTAAGTATACTTCCTGCTTTATATGGAAAAAAAATACCAAAGGTTCGTAAAGCAGTTGTACATCACTCTGTGGATGGAAATTTCGCGATTAGAAAAGGGAAATGGAAATTAATTCTTTGTTCAGGATCTGGAGGTTGGTCTACACCTAAAAATAAGAAAGCAACGGCTATGGGCTTGCCTATTGTGCAGTTGTATGATATGAAAAACGATTTGTATGAAACTACAAATCTTCAGGCAAAACATCCGAGAATAGTTAAAAAACTTACAAAACTGTTAGAAGAATACATCGAGAATGGACGAAGTACTCCAGGAGTACCTTTAACAAATGATGTTCCTATTGATATTTGGAAATTGTAATTTCCTTTAGATAAGGTGTTCCATATTAAATTACAAGCCTCCTTAAAATGGAGGCTTTTTTTGTAGTCTGTCTTTTTGAAAAGTAAATCACCAAGTATATTTGTTATCATTGATTTAATAAAGGATCATTAATTGGTTTTTGATTGCTTATTTGTGTTTTTAAGTATTCCTTTTGGTATTGAGAGGGGGTTAGTTCAAATTGCTCGGTAAATATCTTTCTAAAATACGCATTATCTGTAAATCCAACCATTTCGGATACCTGACTAATAGAAAATTGATTGAGAAGAATTAATTGTGCAGCCCTTTTTAATTTAATGGATCTAATAAATTGTTGGATGGATAAGTCGGTATACATTTTTATCTTTCTATACAGAGTTGCCTGACTCATATTGAGCTGAGAAGCATATGTTTTTACGTTAAATGTATTGCTAGTTAAGTTGTCTTCGATAATTTTTATCGCATCTAAAAGGAATGTTTCCTCATGTGACTTTAATTCTATTTTGCTTGGGTCTAAAGTAATCGTCTTTCCAAAAAATGCTTTCAGTTGTTTTCTAGTTTTTACATAACTTTCAATTTTTATTTTTAAAATTTGACTGTCAAATGGTTTTGTTATAAAGTCATCAGCACCCGTTTTTAGAGCCTCTATTTGATCAGAACTATTTGTTTTGGCGGTTAATAATATAAAAGGAATATAACTAGTTTTTGGGTTTGATTTTAATTTTTTACAAAGAGTAATACCGTCCATAATAGGCATCATAATATCTGAAATAATTATATCAGGAAGGGTTTTGTTTAGCATTAAATAGGCCTGTTCGCCGTTGTTTGCTAATAGAATGTTATAATCGTCTTGAAAAATTAAGTTCATAAACTCTAGTAATTCTTGATTGTCTTCAACAATCAGAATAGTAGTCTCTTTATTAGTAGAGGTTTTACGAGTGTTTTTTTTCTGTGGAAGGAGCTTGGTCTCTAGGTTATTATGTGTAGTTTTATGTGGAGGAATTACAATAAAGTTATCATATTGTTCTTTACAGGTAGGAATTATTACCTTGAAAGAGGTTCCTTTATTTAAGTTACTTTCAACCTGTATCTCTCCTTGGTGTAAATCGATTATTTCTTTAACAAGGGAAAGCCCTATTCCGGATCCTGGTACCTGAGAATTGTTTTTTTCTACTTGGTAGTACCTTTCAAATAATCGAATCTGATCCTTTTTTGATATGCCTTTTCCTGTGTCCTTAATTTCAATGCAACAAAAAGTACGATTGTTTTTACTTTCAAAACTTAATGTAATTGTTATTTTTCCGTCTTTTGGAGTGAATTTAAAGGCGTTTTGAAGCAAATTAGAAACAACTATTTCCATATTCTTTAAATCAAACCACATAGGTTGGTAATCATCCTTACATGAAAAAATATACTCTATATTTTGTTGTTTTGCTAGCGGTGTAAATGCTTGGTAGATATCCTTTAGGAAAATTTGTATGTCATATTTTGAGATACGTAACTCCATTTTATTGGTTACAATTTTTCTGAAGTCTAGTAATTGGTTCACCAATTTTAATAGCTTTATGGTGTTTTTTTCTATGGGAGATACTAACTTTTTGAAATTGTCAGGTGTAGTGTCAAGTGACATTATATGTTGTAAAGGACTTAAAATTAATGTTAAAGGTGTCCTTAATTCATGAGAGAGGTTTGTGAAAAATTTTGATTTCATTTCACTTAATTCGGTCTCCTTGTTTTTCTCAAATTTCGCCACTTTTAAGCGATGTTCAAGTTTTAACTTTTCTGCTTTTCTGTTTTCTATAACATAAATACGTTGAATTCTTAAATAATAGAGTAAGCCCAATATTCCAATGAAACCAATGATAAAAAAAAGTCTAGCATACCAAGTTTGCCACCATGCGGGTACAAGAGTAATTAATAATTTGGTAGGGGTTTCGTTCCAAACACCATCATTGTTTGACGCTTTTATTAAAAAAGTATAGCTTCCTGGTTTTAGATCTTGAAAAACAACCACTCTAGATCTGGCGTCTACCGACTTCCATGATTGTTGTACTTCCTCTAGTTTGTACGCGTATTTATTAAATTCTTGAAATGGAAACGATAAACTATTAAATTCTAAAGCAAAATTATGATTGGGATGCGCTAATGTTAATTGATGTGTATAGTGCATTGATTCAGTCAATATTACCTGACCGTTTACTTTTGAATTTATTTTTACGGGTTTATTATTGATAATAAGGTCCGAAATAATTACAGTAGGAACGATACTATCCTTGTGTATGTTTTTAGGGTTAAATGTGACAAAACCATTGTTGTTTCCAAAGTATAAATTACCATATGAATCCTTATATGCAGATCTGTTATTATTTGCTATATGCAAATTTTCAAATTGATTATTAGATGGGTCGAATTTGGAAATCCCAGAGTCCGTTCCTATCCAAATATTATGCTCGTTATCTTCTGTAATACAGGAAACAAAATTGTTGGCAAGACCGTCCTTAGTATTAAATATTTTAATTTTATTTGTGTTTTTATTTAAGTGGCCTAAACCTCCTCTGTATCCTATCCATAATTCTTGCTTGTTGTCTTCATAGATACTCCAAACCTCTTTGTTGTAGAGTTGTGTGTTGCTTAAATCAATATCGTTGAATTTTTGAAATGCAATAGTAGTATCATTTTTTTGTGTCAATTTGTTTAATCCATAGGCTGTTCCTATCCAAATATTGTGGTTTGAATCTTTATATATGGTTTTTATTTCATTGTTGTTTAAAGCGTTGTTTTTTGACGTACTGACCAGTGAGAATTTTGATAGTTTAGGTTGATAAAATAAAAGTCCCTTATCGGATGCTAGCCAAAAATCCCCATTGTGGTCTATACAGATATCTCTAATTGCTCCATTCCAGTTAGGATTGTTTTTAATAGTGATTTTATGTTCTGTAAAAGAATTTTTTAAAGTATTGTATTTGTATAGGGAAGATTTATTACTTCCAAACCAAAGAGTCCCTAAAGAATCTTTTGCTATGCTTAGTATGATATCAGTATTTAAACCTGATTCTTTTTTAGACTTGTTATACGAAGTGAAAGTAAAATTGTTTTTTTCAGCCGTAGGTTCCTGTGTTTTTTTGATGCCTCCATGATACATAGATGTCCAAATATATCCATTAGCATCTTCCATAAAAGAATTCACTTCAAAATAACTGTCAAATTTATAACGTTTATAGATGTTTTTATGGATGTTTATTTTAACAACGCCACCCCCAAAGGTACCAACCCAAATTACTCCGGTTGGATCCCAATACAATGTGCTAATTCTATTTTCAAGATTTTCATTAAAGTAGGGATGATCCCATGTGTAATGATCTATTGTATTAAAATCTAATGTGTTATCTTTTGTGTTTACTCTGTCTATTCCATTCCAAGTTCCAATCCATAAGTGTCCGAATGAGTCGTGTGTAACTCCATAAATATCATGGTGACTTAATATGTTGGATTCTTTGTTTTGGATGTAATCATAGGTGTAATTTTCAAGGTTCATTTTTATAATCCCCTCCTTTATAGTTCCAATCCAAAGAGTGCTGTCTTTTATATGTAGTGTTTGGATTGAAGCAGATTTTACTTGTTCATTCAGAAATGATTGAATTTGTTTAAATGTATTTGTTTTTGTGTTAAATGAGAACAAGGAGTGATCCCAAGAACCAATCCAAATTCTTGAGTTGTTATCTTTTATAAGGGTTGTGAGTATTTCTGAAGGGATGTTGGAATTACGTTTATTATAAGTGACCAAAGTTATTGGGGTTGTTGCGATGTCCTTTCTTTCAATATTCAATACATGGCATAGACCGTTTGAAGTGGCCAACCATAAACCTCCGCTATCATCCGATATAATACTTTTGATATTTCCTTCAATAAATCTTTTGCTATTACTGTGAAACTGATTGCTTAAAAATTTTTCATAGATAGGATCAAAACAAAAGAGTCCGTTTGTGGTAGCACACCAAATTAGTCCATCCTTTGTCTGTATCATATCTTGGACAAAAAGATAATTATTGTCCGGACTGTAGTTTTTTATTGTGTAGCCGTCATATCTGCAAATACCATTATTAGTGGCAAACCATACAAAACCGGTATTGTCTTTTATAATGGCATTAATAGTGTTGTCAGATAATCCATTTTGTATTGTCAAATATTCCACTGAAAATTCAGTTTTTTGACTGTAAAAAAAGTAGCTAGTTAAAAAAAGGCAAATCGTAAAAATGTTTTTCATCTCAAAACTTTATGGAGTTGTTATTCGAAGAAATGGTATCCTCAAATTTACAAAAAATTAAGCGTTTAATCTACGTTTAAAAATATAAAGCATGTATTTTTTGTAGAGAGATGAATCGTATGCTAATTAAGCATAAGTTTTCTTTTTGATTAAAAATTATGAAGTATAGTTGAGGCTGGTGTTTTTAATTCCTTGTCTGTTAGGTTGTTATGTTTTTTATTGACTGAAGTGTCCATGTTTGTTGAATGAAATGAATATTAAAAGATGAATGAATATTCCGTGTTAGATGAATGAACACCCTTTAAGAAGAAGCAAATAACAAACTACATTTGAAAGTGTATAAAATACATTTATAAATGTAAGATAATCCCTTAACTAAAAGTACGGGATAGCTTTCGGATTCTTTAAAACAACTGCCTATGTAACAATCTTCTTCAATAATGAGTGATAAACTCAATATATAATCAATTAATTATCAAAAAATAACTTTTAAATTAAACTTATGAAAAACAATTATTTAAATATAAAAATACTAGTATTTTTATTGTTTTTTTCAATATTTCATGTGTCCGCTAATGCTACCTTAGTAATGTCAGTTACCGAGAGTCAGCAGTGGGAAATAAGTGGGATAGTTACAGACAGTTCAGGAACTCCTTTGCCGGGGGTTAGTGTAGTTCGTGTTGGGAGTGCTACAGGAACAGAAACCGATTTTGACGGAAATTTTACCATTAAAGCCTCTAAAAATGACCTACTTGAATTTTCATATTTGGGTATGAAAACAAAGAGGGTGACCATTTTGGACAATTCCTTTTTAAAAATTTCCTTGAGTGATGATGCGGCCGCCTTAGACGAGGTCGTTATTGTTGGATATGGAGTACAGAAAAAAGTGAACATGACAGGAGCTGTAAGTACGGTTTCTGCAGAACAGATTGAATCTAGACCTGTTTCAAATGTGATGGGAGCTATTCAAGGGGCTGTTCCAAACATGTTACTGAGTGTTGGGAACTCTGGGGGAGAACCTGGAGCCAACATGGCAATTAGTATTCGAGGAGTTGGATCCTTAACAGGAAATGACAGTCCTTATGTGATTGTGGATGGAATGCCTTTGGACGATATTTCAGAAATAAATGATATTAATCCAGAAGATATTGCGAATATATCTGTTTTGAAAGATGCGGCTTCTACTGCTATTTACGGTTCAAGAGCAGCTTTTGGTGTTATTTTGATTACCACAAAAAGTGGAGAATCTGCTGACGGTATTAAAGTTAATTATTCGAATAATTTCATTTTTGCATCTCCATTAAAACTACCTGAGATGATGAATTCGATTGATTTCGCGAATTATTTCAACTTAGCAGCAACAAATGGAGGAAGTGGAAAAGTGTTTAGCGATGAGGTTATGGATAGAATTATAGCCTTTCAAGAAGATCCGATAAATACTCCTAATACAGTCCCTAATTCAGCAGGTACCCATTACCAACAATATACAGGTTCTAATGCTAATACCGATTGGTTTGACGCTATGTATAAGGATGTTGTTACAAGACAACAGCATAACTTGAGTATTTCCGGGAAACAAAAAAAGGTTAGATATTTTGTTTCTGGGTCGTTTTATGACCAAGGAGGAATTATGAAATATGGAGATGACCAATACAATAGGTATACTTTAAACTCAAAAATTGATACAGAAGTAACGGATTGGCTTTCATTTAATATCAATACGAGATTGTCAAAAACAGGGATAGAGAGACCAAGTTATGATAGAGGATTGTATTTGCATAATATTGCCCGACGTTGGCCTGTAAACGGGATTGTAATGCCGAACGGTAGCTATTCTAATGGATCTGAAATTCCTTATTTATTAGATGGAGGAAGATATAATAACGAAGAAGAAACGAATAACACCAATATAAATTTAGTTTTAGAGCCAATAGAAGATTTAAAAATTACGACAAGTCTTTTATATAGAAACGTTGGCTATATGTCAAGTAATCATACTGCAAAAGTTTCTACATATGGTCCTATGGATAACGAAATTATCAATAGATCCTCTAATGGTTTCAGTAGGTATGCTAGCAAGAGTACCTATCTTTCTCCGAATGTGGTGGTTTCTTATAAAAAATCATTGGGTGAAGAGTTACATAACTTTAGCGGTTTAGTAGGTTTTCAGCAAGAGGAGAGTAAATACGAAACTTTGTATGGGTATAGAAATGACTTGATCACGGATAATGTACCCTCTATAAGTACGGCTGTTGGTGATGATAAAACAGATGATGGAGTAGGACACTCTTCAACGAGAGGTTATTTTGGTAGAGTTTCTTACAACTTTAAAGAAAAGTACTTATTGGAATTCAACGGAAGATACGATGCTTCATCTAGATTTTCCAAAGTTGATAGATGGGCGTTTTTCCCTTCCGTTTCTGCGGGATATAATATTGCAAATGAAGATTTTTGGAATATTGATCAAATAAAATTACTGAAACTTAGATTTTCATATGGAGATCTTGGGAATCAAAATGTGGCTAATTACTTATATGTACCTAGAATGCCAGTACGTACAAATTTATGGTGGGTAAACACTGGAGGTCGCCCTAATTATACGTTAACACCTGGACTTGTGAGTCCTGAGATTACTTGGGAAAAAGTGTCCACAACAAACTTTGGGTTGGACGTTACTGCTTTTAAAAGTAGGTTAACGACTAGTTTAGATGTGTTTAAAAGAACCACCTCTGACATGTTTGGTCCTGCAGAAAAATATCCTGCGTTACTAGGAACTGGAGCACCACAATCTAATAATGCATCGCTAGAAACAAAGGGCTTTGGTTTAATGATTAAATGGAATGATCATATTGGTGATTTTAATTACGGAGCCAGTTTTAATCTTTCTAATGCTAAAACAAAAGTGCTGAAATATAAAAATCCAAACAACCTATTAAATTCTTATAGAGAAGGTCAAACGTTGGGTGAAATTTGGGGATTTGAGACTGTTGGACTTTATCAAAATCAAGATGAAATAGATAATGGAGCTGACCAATCTACTATGTGGGGAGGTGTTTGGCACCCAGGAGATGTACATTATAAAGATATCAATGGAGATGGTCAAATTGATTGGGGTGACTCTACGTCAGATGATCCAGGAGATAAAAAGGTTATTGGAAATTCTACACCGCAATATCAGTTTGGGCTGAATTTAAATGCGAGTTATAAACAATTCGATTTGTCTATGATCTGGCAAGGAATTGGAAAAAGAGATTTGTATATAGGAGGCGCGTATATGTTTGGAAACCAAGGGAATTTATGGCAGTCTGCAGGTTTTGTAGAGCATTTAGATTATTGGTCAGAAACAAATACAGATGCATACTATGCAAGACCTACTTTCAGATCTACATGGAGAAATCAAGAAACACAAACACGCTACCTTCAAAATGCTGCTTATTTAAGATTGAAAAACTTAAGTATTGGGTATTCTTTGCCTAAAACGGTATTAGAAACACTAAAGCTTGATAAAGTAAGGATTTTTGTGTCAGGAGAAAATATATTGACATTTACTAAAATGGCAAATATGTTTGACCCAGAAACAACTGGTGGATATTGGGGTAGTGGAAAAATATATCCTTTACAAAAAGTATTTGCAATAGGAATGAATGTTAAATTTTAAGAAAATAAAATGAAGAATATAAAAAATATAGCAGTACTGTTTTTGTTGATTTTTATGTCAATTTCATGCAGTGAAGATTTTCTAGAGAAATATCCACAGGACGAAATTTCACCTCAGGATTACTGGAAAACACCGAATGATTTAAAGTTATATTTAAATCAGTTTTATACCTCTTTTCCAGTTCACAATGGATGGAATGGAGGAACATTTGAAACAGATAATAATAGCGATAACTTAGCTAGTTTTAGTATTAATTCTAGGTTTGTTGGAGAAAATTCCACGGTACCTAATACTGGAGGAGGTTGGAGTTGGAGCCGTATTCGTTCGATTAATTTTTATTTCGAAAACAATACAGAGGCTTCAGGGAGTGAAGATGCAATAAAGCACTACAATGGAGAAGCGTATTTTTTCCGTGCCATGTTTTATTTTGATATGTTGAAAAAATTTGGTGCTTTACCTTATTTAGATAAAACGTTAACGACCGATTCCGAAGAGTTATATATGGAGAGACTTCCTAGAAATGAAATCGTAGATAAGATTATTGCTGATTTAGATATCGCCATAGAAAAATTAAAATCTAAAAGCAGTGCAGAAAGTTTTAGAGTGCATAGAGGCATCGCCTTGGCTTTAAAATCAAATGTATGTTTATTTGAAGGGACCTGGGAAAAATATCATGCAGGAACTTCCTTTGAAGGGAGTGTTAATAATAGTACCAAGTATCTTGAATTGGCTGCGAGTACTGCAGAAATTCTGATTAATGACGGAAATTATTCATTGTATAATAACGGAGATGTAAATACAACCTACTGGAGTTTGTTTAATCAAATGGATTATTCTAATAACAATGAGGTCATGTTTTGGAAAATGTACGATAAACT
>Ga0209395_1006866_pt1 | contig 12131 bp, 9 predicted proteins | sample GOMGulsemesocosm_3_FD_184635 | JGI IMG/M metagenome (GOLD analysis project Ga0209395, IMG submission 184635) | Methane-oxidizing microbial communities from mesocosms in the Gulf of Mexico - GOM9D Gulf of Mexico (SPAdes) (version 2) | ecosystem: Environmental > Aquatic > Marine > Cold seeps... | reverse complement strand
ACATTGAATCTAGAAGAAACATCTCAATTTATAGACCGACTACAAAAGCATTACTTAAAGAACAACTACAATTATTTTGCCACAGAAATTATAGAAACTGGCGAATTAATTGGTTTTATAGGTTTGGCCTACCAAGATTATAAAAGTGACTTCACTCCTGCCACAGACATTGGCTGGCGTTTAAAAAAGTCTGCTTGGGGTAAAGGATATGCTACAGAAGGCGCAGCAAGATGTCTCGAATTTGCATTTAACAACATAAAACTAGAAAAAATCATTGCTATTTGTACGGATAAAAACAGTGCATCGGAACATGTTATGAAGAAAATAGGAATGAAAAAAATTGGCGAATTTAATCATCCAAAACTAAAAGATTTCCCTGACTATAAAAGGTGTTTTTGCTATTTGATAGAAAAACATACATAAAATAAACACACTTCATTTTTAAGGTGGAATGTACTTCCATGTACAGAATACACGTCTAAATAATTAACTTTCTCCAATATAATTCCTACTAAAGTTAATGGAATCACTCAAATGGATACTTAAAACCCCATTCCGCACGCATCTTATCCATCACTTCCATAATAGCCACCGTCTCATCCAATGGAATTGTGTCACTTTCCAAGTGTCCATCTTGGATACAACGCGCTACTTCCTCAACTTGATAGATAAATCCATTTTCGTGATTCTTCTTACAAATATTGATTGTTTCCTTTACCTCATTTGTCCCTTTGTGCAGGTGCATTGTAAATTGTTCCCCTGTAGCGAACTCCGGAAAAGTAATAGTTCCTTTTGTTCCATATATAACGGCCTCATTGCTCATCTTTAGATTATAGCTTGTACAAATGCTCGTTAAACATTTGGAAGGAAATTGAAACAGATAATTTGATATTTCATCTGCGCCCATATCACCAAAACGAGTCATGGATTTAACAGATTCGGGAAGTTCTCCTAATAAATAGCAAACAAATGAAATGGCATAAATTCCCATATCTAATGTAACTCCTCCTGCCAAAGCCGGATCTTTAAGTCTTTTTTCATATTTAGCCCCCACAAATCCCCCAAAGGAAACTGTAATTTGTTTCACCGTTCCGATGTCATGGTTTTTAATTTTCTCTTTTATTAGCTGTAAGCTCGGCAAGAATCTCGTCCAGATGGCTTCCATCAAAAAAAGTTTCTTCATTCTTGCTATACTAACCAACTCACGAGCTTCTTTTGCATTGACCGTAAATGCCTTTTCTACCAATACATGCTTTCCGTGTTCTAAAGCGAGTTTGGCATTTTCAAAATGAAAATTATGCGTTGTAGCCACATAGATAACATCAATTTCGCTACAGTTCACAATATCTTGATAACTAAAAGAATGCGGTATTCCATTGTTCTCAGCAAACTCCTTAGCCTTTGAGGCTGTCTTTGAGGCCACCGCGTGAAGTTGATTTCCTGGAGTTAATTTAAGAGCAGCCGCCATTTTATGAGCAATAATTCCTGCTCCAATAATTCCCCATGTTAGTGTTCGTTTATCTCTCATTATATCCATTTTCTACTATAAAAATAGCGTATTCTATCGCACTGAACAACTTCTAGAAAATATATTTTTCTCCAACAGATAAATAATCTAGTGCATATACCCCGGCAAGCCAAAACTATTAGATATCGCACCATTTACTGACAAATCTCATGTGAAATTAAAAATAATCTTCTCATATTTACGAAAAACTTAGTGTTTTAAGAAAAAACCACAGAAATCTACAATGAAAAACAACATAGAATATCTAATATTAGATAACAAGTCCCTCATCATTGAATGCTATCATGGAAATTTTAACATTGACGAATTAATTGAGTTTAAAAAAAAGGTTGGGAATGATAAGAGATACAAGCCTAATTTTAATGTAATTCACGATTTTAGGAAGCTCAAATTTCTCTTTAATATCAATGAAATATCGAAGTATATTCAATTGATTTCTGAAAACAACAAACTTTTAGGAGAACGAAAATCTGTCATGATCACAGAAACTCCAAATCAAGTCGTTGCTTCCATGGGTTTTGATTTATTAAAAAAGGAATTACCCATTCAAGTAAAAGTTTGTAGTACTTTTAAAACTGCCTTTGATTTTATAGAACTACCAAAAGAAGACTGGAACCTAATTGAATCGCTAGTGAATTCATTGAAAAATTAATTTGCAGCAAAGGATTAGTGTTGAACTCATATTTCTTAGAAAAGAATATGAATTGAGAAATACTTACAATAAACGATCCCTCTCTTCTTACACCTTTACATAAAAAAGGAATACAATAATCGATATGATAAGTCGTTCTCATACAAATACTACGCTACCCACTTTTCAATAAATAAATTAAATTCAACGTAATTTTACAATAAATACACGGTAAATATAAATGAACAAAACAGTCCTAATAGCACTTATCTTATCTCTAGTAATACTACAATCTTGTTCCCAGACAAATTTCAAACAACATCTAGAGGTAAACAAAACAAATTACAGCTTTAAAGAAAAGGTAGATTCTATTGTTATTCAGAAAATGAACCAATACAATATACCAGGTCTTTCTATTGGGTTGATCAAAGATGGGGACATAATTTACAATACAGGCTACGGTATTAAAGACATTGAAAATAAAGGACTCATTACTGAAAATAGTATTTTTCATACGGCCTCCATAAGTAAACTGTTTACTGCAATTGCAATAATGAAGCTTGTACAAGAAGAAAAAATAGCCATTGAAGACAAATTAGTAGCCTTGCTTCCTGAGTTAAAATTCAATGATCAAAGGGTTAAAAAAATTACTATAAAACATCTTTTAAATCATACTTCTGGATTACCTGATATTAATAATTATCACTGGGATAACAACAATCAATCTGATCAGAGTCTAAAAAAATACCTCTTGGGACTTGAGCTTTCTCTTGATTCATCACCCGCTCAAGAATACCAATACAGCAACCTAGCATATGATATTCTAGGACTAGTGATAGCAGAGGTTTCAGGTGTCACTTTTGACGACTATCTAAAAGAGCATATTTTGAATAATAGCAATATGCCCAACAGCGATTTCAGATATTTTAAAATAATTGACTCTTTAAAAACTACTCCCCACTCAAAAAGCTGGATTACTCACAATATTTATGCGAGAGAAACCTATCCTTATACGAGAGAACACGGTCCTAGTAGTACCTTAAACTCTTCATCCAAAGAGCTATGTAATTGGATGATTTCTTTTCTTAAAACACTTGATAACCAGAGCTTAAACACAAAACATTTAATGATGACCGAACCTTCGTTTAACTCAAATAGGTCCATCGGTTTAGGATTTCAATTGAGTGGTATCGATTCAAAAAAAACAATTGGACATTATGGTGGAGATAAAGGTTTTAGAAGCTATTTAGTCATGATCCCCGAAGAGAAGATGGGATTGGTTTTATTAGCTAATTGTGACTATAATGAAGATTTTAGACAAGAAATTATACACGCTATCGCATCTATAATGCTAACAACCAAAAAGAAACACATTTAAACAAATACTTGCTATCATAGAATTTGTAGCGTCAATTCAAATGAAACGCTTCTCATTAGTAGCATGTAATTCAAAGCGCATAAAATATATCTTATCTAATAAATTCAACCTTTCAATTTAGCGCTTAAAAAAATGCACATAACCTTTTTTATCCTATCTTTGAAAGACAAATATTCTAATAAATATTTGTTTACTAGATACGTTTCACCCCCCCATTAAATAGCAACGATGTCCCAATACGAAATTAACAATAACCAACTGATATTAAAAGTTAAGAAGTCCCCTTTATTTGTAAGAACACTCACATTCGTGTTTGCTTCCCTTTGTTTCCTGCTGCCAATAATAGGAATATTTATATCTTTTTTAATGGGAAGTGGATTTCATGTTGGATTTTTAGTAGGAATGGGGCTTTTCGGTCTTATGGGGTTTTATTTGTTAAGAGTTTCTTTATGGAATACTTATGGATCTGAAATAATTCATATAGAAAATCAAACGATAACATATGTAGCCAACTATGGTTGGTTTAAGGACGAAAAACAATCCCAAGAAATAAATCCCATTTTTTTTACAATAAAACAAGTTGGATACGTAGAAGATAATAAAGGCGCCTTGGTTATTGGTACAGGAACCACTAGTATAGAATGTGCCACAAAAATGTCGGTTGATGATCTAACGGAATTAATTGATAAACTCAATGCAAGAAATACATTGTAAAAGGTATGGTATATTAACGGATATCGTAAGTAATCTTATACTCCAGATCTCTATCCAATAACCAACAATTACGTGACATATTGCGAGAATTTGCCTTCTTTAGGACAATGCTACCAACGAACACCCAACTTCTAATGGGTCCTGCCCCTAGTAGTTCATCATAAAAAAACAGCTCCCCACTCGACAAGTAAAAAAAAATTCTTACCTTTAACAAAACAACCATAAATACTGTAAACCAAATAAATACATCATTTATTTTTATTTGAAATTTGGTTTTACAACTGTAGAAAAGCTTTCGAAAAATAAATAAACTCCTTTCATTTATCGAGTAGCTAAATTCTCTATAACCGCTCAGGAGTGTTAAAAAATCGTTTCTAAATCATTTATATTGATCCTGAGTCTATAGTCCATTTCCCCGAATAACTCCACAACCTCAAGAAATATCGTCCCGTATATGTAAGAAAAAAGAGTCACTAGTGTTCCACCCGTTTTTTAACACGGAATTCCTCTATTACTGAGCGCTGTTAGATAAAAACAATCCACTAAAAAGACTCCATAATTTCCAGAAATATACCCAAAACAACAGAAAACATTCACAAATCGAAACCTCAATTTCAAAAACCTCAATACCATCCAAACCCATCAGTTTGGACGTAATTAAGAACATAACTACGCATACATTATTAACTAACACTTAATCATATAAAATTATGAAAAAAATACTTATTACAGGTTGTAGTTCAGGATTTGGGTATAGTGCCGCTAAATACTTGGCTAAAAAAGGCCATCAAGTGTACGCCACAATGAGGAACATCAACGGAAAAAATGCCGAACCAGCTGCAAATTTGAGGGATTATGCAAGTTCGGAGGGCATACATTTAGAAGTACTCGAACTAGATGTCACTTCCGACGAAAGCGTACATTTTGCGGTAACTCATATCCCTATAATAGATGTCCTTATAAATAATGCTGGATTTGGATATGGAGGCCCAGTTGAGGCTTTTTCTTCCACGCAATGCTTAGAACAATTAGACATCAATATCGTGGGTACACTTCGGGTGGCCAAAGCCGTTCTTCCAGGAATGCGCTCGCGTAATTCAGGCTTAATTATTCAAGTGAGTTCTATAGCCGGTCGTGGTGCTTTCCCAGGGTTTGGTGTATACCACGCCAGCAAATGGGGACTGGAAGGGCTTAGTGAATCGATGCGTTATGAATTAGCACCGCTAGGAATTGATGTCGTAATTGTTGAACCAGGCCCCTTCTCTACCAACTTCTTCGGAAATATGATCCCTGCGACCGATAAACACATCGCTTCAGCATATGAACATGTAAAAGATTTCTTTGATGGTTTTGGCCAACAAGTGGAAGGTATGTTTGAAGACGAAAATGCACCGACAGATCCAATGATTGTTGTGAAAATTTTTGAAAACCTAATTAACAGCCCTGCTGGTAGTAGACCTTTGAGAACCATTGCCGGACTAGACTTTGGGTTTCAATCACTCAATGACGCCGTAGAACCCATCCGAAAATCCTGCCTTAACGCTATGGGATTGGAAGCATGTGACGGCCCTTCTTCGGCTACTAATTAAAAAGAATTACTTCGAAAAAGATCTGGGAAATATATCACATACAAAGGACTTAAAGCAAACGCCATGTCCTTTGTTGTGATTATTAATTTCGCCCAGGCTCTCCTGGATATAAATCCATCACCACATCACTTTGAATCATTTCTTTAGTTTCAATATTCATAGCGGTTAATTTGCCATAGAAAGCTGCTCCCGTGTCTATATTCCATAGATTACCTCCGCAAATAGGCGTAATTTCACCATAGCGAGTAGTAGCCGTATGCCCAATATAAATTTCCTTGTATAGTTTTAAGCGCTGAGGATAGCGTTTATCCGTAACTTTTAATGTAGGATCAAGCGCGTAGGCCATTTCCCATAGACTCCTATCCCAACAAAAATTGGGTTTATACGCTTCCTTTTCCACCCCTTTATCCGAGGTAAATCCAGCATGCACAAACAAGCGATTATCAGCGTCTATATAATAATCTTCTAAGGCCGTTATAAAATTTAAATGACTGGCAATCTTTTCTTCGGACACCTTAGCATACGCTGCCTGTGTGGCGCTACCTCCATGCAATAACCAATCGCCAATCACTTTTTGGTTTTTTAACCACTCATAGCATTTCACATCATGGTTTCCTCTTATAAATATACAGGTATATTGATTCCTTAATTCCATTAAATAATCAATTACTTCAGGAGATTCACTCCATCCATCCACATAATCACCTAAAAAAATAAGGGTATCCCCTTCCACTAAAGACAACCTTTCTATAAGTTGTACTAGGGCTTTATAGGCTCCATGAATATCTCCAATTACAAATGTTCTCATCACTTCTCTCTTGTTTCTCTCTTCATTAAAAAGAGGACTAATAATCTGTCAAAATTAATAAAAAAAATGACTAATTTTGCCTTTTTTAAAACGACAATCGCATCCTTAGGGATCCCTGTATAAATCACAAATAGTATTGCATGAACAACTCGTTGGAATCACCTCATCATAAACAACATACCGTAGGTATTATTGGAGGCGGAATTGCAGGTGCTACCATCGCATTGCGTTTATCAGAATTAGGGATAAAAGTACTGCTGTTAGAAAAAGGTAAAAGTTTGGTAAATGGCCCTCCTATTTGCCATTTACATGCCGGAGGAAATTTGTACCGAGAAATTGACGATGCCCAGTGCTTTACGCTTCTTAAGGAGTCGATAGACTTAGTAAAACTATATCCAAAGGCAATAGATTACAGACCTACGCTTATTGCCATTCCTACTATAGACAAAGGAAATCCAAGTGATTTACAGCCGCGATTAGAAAAACTACAAGCCCACTATCAAGGTTTAATAAACGAAGATCCCACGAATAAAGTCCTAGGGGATTCCGAGAATTACTATAAATATTACGAAAAAAAAGAAGTGGAATACTTAGCGAGTATCTCCATTAACCATCCTCCAGAAAATTTGGATGAATGGATGATGTATGCCGCTAAAAAACTAGACTTAGACAGCCTAAAATTCCCCTTGCTAATGGTGCAAGAATACGGATTAAATATTTTTAGATTGGCAGCAACCGCCACTTTATCACTGGAAAAAAATCAACACTGTACCGTAGTAACTGACGCCAACGTACAGCAAATTCTTCCTAAAGAAAGCAAAAACTCAAATTGGGAAATAGTCTATAAAACCAATGGAAAGTCAACGCAGGTTTCCGTATCATTTTTAATCAATGCTAGTGGTTTTAAAACAGGTGCTATAGACGATATGCTAAGTATAAAACGAAATCGTATGGTGGAATTTAAAGCCGCCTATATCAGTAAATGGCCCACGTTTAAAGGCTTTTTACCAGAAATCATATTTCATGGAACACGGGGTACCAAACACGGCATGGGGCAACTCACCCCCTACGCCCAAGGTTATTTCCAAATCCACGGTATGACACCAAATATCACCCTGTTCAAGGACGGACTCGTCCCTACAACGAAACACAGTGCGCAACCCCAATTAGCGTCCCCTTTTATTTCAAAAATTGAAAACTCTTGGGACACGGAAGAAGTAACTAGTCGAACACAGAAAGCCATCGCGCATATCTCACAATTTATGCCTGATTTTAATACTGCTGAGTTGGGAGGCATTCCTTTGTTTGGTGCGCAACAAATCCCTGGAGGCGACCCAGATTTAAGAACCGCAAATGTCACGTTCTCCATCCCTAATTATGCCTGTTGCGAAATAGTAAAAGCATCCTCAACCCTTACAGCAGCCAATGCTATTTTAGAAAAATTATTAGAAGAAGGACATCTTTTAGCCCAAAATTATCCAGCAACACACTACCCTATCACTTTAGACATTAACGAAAATACTATTCAAAAAACTGCCGAACATCTTTGCACGGAACGCAATTATCCAACTGCCATGGCATCCATTGTCAATCAAAAAAGGCAAGTGGATAAAAGTACCATAATGGTATAGATAGTTAAAAACAGGAAGTTTTTTTAGGGCATCCCCTTTTCTTATTTCCAAAAAAATAAAAAAAGGTCGGGCTGTACGCTGTATCTTTTTTGCCCACAAAAAAGGATGTCACTTCCATCCCTTATGCAACAGCAGGTAGTAAGATTAGTCACTTAATAAATCCTTTAACTCAATCAAGGATTGATCAATATCCTCTTTTTTCTCCATCGCAAGCATTCCATTAAAATCAGCATCAAAATCAAAAGGTTTAAAAAAATAATGTATCCCTTTATATATACCGTGATGCTCAAATACTTCCAGTTGCTTTAATTCTTTTAAAGCAGCTCCAGCTACTTTTAACAAGGCCTCTTTTCGTACCCAAAACCAATAAAATTTTTCTTGTTGATTTTCAGCTGTCATAATTGCATTCCACTCCTGCTCCGTAAATAAATATTCAAACAGTTTTAAATCGATATTTTTCTTCTTCTCAATATCTATTCCAAGAGATTTTGTGGTACCGAACACTAAAACAACGTACCCATTACTATGAGAAATGGAAAATTCTAGTCCTTTTAAACTTGGTTTTCCCTGCTCAGAATAGCCGATTTGCGCTAATAATGAAGGCGAAAAACCAGTACTTACCAAGGCTTTTTTCAGTAACAGTCGCCCGCCTAAATAACTCAAAGAGTCCTCGGTTTTCAAATACCTACCCGCCCTACTAGCAAAGACCTCAGGCAATTTATTTAACAATAAATCATTCGTAATAACAGCCTCTTTTGTCTTCACTTTAAGTATCCAAATCTGCAACATTCAATTCTTGTTAAGAAACATTTGTGATAAAATATCAAGCAGTTTCATTTTTAATTCATTTCTTTGCGGTACCAGCGGTACGAAAATAGTACCACGCGGACAAAAGTAGGAAATAAATATGATTACAAAAGAATATATCATCGAGCTTACTACGCAATTGTATTTAAAACGCGGAGTAAAATCTGTTACTATTGCAGATATCGCCAAAGAATTGAGCACCTCAAAAAGGACTATTTACAACCATTTTATCGATAAGAATGATTTAATGCACGCCTGTATTGAACAATATTTAGCAAGCATTAGGAGTAACAACGATGAAATCATAAACACTTCCAGTTCCGCTATTGAAGCCATGGGAATGATTCAACAACAAATCTTAAAAAGAGCGGATTATAGCAATGCTACTTTTTATAAGGATATCTTAAAATACTATCCTAGTGTGTTAAAAGAATCCTATGAAAAGAATGCCAAATTTGCCTTTAGAGAATTGCTTTATCTATCCAAATGGGGCGTAAAAGAAGGGTTATTCATAAAAGATTTAGATCCAGAAGTAACGATGGCCACCGTGCAAACATTACTAAAATTGTGTAACAACACAAAAATATTTCCTTCAGGACAATTCTCCAAAGCCCGTTTAACCGAAGGGATCATGGTTGCTTATTTGAGAGGCCTATGTACCGAAAAAGGACTTTTGGAAGTTGAAAAACAGAAACACCTATACCTTAATATAGATTAAAAATATATGGACAACATTAACAGTTCACTTAAAAAGACTCCAGTAGCCATTATTGGTTTGTCTGCTATGTTTGCAGATGCAAGCAATGTTACGGAATTTTGGAACAATATTATCGATCAAAAAGATAGTATTGTAGATGTTCCAGCATCCCGTTGGAAAATAGAAGATTATTACAATGCCGACCCTAGAATGGCGGATAAAACCTATTGTAAAAAAGGTGGTTTTATTCCTGACGTAGACTTTAATCCTATGGAATTTGGTTTACCTCCAAACATTTTAGAAGTGACGGATGTTTCTCAATTATTATCCTTAGTGGGTGCTAGAGATGCATTTGAAGATGCCGGATATGGTAGAGAATCAGAGAAGTTCACCGCTTTGTTAAAAGAAAAAACCGGTGTTATTTTAGGTGTTGGTGGTGGACAAAAACTAATCACTCCCCTTACCTCTCGCTTGCAAACTCCTATTTGGGAACGCGCTTTAAAAAGTAGTGGAATTAGCGATGCTGATATTCCACATATCATAGAAAAAATGAAAAAAGCATATATTGGATGGAATGAAAATTCTTTTCCAGGTATGTTAGGAAATGTAATTTCTGGTCGTATTACCAATCGTTTCGATTTAGGTGGAATTAATTCTGTGGTAGATGCGGCTTGTGCGGCGTCACTTTCTGCTATTAAAATGGCAGTTTCTGAATTAATTGAAGGGAGATGTGATATGATGTTAACAGGAGGTGTAGATACCGACAACTCTCCATTTATGTACATGTCTTTCTCTAAAACACCTGCTTTTTCACAAAAAGGAAGTATTCGTCCTTTTGATACTGACTCTGACGGAATGTTGATTGGAGAAGGTATTGGAATGTTAGTCTTAAAAAGATTGGAAGATGCAGAACGCGATGGAGACCGTATTTACGGTTTAATTACTGGTGTTGGTTCTTCTAGTGATGGGCGTTATAAATCAGTGTACGCACCACGTCCACACGGACAGGCTTTAGCAATGCAACGCGCTTATGACGAAGCTGGTTACGATGCATCTACGGTAAAACTAATTGAAGGGCATGGTACCGCAACTGGCGCTGGTGATGCTGCGGAGTTTGAATCTATGTCTATGGTGTTCGGTAAAAGTGATACCACAAAAAACCATATTGCTATTGGTTCCGTAAAATCGCAAATTGGACATACAAAATCGGCTGCAGGTGCTGCAGGAATGATTAAATCAGCCTTGGCTTTATACCATAAAGTACTCCCAGGAACGATAAATGTTACAAAACCTCATGATAAATTTGGGATTGAAGAATCTCCTTTTTATGTAAATTCTGAAACAAGACCTTGGTTTAAAAATGGAACGCCGCGTAGAGCAGGTGTTTCTGCCTTTGGATTTGGTGGTGTGAATGTACATTTTGCCATGGAGGAATATAAAAACAATAGTTCTTTTACAGATAGAATGCACCTTGGCTTTCACAGCATTTATATAAAAGCTGCCAATGCTACGGAATTATTAACTAGTCTTAAAAATACTATTGGCGCGTTAACTTCGAAGGAAGCAACGGCTGCTTTTCACAACTTAAAAGAAACGTCTAAACAAGGAACCGCCCAACAACAAGAAGCACGTGTTGGATTTGTAGCGGAATCGATAGCTGATTGTATTTCTAAATTAGAATTGGCGGTAAAACAATTAGAAAATAATAAAGAAGCTTGGTCGCATCCAAAAGGTATTTTTTATAGACCAAATGGAATTTCAAGCAACACAAAAGTGGCTTCCTTATTTTCTGGTCAAGGGGCCCAATATGCAAATATGGCAACAGCCGCAACAAGTAGTTTTGAAACGATTCAAGATACGATCGCTGCGTTTGATGCTAAAAAAGGATATGATTTAGCAAATAAAATATATCCAAAACCTGTATTTACAGCAGCTGACAAAGCGATCTTAGAAAAAAACATTACCAATACTGAATTTGCGCAACCTGCTATTGGTGCCATCAGTTTAGGCTATTATAATGTGTTTAAGAATGCTGGTTTTACAAGTGATATGGTTGCCGGACATAGTTTTGGTGAATTAACCGCACTTTGTGCATCTGGTGTCCTTAACGAAAGTGATTATATGACCCTAGCTATTGCACGTGGTAAAGCCATGGCAAGTAAAAATGCCAGTGGTGATGCTGGTACCATGTTAGCCGTAAAATCAACAGTAAACGAAATTCAACCTTTAATTACGAACATTTCGGGGGTTTCTATTGCCAATATCAACTCGTCAAACCAATTGGTTTTAGGAGGAACAACAGAAGGAATCAACAAAGCGAAAGCATTGTTAGATACTAAAAAATACCG
>Ga0209395_1006863_pt1 | contig 12132 bp, 10 predicted proteins | sample GOMGulsemesocosm_3_FD_184635 | JGI IMG/M metagenome (GOLD analysis project Ga0209395, IMG submission 184635) | Methane-oxidizing microbial communities from mesocosms in the Gulf of Mexico - GOM9D Gulf of Mexico (SPAdes) (version 2) | ecosystem: Environmental > Aquatic > Marine > Cold seeps... | reverse complement strand
CACTGGTTGACCGCGTTTGGTTTGATAATCTTGGCGGCAAAGGTTTTTTTGTTGCTTAGACCTGCAGCAATGAACTGCTGTACCCTTTGCTAGATGGTCAGCCTAGCAAAGGCTCCGACGTTTTTTCAAAATAGGCGAGCTAGCACGTTAGCCTTGGCAGAAGTTCCACGCAGCCTGTCAAAAATCGAGCTGCTTGGAGGTATGAAGTCGCGAATTGAAACAATTCCTAACACCTGTCCGTCCGCGCAGATCGGCAAATGGCGGAACTTTCCCTTGATCATTATTTGGTATGCTTCAATCGGCTTGGCATCCGGCGAAAGCCATTGCGGATTGGGCGTCATCACCTGTTTCACAAGGGTCGTTGCCGATGGACGGTAAACGATAACGCTGCGTTGAATAACGTCTCGCTCGCTGAGTATGCCAACGAGGACACCGTCGTCGTCCACGACGGGAAGGGCCCCGACGTTCACCGAGGTCATGATAATGCAGGCGGTCCGCACAGTATCATCGGGAGATGTTTTGTGCACTTGTTTATCGACGATCATGTCAGCCAGTGTGGAAGGCTTCATTGGTTGCGACCCCGTTGTCGTTCAGTTCTGAGCTTTATTGTAGCATGAGAAGTGGCCTCTAATATGATGAAAAATATAAAGGTTTACGAAAATTTCTTGCAGTAGTGATTTGGGCAGAGACCCATCGGACACCATGGCCAGTAATAGTGAGGGGATTACCTAGGCTTATAGGTCTTGTGGGGGGGGGGCGGACGCGTCCAATCAATGAATGGGCAATCAAGCGTCATGGGATGGATGTCAATCTTGTAGCTGAATTATTCAATCCTGAAATTGCATCACGGCCCAGAACATTAAGCAAAGAAAAACGCCACGGGATTTCTCCAGCGGCGTTTTCGAATGTCAGGATCTGAAAGCCAGATCCGTATGGGCCATTAGCCTTCGGCTTTGGCAACAGCCGCAGGTGCGGCAGCGGTGGGTTTTTTGGCGGCGGTGCGGCCCGGGTTCAGGGGGTCGTCCTGACGCTGTACGGAGCCCTCAAAATGGGCGCCGCTCTCGATGGCGATGGTCTTGTGGATGATGTCACCCTCGACCCGTGCTGTTGCTGTCAGGCGAACTTTCAGCCCGCGAACGCGGCCAACGATGCGGCCATTGATCACGACGTCATCAGCAGTGACTTCACCTTTGATGGTGGCAGATTCGCCAATGGTCAACAGGTGGGCGCGGATGTCGCCTTCGACGATTCCTTCGACCTGAATGTCGCCGGTTGTCTTCATATTGCCAGTGACGTGCAGGTCCGACGACAAGATGGAGGCCGGTGGTTTGGCCTTGGGGGCGCTTGCCCGGAAATCGCTTTGAGCCGGAGCAGTAGGGGCCGTAGCCGAAGCCGGAACCGCCGGAGCGGGTTTGGATTCGGGGCTCTTAGCGCCGGGTTCGTTGATTTTGCTTTTAGAAAACATTGCGTGCAGCCTTGATATAAATCATCGGGTTAACTGGTTTGCCATTGACCCGAACCTCGTAGTGGAGGTGGGTCCCGGTGGACCGTCCGGTGTTACCCATATCACTGATGTGATCCCCGCGCGAGACCCTTTGGCCGACGCGCACGCGGATGTTAGAGTTATGGGCGTAACGTGTTTCTATGCCAAAGGCATGCTGGATAATCACCAGCTTTCCATAGCCGGATTGCCAGCCCGCTTTGGTGACAACCCCATCGGCGGTGGAAAAGATATCGGTGCCGGACCGCCCGGCAAAGTCAGATCCCTTGTGCAGGCGGCGGCCACCGGTTTTGGGATCACGACGATAGCCAAAGCCCGAAGTCTGGCGTACTGCGCCGAGGTTGACAGGGGTGGCAAACGGCGCTTGCTGGGCGGCAATGCGGTAAAGGTTCAGCTGGTCCATCTGATTTAGCAACAGATTGGCGCGCGACTCATCCGCGGTAGGTTCTTCACCGCGGGTGGACAGGGAAAAAGGGTCGAGCGGACCGCCCTGACCGCTGTATCCGCGCCGCACCTGTTCAAGGATGCGATCTGTGGGCATTCCGGCCGAGCGGAACATTTTATCGAGCGGTTCAACCGAGATCGCCATGGCCTCTTCTAGCTGGCGAAAAATCTGGTCATTGCGATCGTCCATCAGACGAATTTCTTTTTCCAAATCGTCCCGGGCGTCGAGGGCTGCCTGCGCGTCAGACAAAATCTGATCGCGTTCAAGCGCGGTTTCGGCCAGCACTGTTGCTACAAAATCCATCTGCGCCGGAGCGGACGATGCAGTGGTTATGGTATCGTTGTTTTCTTGTTGCATCTGGACAAGCTGGCTACGCGCAGCCTCGCGGTCCTGCATGGTTTCGCGCAGGGTGGTCTGGATGACTTCGATTCCGGTTTCCAGCTCGTGACGCCGGGTTTCTGAGGCTAAGATCTCAGATTGCATCACCGAAATCTGAGCCAGCGCCGCGTTGAACCGGTTTTGCGCGGCCAGAGCCTCTGTTGCGCGGTTGTCGCGTTCTTTTGACAACAGATTTAGACGTTCGCGGTAGGTTTGTTGGTCGCGCTTGGCCTGTTCGCGAAAGTTGCCCGAGCCGATGCTGTCCATCAGCACGATGGCGGTGGCAACGATGCCCCAGGCGACGATGACACAGGTGCCTGCAACGGCGATCAGCTGAGTTTCTGGGCGCAACCGGATAAAGCGCGTGTCGGTGTCGGATTTCAGGAAAACACGCCGTTCGGGAAAGCGTCGCTCCAGAAAACCGTGAATACTTATAGCCAGACGTGTGCGCACGCGCGGATCCTTATTCTATCCCAGTATAAAAGCACCGCAACCTGATTGGCATCGAGACTTTTCGCGTAAGGAATAGCCAGCCACAGGAGATTGGGCAAGCCTGTTGACCATTTGTACGGCTCACAGCTGGCAAAAGGGTGGGCCTAGGCGACTACACGCCGACAGTAGGGCCTACCATCACCGAGCCTGAATTCAGTCTTTGGTTGTTGCGCTTAGCTCTTCTGTCAGCGGCCAGTAGAAATCCGGTGGAATTCCGGCTTCGGCGCGTTTTTCTTCGTTAAAAGGCGGCTTTAGCGTGCTGTGGAAATACCTCCGCACCAAGGTGTGAAAGACTTCTTTGGGATCGAGATTTTCGCGCCCGCACAGAAAATGGAACCATTTACTGCCATAGGCAACATGGCTGACTTCTTCGCTGTAGATTACCTCTAGCGCCTCGATCACCTGCGGCAGCTTGGCTTGGCGGAAGATCTTGATCATGCCCGGGGTGACGTCCAATCCGCGCGCCTCGAGAACCATGGGGACAACCGCCAGGCGGCCCATCAGATCATGCGCGGTGTCTTCGGCGGCACGCCACATGCCAGTATGAGCGGGCAGGGCGCCATAGTGGCTGCCAAGCGAGGCAAGGCAGTCACATAGGAGGTTGAAGTGCTTGGATTCCTCGTCGGCAGCTTTGACCCAATCGTCAAAGTACCCCATCGGCATCGGAACGTGGGAAAATCGCGCGATGATGTCCCAATGCAGGTCAACTGCGTTCAACTCGATGTGAGCGACGGCATGCAGCAGTGCTATTTGTCCTGCGGGTGATCCCGGTTTGCGCTTTGGAACATCGCGAGGAGATAGCAATTCAGGATGTTCGGGACGGGCGGGATGCAGCGGAGGAGTGGCAGTGCCGATCTCAATTGGCGCGTGGGTTCCGGCGCGGGCGGCAAACCAGTCGGCTGCGTGGCGGCGCGATAGCGCGGTCTTTTCAGCCCCGTCGGCGGTGTTCAACACCTGCGTGGCGCGTTCAGCAAGAGAGAGATTGGGGCTGGTCATGTCAATAGTCCGATGGTTACAGGTCTGGATTGCCTCGAATTGTGGGCTTTGTCCAGAACCAGGTGCCACCTGCGCCGCGCTCCAGCCCACCGACGGGCGGGTGCTCTCGCGCCTGCGAGATCAGCAAAGCTGAGCTCTGGCAGGCTTGGGCATGGCACCGCGCTAACGCGCGGTGCGGGTGTGGCTAGATCACAGGGCCTGAGCTGCCGCCAGAACTTCGTCTACATGTCCTTCTACCTTGACCTTGCGCCAGATGCGGGCAATGCGTCCCTCGGCGTCGATCAGAAAGGTCGAGCGTTCAATGCCCCAGTGTTTCTTGCCGTAGAGGGTTTTCTCTTTCCAGGTGCCGTAGTCCTCGCACATGGTGCTATTGGCATCAGACAACAGCGGCGTGGTCAGCTCATGTTTGGCAATGAAATTGTCGTGTTTTTTGAGGCTATCTTTGGAGATACCAAACACCAAAACCTCTGCCTCGGCAAAAGCCTGCAACTTATTGGAAAATCCGATGGATTCCTTGGTGCAGCCCGGCGTATTGTCACGGGGATAGAAGAATAACACGATGGGTTTGCCCCTAAGGTTTGCCAAAGAGACCTCGGCGCTGTCGCCAGTGCAAGGCAGGTTGAAATCAGGGGCTTTGTCCGAGGGTTCGAGCATTATCAGTGTCTCCGTGGAAATCTATGGGGACTGCCTGCCATAGTTGGGCAGCATCAGGCAAAGGAAAAGCAAAGATCACGCGCGCCGACAAGATACCGGGCCCCGACCCAGACCAGCAAACCTCGGTGCCTGTGCGCACTGGACGGCGGAGTTGGCGCGGTCGGTTGTTGCGATACTGTATCTGGACAGTGGCGTCGCTTTCTATTCTGGCGGCCGCGGCGATCAATTTTGGTCTGGGCACCCGGTTTGAGGCTCCCGATTGGTTGCGCCAACGTGTGGAAACTCGGATTGAGCGCAATCTGGGAGGTTTGCAGATAGAATTTGGCCAGATCTACATGGTAGTCAATCATGGCTGGCGACCCAGAGTGGGATTGCGCGATGTCACGCTGAGCAAGGTTGACGGGACAATTGTGGCGCAGCTGGCGGATGCGCAAATGTCGCTGGCAATGCGGCCTTTGCTGTCTGGGGTGGTGCAGCCAAAACGGATCAGCATCAGTGGTCTGTTTGGCACTCTGCGGCGCGAGGCCAGTGGTGAAGTGGCGCTGAGCCTGGCCGAAAGTGAGGCGCCGTTACGTCAGGCCGCTGGGGTGCCGCAGTTGATTGAGCAATTCGACAGCCTGTTGATGACACCGGCGCTGACAGCCCTGGTTGCCATTGAGACCGAGGCTCTGACACTACGATATGAGGATGTGCGTCAGGGCCGGGCTTGGACATTGGACGGAGGCCATTTGCGTTTGGACCGAACTGGTCAGGATGTTTCCATCGCCGGCGGGTTTTCAGTGCTGAGCGGGCGGGATTACGCGAGTACCGTTGAGGCTAATTACAGCTCGGCGATTGGTGACACGGCTGCTGAAATAGGCATTTTGATCAGCGAAATTGCCAGCGAGGACATTGCCGCCCAAAGCCCGGCCTTTGGTTGGTTGCAGGTGCTGCGGGCCCCGATCTCGGGGTCTTTGCGCGGTGGCATTGGCAGTGACGGGGAGCTGCTCCCGTTCTCAGCCAGCATGCAGATCGGCGCAGGCGTGCTTCAGCCAACCGATCAGACTCTGCCGATCCCGTTTCATGGCGCCAGCAGCTACATCACTTTCACGCCCAAAACTCAGACGCTGCGTTTTGACGAGCTTTCGGTGGACAGTGGTTGGGGGGCGGGCACCATGGAGGGGCAGGCGCATCTGAGCGGCGTTGAGGACGGCCAGTTGACCGACTTGGTTGGACAGCTGCGGTTTTCGGATCTGCGGCTGAATCCAAAAGACCTCTATGAGACGCCACTGGAGCTGACTGGAGTCGCTGCGGATTTTAAGTTGGAACTGGATCCGTTTCGCCTGCGTTTAGGCGAAATGCTGATTCGGGATGGCGACAGTCAAATTCTGATCGAAGGTGAACTGCGAGCTGGGAAAATTGGCTGGGATTATGATGTGACAGGCCATGTCGATCAGGTTGACGCAGATCGGGTTAAGCTGCTGTGGCCAGAAGCGGCGCCGCCAAAACCGCGCAAATGGGTGCGCGAGAACCTGTGGGGCGGCACGGCGCGCGATGTCAATCTGGCGCTGCGGGGGCGCAATGGCGGCAAGCCATTCGTCTATCTGGATCTGGGGTTCGAAGATGGGGTCGTGCAGTTCCAGAAAGATATGCCGCCGCTGCGTAATGCTAAGGGACAGTTTAGCCTCTATGGCAAACGTCTGGTGGTTATGGCCACTGAAGGCACGGTTTCTGCGGATCAGGGCGGCGACATAGATGTGGCAGGGACATCGTTTATCATTCCGGATACTTCGATCAAGGACGGTGGGCCGGGGATCGCAAGGATTGAAGCTTCCGGACCCGTGACGGCAGTGCTGTCGTTGTTGAACCGGCCACCTTTGTCGGTGCTGAAGAACAGCAATCTGCCGGTGGATCTGGCGAGTGGACTGGTGACAGTCGCAGGCACTTTGTCGCTGCCGTTGAAAGAAAAGGTTCCGGTTGAAGATATCGCCTATCACTATCAGGGTCAGATCGAAGAAGTTCAAACCTCGGTTCTGGTGCCGGGACATCAGTTATCGGCATCCCGATTGAACCTGAACGGAGACCAAAACCGGGTTGAAATCCAAGGGCGGGGGCAACTGTCCGGGGTGCCGATCAGTGCCAGTTGGCAAATGGCGCTTGGTAAAGATGTATCCAAAGCAAGCCGGGTCGAGGGTACGGTCGAGCTGTCGCAATCGGCGGTGGACGCGTTTCATCTGGGGCTGCCCAAGGGGTCAATCAGTGATCAAGCGCTGGGTCATTTTAGCGTTGATCTGACCTCAGGCGCGCCGCCACAGCTGTCGCTGCAATCGGATTTGGCTGGCGCGGGCCTGCAGGTTCCTTCGCTGGGCTGGTCAATTTCGCCGGAAACCACTGGCAGCCTAAGCCTTACCGCCACTCTGGGGGAAGTGGCACTGGTGGACCAGTTTGACCTGACTGCCCCGGGTCTATCTGCGACTGGCAGTATCAGCACCCGCGAAGGTGGTGGGTTGGATCGGGCCCAATTTGACACAGTGATGGTCGGAAACTGGATGCAGGGTTCGGCTGAACTGGTTGGGCGTGGAAATGCGGCTCCCGCGGTCAATGTGCTAGCCGGCGTTCTGGATATGCGCAGGTCGCCGTTCACTGCTGCCAGTGGAGCGGCTGGCAGCAGTGGTGACAGTGGGCCGATCAGTCTGCAACTGGACCGGTTGCAGGTGACTGACAGCATTGCATTGCATGGGTTTCGAGGCAGGTTTTCGACACTGGGCGGGTTTAACGGCGAATTCAGCGGTGCCTTGAACGGACAGACTGCAATCAGTGGCCATGTGGTGCCGCAGAAGGGCGGCGTCGCCACCCGGATCCGCTCGAATGATGCCGGCGGCGTGTTCCGCTCGGCTGGGGTGCTGCGCCATGGTCGGGACGGCAGTTTTGATATGACACTGACTCCGGCGGACAAACCGGGCGAGTATGATGGCCACATCAAGGTGCAAAACACCCGCATCAAGGACGGCCCGACCATGGTGGCGCTGGTCAATTCGCTGAGCCTGATCGGGTTGATTGATGAGCTGGCTGGGCAGGGCATCCTGTTTACCACTGTCGAAGCGCGTTTCCGGCTGGGGTCGTCTTATCTGGTGCTGCATGAAAGCAGTGCAGTGGGGCCGTCGATTGGGTTGTCGATGGATGGCAATTATGATCTGGCGCATGGGGTCCTGAATATGCGCGGAGTGCTGTCGCCAATCTATATGTTGAACGCTATTGGCCGGGTGTTTACCCGCAAGGGCGAGGGGCTGATCGGCTTTGCTTTTACCCTTCGCGGCACTGCGGATGAGCCCAAAGTGCAAGTGAATCCGCTGTCTGGGCTGGCGCCGGGCATGTTCCGAGAGATCTTTCGCGGACCAGCTCCAACCATACCGGGGCAGGCTGCGCCTAAGCCGCCTTCCCCGAGTCCAAACGTTTCGCCTTCGTCAAGTCCGGCTGAAGATCGGTGAAAGCAAGATTGTTTCCCTAGCTGAGCTTTGAACGGCGGGGCGCAGCTTTGCGTTTTACCTTCTGTCTCGGATAGGCGCTTTTGTACCCTTCCGAGACCCAGCGCGGCCTTTATTTCTTATCACTCCACTGGTGGCAGTCCGGTTTTGCCCCATGGCCAAGAGGCAGAGAACGTCCTATAGCGCGGGCATGAAGCTGAGTGATTTTGATTTTGAGCTGCCCGACAGCCTGATAGCCACCCGTCCTGCCTCTCCACGTAGCGCTGCACGGCTGCTGGTGGCTGAGGAAGATGTGATCCATGATCGCACTGTGACCGATCTGGTGGATTGGCTGCGCCCTGGTGATCGGCTGGTGCTAAACGACACCAAGGTAATTCCGGCGCGACTTAGTGGACTGCGGCACCGCCTTAGTGCACAGGGTCCGGTGGCGGCCAAGATCGAGGTGACACTGCTGGAACCGGGTGCCGATGGTCGCTGGAGCGCGCTGTTGAAGCCGCTGAAGAAGATCAAGATTGGTGAGGATGTTGTGTTTGGCGAAGGCTTTAGCGCCACGCTGGAGGCCATAGCCGACGGGCAGGGCCAGTTGCGGTTCAATCTGGCTGGCGATGATTTCGACGCCGCATTGGCGCAGGCGGGCGCGATGCCGCTACCGCCTTATATTGCTGCAAAACGCCCTGCTGATGCGCAGGACAAACAGGACTATCAAACCGTCTGGGCGCGCCATTCCGGCGCTGTGGCAGCACCAACGGCCAGTCTGCATTTCGATGATGCCTTGCTGGCGGCCTTGGCAGCCAAGGGGGTGGAATTCACCCATGTCACTCTGCATGTGGGCGCCGGTACCTTTCTACCAGTCAAGGTCGAGGACGTCACCAGCCACAAAATGCACGCGGAATGGGGCAGGGTCAGCCCGCAGGCTGCAACTGAAATCGCCGCGACCAAGTCGGCTGGCGGACGGGTGATCCCGGTTGGCACCACGGCCTTGCGGTTAATCGAAAGTGCGGCGCGGGGGGGCGAAATCGCCCCCTGGGAGGGCGACACCGATATCTTTATTTATCCCGGTTTCACATTTCATGTGACCGACGCGCTGATGACGAATTTTCATCTTCCCAAATCAACTTTGCTGATGCTGGTCTCGGCGCTGATCGGGCAAGATCGTGTCCGTGCGATCTACGAACATGCTGTGTCGGCTGAATATCGGTTCTTTTCCTATGGCGATGCGTCGCTTTTGATCCCTAGATGACGAAAACATCGCAGACCTGAGATTCGTTCTCGGGGACAAGCGCGCAACTGAGAGGTCGTGACCTATAGGGTCAGGCTGGATGGTGCTGTCCCTAATTGAGAAGGAATGTCGGGGATGTTTCAGGTTCTGTCGAGCGCTTGGGCGCTGTTGCTGGGAATGGGTTTACTGATGGTCGGGAACGGCCTGCAGGGGACTTTGCTTGGGGTCAGGGGCGAGCTCGAAGGGTTCTCGACGCTTGAGATGTCCTTTGTGATGTCTGCCTATTTCGTCGGATTTCTGGGTGGGTCAAAGTTGGCCCCGGATCTGATCCGGCGCGTCGGGCATGTGCGGGTGTTTGCGGCACTGGCCTCGTTTATTTCGGCGGTGATGATCCTGTATCCAGCCTTTGCCAACCCGGTAGCCTGGATTTTGGGGCGCGTCATCATCGGGTTTTGCTTTTCGGGCGTGTATGTCACCGCGGAAAGCTGGCTGAACAATGCTGCTGATAACGAGAACCGCGGCAAGGCGCTGTCGCTCTATATGATCGTGCAGATGGCAGGGATTGTATCGGCGCAGGGGCTGCTGCTGGTTGGCGATCCAGCGGGCTATGAAACTTTTGTGATTGCATCGGTTCTGGTGTCGGTCTCGTTTGCGCCGATTTTGTTATCAATCTCACCTACTCCGGCGTTTGATACCGCCAAGCCGATGACGTTGCGCCAGCTGTTTGACACTTCTCCGCTGGGCTGCGTGGGTATGTTCCTGCTGGGTGGTGTGTTTTCTGCGCAATTTGGTATGAGCGCTGTTTATGGCGCCGAGGCTGGGCTGAGCCTGCTGGAAATCTCGATCTTTGTGGCGACGTTTTATATCGGGGCAACCCTGTTGCAATATCCGCTGGGATGGATGTCGGACCGGATGGACCGCCGGATTCTAGTGATGGTCATTGCAGCCGTTGGTGCCGTCGGGGGCGTCATTGGAATGAAGTTTGGTATGACGTATGAGTTGCTGTTGATCGCCGCCTTTTTGATAGGCGGGATGACCAGCCCACTGTATTCGCTGCTGATAGCCCACACCAATGATTATCTGGACCACGACGATATGGCTGCCGCCTCGGGAGGGCTTGTGTTCATTAACGGTCTGGGAGCCATCGCCGGTCCTGTGGTTTCGGGATGGCTAATGGGTGAGGCCGTGTTTGGACCGTCTGGGTATTTTCTGTTCATGGTGGTGCTCCTTGCTGCCCTTGCTATTTATGCGGGTTATCGCACGACACAGCGTGCAGCCATTCCTGTTGAAGACACCGGAATTATGTCTCCGATGGCGCCAACTGCGTCGCCCGTTTCGGTTGAGTTTGCCCAGGAATATGCCATCGAAACGGAGCTTGAAGAGCAGGAAGACGCCGCCGATTTAGGATGATTGCGCTAAACCGCCAATTTCAGACCTAAGATTTCACAAATACGTCACACCTGTTGCAAATTGTTACCGTAACAGGCTTGTAAAACAGGGGGGAAATCGACTGAAGTTAACGGACAGGCAAAATTTGGAGTATGACCCATGGTTGGTCCCGAAGAGGTTCTGGAGTTCTGGCTCGATGAAGCTGGACCGAAGAGCTGGTATTTACAGGACGAGGCGTTCGACGCTGAGATACGAAACCGGTTTGAGAAGACATGGGAGGGCGCATGTGAAGGCAAGTTTTCGCTGTGGCTTACCTATCCCACAGGGGCGTTGGCCTATCTCATTCTAACCGATCAATTCCCACGTAATATGTTCCGTGGCTCGCGCGCGGCTTTTTCCAGCGACAAGCTGGCACTGGCAGCGGCTAAGGCGGCGATCAGCAAAAAGTGGGACATGAAGATAGACGAGCCGGCCCGGCAGTTCTTTTATCTGCCATTGATGCACTCCGAAAATCTGTGTGATCAGGACCGCTGTGTGCGCTTGATGAAAGAGCGGATGCCGGTTGAAGGCCCGTCCAATATGTTGCACGCCCGTGCGCACCGCGAAGTGATCCGACTGTTTGGCCGCTTTCCCTATCGCAACGAAGCGCTAGAACGTCACAGCACCGAGCCGGAAATGGACTATGTGATGGCAGGTGGTTACGGCGAAACTGTGCGCATGTTGCAGACCGCGGTCTGAACCTGTTCAGGACGGTGGTGGAACACAGCTGGTAAGTCGGGCAATCTGCCCGGCCATTTCAGCCGCCCCCGTTTGTGCTGCACCTTGAATGATCTCTGTGGGAAGCTGGCGTAGCTGTGCCAGGTCTTGCTGTAGCGCGGCCAGACGTCGGTCTAATGTGTCCAACTGGGCGGATACGGCCAGTTCAGGGCGGCTGACAATATCGCTGCGCAGGCCTACCACTTCAAGCCGCAGATCCTGGATCCGGTCTTGAACCGGGGTGATCTGTACGACCGCTTCGGTCACTTTGCCGGTAACATCTTGAACAGATCCCACTAATTTCCACCCCAGAAATAGGCAGAGCGCCAGCAACATCAGGGTGGCATTTATCATTGCCTTGAGCAGATCCAGGATCAGGTTTTTCATGGCTTGGGGGTCCTGTGTCAAATACATGCGGTGCAAGCAGGTTGGTTTCTATGCGCGCATGGTTTCAGAAATTGCGCTAGAATGCTATTGAGAACCTTTAGAAATACAGGGCCAGATTGCCGTGATACTGAGTGATTGCAGCCCGATTGCAAATAGTTTAATGGTGAACTAGTTTTCAAACCGCAGTGCTGAGGGAATAACAATGGCTACCAAATCCTTTGATCTGATCGTTATCGGGGCCGGTCCGGGCGGCTATGTTGCCGCCATCCGTGGCGCTCAGTTGGGCCTGAACGTTGCAGTGGTCGAGCGCGAGCACCTAGGCGGTATCTGCCTCAACTGGGGCTGTATCCCAACCAAAGCGCTGCTGCGCAGTTCCGAGGTGTTTCACTTGATGCACCGGGCCAAAGAATTTGGTCTAAAAGCTGACGGCATCGACTATGATATTGATGCG
>Ga0209395_1006860_pt1 | contig 12140 bp, 9 predicted proteins | sample GOMGulsemesocosm_3_FD_184635 | JGI IMG/M metagenome (GOLD analysis project Ga0209395, IMG submission 184635) | Methane-oxidizing microbial communities from mesocosms in the Gulf of Mexico - GOM9D Gulf of Mexico (SPAdes) (version 2) | ecosystem: Environmental > Aquatic > Marine > Cold seeps... | reverse complement strand
ATTAGAATGGAGTTAAATAAGATGATAATGCAGTTTAAATTAACATACCCACTATGTCCAGTATTAAATAGTATCGGTCATTGCGAGGTCTGTGGATTCTAGGGAAGTGCTCCCCGTGATTACTCATAGATTAAAACGTTTATTTTAAGCTATAACCTCATTTTAGCCGTTTGGTACCAAAACATATTTACCAGGTTAAAACCGGTTAATGGTTTTAGTACCATTTTAAAATTAGCACTTCAACGTCCTCGATGCTCAGGCTTCGCTCTCGTCCTTATCAGTTTCTAGTCTTAACAAAGCTAATTGAGCATTGAAGTATCAAGGGTGTTCGTAACTTCGTAGCATTACCGAGAGAAATCAAATCTAGCACACAAGGTAATCTCCATTGTAATTAATAATCACTGGTTTATTAAATATAGAATTGAAACCAGATCATCAGATACTCACGGTTATATATATATGTGGCATAACTTTCAATTGATACTAGTTCGGCTGTTATATGCAGCCGGGCTATTTCATAAAAAAGACTATTAATTGGAATTGCTGAGGTTCAAGCTTTTATTTTGATGTCTTTAATTTAACTAAATTAAAAATAACCCCATTGCTACTTGGTACAAATACTAGTTTTATTGTTTGAGTAATCTCTTTAGCTTTATTACTTTTTTCTATGAACATGCTGCCTGTGTCATCATTATTAAAACTATGCTTATACAATTCATTCCAATCGTCTAATGACTCATAACTGAACAAAGCAGTACAAACATGATCACCACAATAAACACCATTATTTTGAACTGTAGTGGAATTCACATTGATAAAATCATTCACTTTATTATTAAATTTGAGCTCACGATTATAAGCTTCTTCAGAAGGTTTTAAGGAAGAAATGTGTGCTGATGCATCTTGAAAGTTATTACTTTTAAGTAATATAGAGACTAAGTTGATTCATTAAATATTTGCCTTTCCAAATCTAGGCTTGTATTAATCATGCAACTTTCCTCATTAATTATTTCATTAACACAAATTGAATCATCTTCACTAGAATAATTGGCTACATCGGTGTCAGTTTCTGTTGAAGAGATGGCAACATCGGCTTCATTTAACCAGTTGTGGCTGTCTTTTTGCGTTTTCTGGTCAGAATTAGGTATTAACTTATCATCTTTAGTAAGTTCTGAGATACTCTCTAATGGCAATACATTTGGCTCTTCATTCATAGAGGATATGGTTAAATAGCCTAGAGTTGCCACTACCATGATAGATACCACTATTGAAATATTCTTCATATTAAATCCTTTTATCTAAAGTTTACTAGGGTCAGTAACTCGTTATAAATATACATTATTCTTATCAGTGCATTACGTCAACAATACTAGTTGTAACAAATAGTTACGAACCTAAATCACAAGATCGTATTAGCTTAATAATGTTTAAATACAAAACAGGCTTAAATTAAAAATCATCGAAACCTAGCTATGAATGAATTTATAACCTAAAAAAAGATTACGAAAGATTACTCGGACAAAATGAATAAATGTCAGTAGGTACTGAAAGGTTGAGAGAATTACTTAGCTATCTTTCAAGACAGAATTTTTTCAAGTGTTCCCCCTACTCGCCCAATAATCCAATAATAAAGATTAGTTATGTTTAAGGGCTTATCCTTGACGAGGGAATCTAAAATTACTTAGATATTACCTATTGAAAATATTGAATTTCAACTGATTTTACTCCCCGTTTAAAAATTTGAACTTCTTACCGATAGGAGTAAAACCCATAATACTAGATCAATATAAATTGATAGTTAATCCTATATTAACTTGTTAAAAATCAAGAGCCTTTTTGGTAAATGGTTTTATAATTTCATATGCAAGAATGTTTTTTAAAATATCATTCATGGTCACAGGATCGTTATCAAAACCACCATGTGAAGTACTTTGCGTTACGGTATTTGAGCTACTTCCTTCGCTATATAAAAAGTTTAGATTTGGATGAGGTTGTACTTCGCCATTAAATTTTTTCATTCCTAATAAGGGCAATCTTTTAGTTTTCTCAAACGAGTTACTGACCAAAAAAAGTAATGACTTTCGATATACCCTGGCAACGTTATCATCTTTCTCGAGTTTCTCACTAAGGTTATAGATACGCATTTTTTTAATTATCTGATCATTGAGTAAGGGTAAATAGCTGGAATTATAAAGGTCGATAGAGCATGCTGGAGCCATAAGACTACAAGTATCAATAACAATTTCATTATTAATCTCTTTAATAGCATCAAGTAAATGACCAATTAATATGCCTCCGGTGCTATGCCCCACTAGATGAATTTTTTTCGGTTTATTAGATGCAGCTAAGGCATTAAGAAATGCTACAAGTGTTTGGAAACCCGCATAAGAATTATTTTTAAATGGTAGACTTGCATCTTTTTTCATTTCATTCCAAATAGCTCTTCCTGGTTTTCTGGCAAGATTTTCAATCAGTTTGTCTGTTAAGTCGGTAAACCCCATGGCTCGTTCTGAAACTTTTTTCTTCTTCCCTAAAACTATATCTTTGATTTCTTCCAATAAACCTGTGTCATACATAAAATGGAAAGGGTAAATGTTGTTTGCTTTAAACGTGCTTTTCATTGCAGAAACACGGTTTGCAGAAGCGTCTGTGTTATTTAGTCCACCGTGAGCATATAGTAATATATGTTCGTACTTATCGCTTTCTGCAACAAAGTTAGCGGTTTGTTTTATGTCATATAAATTACTCCAATACTTACCATTATCATCAAAGTAACCATCATCGATATGAACAAAGTGCCCTGCTATACTGGCTCTGATAGGTGCTTTCTTTACAGCTACAGATTCATCTTGATTGTTCATTGAACTTGGGATTACTAAGCTAAAGAGCTGAGGTGTAGACAATGCTAACCTAACGACCCACATATCTTTTACATTTTCATGCCAGTCTTCATATTTCCATAATGCTACGCCATTTTCACCCCATGACGTGCCCCAAGAGTTTTGCACAAAAAAACCATCTGAGTTATATCCGACAATTGCAAAAGCGTGTCCACCAATTGGGCTTCCGTCAGATGAAATAATAGGGTTCTTTTCATCTGGTTCATACCAGCCACTATGAATATCGGCTGATACATAGATAACACCGACCATATTTAAAGCTGCATGAACATCAGATATTTTGTGATTAAGTCGGTAAAATGCACCTAGGGTTGTGTTTTTTGCATCTTTTGATCGAGTAATATTCAAGCCAGTATTATCATTTTCTATGTATGGCCAAACTTCGTCACTACAAACGCCTGTGTTATACCAGCCTAGTATTGCTCCTCTACAGCTAGAGCCTTCATATGCCTCGCCTGGCCAGCGATCAAAATGTTTAGCCATTTCATATAACATTCTTTGGCTAACCTGCTGGTCATCCCCTTTACGCTGTTTTAAAAGGTTAATCACAGCGGCAAGACCAAAACCAGTACATGAACCTTCACGCCCTTGGTCTAAAATAACGAGATTCGATGGGCATGCTATGGCGCTTTTTAAAGCGATAATGTCTGGCTCATAGTATTTATCACGAATGTCTTGTGAGTCAGGTGATGCAGTGTGTTGGTATTTACTGAATTTAGAAGTATGTACAGTCATGTTAAATTCCTTTTTAAAATATTGAATAAACTTATTACCGATAATAAATAAATTAGAATCATAAAGTATCTTTGTCAATCCGATGAATTATAGGGTGTAGGTCAGTCTGTAAATAAATGCAAATGAGATCTTAAAAATAAGATGGACGTAAAGGGGTAAAGAAGGTGTTAGGTAGTGTGATCTCCCTTTCTTACGGGAAGATAATATGGCAGGAAACATAAGCACGCTGTTTTTGATTTCAAGATAGCCTTCATCTGAAATTTTATATAGGTACACTTAGTTATCGATAAATAATTAAGCGTACCTATATAAATAGATCTAAGTATAAATAAAGTTAATTACATATGCTCAATAATGCAATCACCAAACTCTGAACAGGTCACTAATGTTGCCCCGTCCATTAGTCGCTCAAAATCGTATGTTACGGTTTTAGCGTTGATTGCCCCAGACATACCTTTAAGTAGTAGGTCTGCGGCTTCAACCCAACCCATATGCCGTAACATCATTTCTGCTGATAAAATAACTGAACCTGGGTTTACCTTGTTCAAGCCTGCATATTTTGGTGCAGTGCCGTGTGTTGCTTCAAAAATGGCAATATCGTCATTAATGTTTGCACCTGGTGCAATGCCAATACCACCAACCTGAGCTGCTAATGCATCAGATAAGTAATCACCATTTAAATTTAATGTTGCAATTACACTGTATTCTGCAGGTCTCAATAAAATTTGCTGTAACATTGCATCGGCAATAACATCTTTGATAACGATTTCTCTACCCGTTTTTGGATTTTCAAAAGAGCACCAAGGACCACCGGCAATAAAGTCAGCACCAAATTCATCTCGTGCTAATTGATAACCCCATTCTTTAAAAGCCCCTTCAGTGTATTTCATTATGTTGCCTTTATGCACTAAAGTTACTGATTCTCTGTCGTTATCTATGGCATATTGAATAGCTCTTCTAACTAAACGCTCTGTACCTTCTTTTGACACAGGCTTGATACCGATGCCACAGTTTTCGGTAAAACGAATTTTAGTTTCACCCATTTCTTGGGTTAAAAAGTCGATCACTTTTTGTGCTTCTACTGTACCTGCTTTATATTCTATACCCGCGTAAATATCTTCAGAGTTTTCACGGAAAATTACCATATCAACTTCGCAAGGTCTCTTTACTGGGCTTGGTACGCCAGTAAACCATTGTACGGGTCGTTGGCATACATAAAGGTCTAATATTTGTCTAAGTGCGACATTTAATGAACGCATACCGCCACCAACCGGAGTGGTTAACGGCCCTTTGATACCGACTTTATATTTATTGAACATCTCTAATGTTTCATCAGGTAACCAAGTTTCAGAGTCATATTTTTGTGTTGCTTTTTCCCCCGCATACACTTCCATCCAGTGAATTTCTCGTTCGTTTTGATATGCTTTTGCGACGGCAGCATTTACTGCCTTTATCATAGGGGGGGTTACATCAATGCCAATACCATCTCCTTCAATAAAAGGAATTATTGGATTATTAGGAACAGTTAACTTCCCATTTTCACAAGTAATAGCGTTGCCTTTAGTTGGTATTAGTACATTTGTAGTCATATATCATTCCTCAGCATTAGTTCAATAGTAGACTTGTATGAGCCTAACAACATTTATTATTTAAGTTATGGTTTATACTGCTTTTTTTAGTATAGGTTAACTTTCATTTAACGTTAAAAATAAATGAAAAAGAGCTTGAGGACTAATATAGAATTTATGATATTCATTATCACTACGATGAATAATTAAAACAGCTATTTTAAACAAGTGTTTTAAATGGCTATTATTAAAATTTAAAAATAAAATAGCTTGGTGTATGTTAACTAAATTGAGATAATAGGAATATTATCTCAATTTATATGGACCCTTATGAAACTATTAGTTCGTAACCTATCTCGCTCTACAACTGAACAAGAAATTCGTGTTTTATTCTCAGAGCATGGCGCTGTTAAAGAATGTACTTTAGTGCTAGATCAAGAAACAGGAAAATCTAAAGGTTTTGCTTTTGTTGAAATGCCTAATGAAGCAGAAGCTAAAAAAGCACTTAAATCTTTGCATGAAGTTAGAGTTGCGAAGAATAGAATTAGAGTGAAAATTGCTCATTAATACCTAAAAGTAGGCTTAGTAGGTAATAATAGTGCAATAGTTAACTATTTAAACCCAAATAATAAAAAGGCAGAACATCTAAGATGTTCTGCCTTTTTTATTAACGTATGTAGCTAGATTATAATAAGCTAGAAAGGATAGTGTTAAAGGTATCACTAGGACGCATTGCTTTAGCCGCTAGTGCAACGTCAGCATAGTAATAACCATTGATATCCATTGCAGGACCTTGTGCAGCATTTAATTCAGCAACAATTTTATCTTCTTGCTTAGTTAATGCTTGAGCGATTGCAGTAAAGCCAGCTTTTAATTCTTCATTTACAGATTGCTCTGCTAGTGCTTGAGCCCAATACATTGCAAGGTAAAAATGACTACCACGGTTATCTAACTCACCTACTCTACGTGATGGTGATTTGTTAGTATCAAGGAATTTACCTGTCGCAGCATCAAGTGTATCAGCAAGAACTTGTGCTTTGCTGTTACCTGTATTAACGCTTACATGTTCTAAAGAAGCAGCAAGTGCTAAAAATTCACCTAAAGAATCCCAACGTAAATGATTTTCTTTTTCGAATTGTTGTACATGCTTAGGTGCAGAGCCGCCAGCACCAGTTTCAAATAAACCACCGCCATTCATTAATGGAACAATCGATAACATTTTAGCACTAGTACCTAATTCTAAAATTGGGAACAAATCAGTTAAGTAATCGCGTAACACGTTACCAGTTACTGAAATTGTATCTTCACTGTTTGCACAGCGTGCTAGCGTGAATTCACAGGCTTGAACAGGTGCTAATATTTGAATGTCTAAACCACTAGTATCGTGATCAGCTAAATAGGTGTTTACCTTTTTAATCATCTCTACATCATGGCCACGGTTTTCGTCTAACCAAAAAACAGCTGGCATTTTCGAAGCTTTTGCACGTGTAACAGCTAGCTTAACCCAATCTTGAATAGGTGCATCTTTAACCTGACACATTCTCCATAAATCGCCTTCAGCAACAGCGTGCTCTAATAAAGTCTCACCGTTATCGTTAACAACACGAACAGTACCTGTTCCTGTCATGGTGAAAGTTTTGTCATGTGAACCGTATTCTTCAGCTTTTTGAGCCATCAAACCAACGTTAGGTACTGTGCCCATTGTCGTTGGGCTGAACGCGCCATTTTCACGACAGAAATCAACAACCGCTGAAAATACACCCGCGTAGTTACGATCTGGGATCATAAACTTAGTATCTTTTTGATTACCATCGCGATCCCACATCATACCTGAAGAACGTAAAGCTGCAGGCATTGAAGCATCGATAATTACATCGCTTGGTACGTGGAAGTTAGTGATACCTTTATCAGAATCAACCATTGCAACTTCTGGACGTGTTGCGTAAACAGCAGCTAAGTCAGCTTCGATTTCAGCTTGTTTTTCGCTTGGTAAACGCGTAATTTTCGCGTAAACATCGCCAATACCATTATCTGCATCAACACCTAGCTGTTCAAAAATATCGGCATGTTTTACAAATACGTCTTTATAGAAAACTTTTACAGCGTGGCCAAACATGATTGGGTCTGAAACTTTCATCATGGTTGCTTTTAAATGAAGAGAAAGTAAAACGCCCTCTTCTTTTGCTTTTGCTGTTTCTTCTTCGAAGAATTGAACCAATGCAGCTTTACTCATTACAGCAGCATCAATAACTTCTTTATCTAATAAAGGTAGGTGTTCTTTTAATAAAGTAACATCGCCGTTTTCGCTAACAAACTCAATTTTTACATTCGTTGCGCCATTAATAGTTGTAGATTTTTCACTACCGTAGAAGTCACCTGATGACATGTGAGCAACATGAGATTTAGTGTCTTTCGACCAAGCGCCCATTGAATGAGGATTTGTACGAGCATATTGTTTAACAGAACCTGGTGCACGACGGTCTGAGTTACCTTCACGTAAAACTGGGTTTACCGCTGAACCTAATACTTTAGCGTAAGTAAGCTTTATAGATTGCTCAGCTTCATTTTGTGGTTCTGCTGGGTAATCAGGTAAGTTATAACCTTTTGCTTGAAGCTCTTTGATAACCGCTTCTAACTGAGGGATAGAAGCAGACACGTTAGGTAACTTAATAATGTTAGCTTCTGGCGTTTTAGCTAAAGCACCTAACTCTACTAATGCGTCACTAACACGCTGCTCAGCAGTTAAGTATTTCGGGAAGTTAGCAAGAACACGTGCCGCTAGTGAAATATCACGAGTCTCAACGTTGATACCTGAAGAAGCAGTGAATGCTTGAATAATTGGTAATAAAGAGTGAGTCGCCAACGCTGGCGCTTCATCGGTAATCGTATAAATTATTTTTGTTGAATCTGAGCTCATCTACTTTCCTATTTTCTGATCTGCTAAATACCTAATAAAGTGAATAGTTATGCTAAATAGCAATGTTATATCACTCTATTAAAAATGTTTTTCTGCAAGAAACCTGTCGCCAATTTAATAAAGGTTAACTACGGTTCCCGAGAGGTGGTCTAAGTTTGCTTAGACATAAAAAACCAGCGGGTACCCCACTGGTTAACCTGCACATTATAAACGTTCGGGTTTGGTTCGTAAACTATATGAGCATAATTACGAATAACTAATGATGAATTTAAAACGATTAATTATACAAAAATGTTGCTTAGTCGTTACAGTGTCTGCATCTGAAACGTAATAAGGGTATTTATCCAATTAGTTCGTTTATTAAAACCATTTTTGTGAAATGGGTATTGAAAATAACAAAGGTGCTAATTTTTGGTATTTATCTCGATTATCTTCACATTTAACATTTTCAATATAATGTTCAGTCCAAGGATCGTTGATCAACCAAATTTTGTCATTTGTCACGGCCACACCTTCTAATGAAGTATTGCCGATAACTTCCCATTTGTTACAGTGCTTATCGCTACTGTCAGTCGGCGCTAAAAAGGTCATTGAAATAATGGTTGTCGGCTTTTGTTTAGCTAGGTCGATAATCCACAACTGATTGTCATTTCGGGCCGCCGCGGCTATATAACCTGGGTGATTATCTACTGGCAGGTAATCCATGCCATTTATTGGATGCTTTCCCTTTTCAAAAGCAGGTAATAAAACCTGTGTATCAACAACTTGTATGAAATCGTCTCTTTGCCAAAAGTTTTCGACCAATTGCGTAGAAAAAATTCGGGCTTGTCCTTTATTGTCTTTTTCTAAACCTAAATACAAGGTATTGCTTTTACCAAATGCCAAAGCTTCAATACCATCATTAGGAAAATTACCGATATTAAAGGAAGTATCAAACTGAATAGGTCTAACATGTGTCATTAAGACAATATTATTTTTATCAATTTCTAATCTAACCAATAACGAAGGATACTTTGTTGAACCTGTTTGTTCAAAGCGCTGTTGGCATTTCGCAGACAGTTGCACACCTTTACGTGCATCTTCAGTAACTATGATGAAAACATTTTCATTATTGGGATCAACAGCTAAAGCTTCAAAGTCAGGTTTACCTGCTAAGTATTGAGCAAAACAGCTGTTTTGTACGTTTTTAGAGAGTTTCATTACTAATGATTCTTTAGACACGATAGCGCTAGAGGGGTCAATAATGTGTAATTGTTTTTGTTGAGATATATGTGCAGAACGGTCAGACAAAGACAATAGTTTCCCTTTCCACATTTTTAGTGCAGATGTCTGCGGGTGCAGCATAACTTCGTTGTTTGTTTCTACAAGCCACTGTCCTTTTAGAGTGACTTGCTGATGAGTATTGTCATCAGCAAATGCAGCAGTCGCAGAAAGATATATGGCAAAAAATGATAAAAGTTTCATTAACTACTCAACAGGTGATTATTTGAAAAGATCCAATATATTTACTAAGTCTGATTTTCCTTCAGCAATTTCTTCTTGGGTTAGTCCAGAAAGTTCATGAGGAAAAACTAACCATTCTTCTGACTCATGTACATAATAATCAGGTTTGATGTCCACCAAATTATTCTTTGGTTTGTACCAAGGGCAAGCGACACGAACATCTGTCGGCATATTATTACGTGATAATTTTTTAAGTTGTTTTATTAAAGCATCGATACTTCGACCAGAATCGAAAACATCGTCAACAATCAATAGACCATCATCAGCATTGGCATTTTCTATTATATAGTGCAAACCATGCACTTTAATTTCTTTACTTTGTTGATTAATGCCGTAATAAGAAGATGTACGCACAGCAATATGATCTGTTTCAACTTTTTTAAAATCGAAATATTCTTGCACAGCAATGCCAACAGGAGCACCGCCACGCCATATACCAATAATAAATTGAGGACGAAATCCGTCTTCAAAGACTTGAGCTGCCAGCTTAAAAGAATCTTCTAACAATTCTTGTGCAGTGATATATTTTTTGTTCATAGAGCTTGTTTCTCACGGTAAAAGTAGTGTAATGTTGCAAATCATATCAATTCTTGACCGAATGGTTAAGTATTTTTTATTATTCGTTTAACTTCAATCGATATAAGTTCAACTAAGAGACGTTTTAATGCAAAAATCTATATTAACAACTGCTAGTTTATTATTTGGTTTAATGTACATTTCACCGAGTTATTCAGAAGAATTGAAAGTGGCTTCATGGAATATCGCTTGGTTAGGATCCCATGAATATAACAAGCGAAAAGCTACTGATTATCAACAACTGGCAACCTATGCTCAACAGCTTGATGCTGATGTTATCGCATTACAAGAAGTAGAAAATGAAGAATGGGCACGTAAGGTTTTTGGTAGTGAATATGATTTTTATTTTTCCACAAAAGATTGGGTACAACGCGTTGGAGTCGCTGTAAAAAAGTCTGCGGGCTTAAACGTAATCGCTAAGGAGTATAAAGCTTTAGATGTTAGCCGAGTACGCCATGGTATGGATTTAACTTTAACGAGAAATGGTAAAGAGTTGAAATTACTTGCTGTGCATTTAAAGTCTGGTTGTTTCACTGCACCTCTTGATGAATTTAATGTATCTGCAATGCCGAGTTCTTCAGAGAAAGAACTAAGAAAAAAAGAGGCATGTTCAACCCTTAGTCAACAAGTTGAACCACTTGAAAACTGGGTAGATAAACAAGCTAAAGCAGATAAAGCATTTATCGTGATTGGTGATTTTAATCGACGCTTCTCACAAGACATAGCCAATAAGCGAACAGAAGAACAAGGGTTGTGGCAAGCGTTAGATGATGAAGGTAATGAGTCGCTTTGGACACCAACAGCAACTACGAACTCTGATTGCTGGGGAGGTTATTATAAAGACTATATCGACCACATCGTATTTAACCCTAGCGCTAAAAACATGTATCAACATAGCTCATTCGAACAACTCGTTTTTAAAGAAAAGTATACTAAAGCCCTCTCTCGCTCTTTAACTGATCACTGTCCTATATCCGTTAAAGTGAATCTTTAATAATATGATGAAAATTTTAGTTTAAAATAGATATCAAGCATTATGGTTGCTAGGCTTAACTAGCAACTTTTCAAATTCTCAGGACAATTTTTATACATGTATAACAAGCAACTTCCACTTATAGACCTTCACCGACATCTAGATGGTAATATTCGCCCTAAAACGATTTGGCAATTAGCACAGAAAAATAATATTCAATTACCTGAAGATAATTTTGAAGACTTCTTACCTCATATTAAAATTACTAACAATGAAGCCTCCCTACTCGCTTTTTTAAAAAAGTTAGATTGGGGCGTTAAGGTTTTGTCTTCTTTAGATGATGTCGTTCGAATTGGCTTTGAAAATGTTGAAGATGCCTATCTGGCTAACATTGATTACGCAGAGCTTCGTTTTTCACCTTTTTATATTGCCATGACTCATCAGCTTCCTATTGAGGGTGTTGTTGAGGCTATTATTGAAGGTGTAAACCTAGGACGTAAAAAGTACCCTACTCAAATAAACTTAATTGGCATTTTAAGCCGTACTTTTGGTGTTGAAAATTGTTATACCGAGTTAGATGCTCTATTAACACAAAAAGATAAACTAGTTGCATTAGACCTTGCTGGCGATGAATATAATTACCCAGGCACCCTTTTTGAAAATCATTTTAAAAAAGCAAGAGATGCCGGTTTACAAGTTACGGTTCACGCAGGAGAAGCTGCTGGTCCTGAAAGTGTTTGGCATGCAATAGATAAGCTTGGGGCAACACGAATCGGGCATGGTGTAGCTTGCGCTAACGATCAAAAATTAATGGACTTTATGTTAAAAAATGTGATCGGGCTAGAGTCTTGCCTGACCTCCAATTATCAAACAGGTACCGTTAAAAACTTAAGCCAGCACCCAGTAAAGATATTTTTAGATAATGGACTGAATGTTTGTTTAAATACTGATGATCCCGCCGTTGAAAA
>Ga0209395_1006851_pt1 | contig 12149 bp, 11 predicted proteins | sample GOMGulsemesocosm_3_FD_184635 | JGI IMG/M metagenome (GOLD analysis project Ga0209395, IMG submission 184635) | Methane-oxidizing microbial communities from mesocosms in the Gulf of Mexico - GOM9D Gulf of Mexico (SPAdes) (version 2) | ecosystem: Environmental > Aquatic > Marine > Cold seeps... | reverse complement strand
ACAAAGTGGTATTCAATGTTATAAACTGTATGACTGCCATAGCGATAATCCATTTGGTGAGTATATCATTTGAGATAAATCTGTTCGCCTAAAAGGCGAAGGTTTTAACCTTATGCTGGAAAATAAATGGTGCGTCGTTCTACTAATTCAGGGTTTACAATAGCCAATTCTTTAGAAATCGAAGATATTCTCTCAGATATATCCGGCAATTGGTCATTAATTGACTCTAACTCTGAATTAAGGTTGTTCACTGTAAATTGAAGTTCATCATAAAGCCGCTCAATTTTTGATTTTTCTGATGTTGCTGCAGAGACAACATCTTTGATATCCGTATCGCAATCTTGATGAATTTCATCGCCAGAAACGTGTCTTCCACACGTAGGGCATTTTTCAGAAGGTAATGCTTCTAGTAAAACTCCCGTTTCAGTTATGCTTTCCAATCTCGATATATCTGAAGTATATTGTTTTTGTAACAGCTTGAATCGGGATACCATCTCTATTATTTCGTTGATCCTTTCATTCTTAAGTTCTAATTTTTCTCTTAAGACAGCCCGTTTGTTGACTAAGTTATAATAATTGTCTTCATTGGCATCAAGGGTAGAACGTTCTTGTACTATAGTCTGTGATAACCTTTCATCTTGTTCTTTCAGCTCTGTCAATGAACTTTCCAATGAAGAAATATCATCTAATGAATTGCCCTGTTCCTCTATAAGTTCCGTTAATACCTCTATCTTTGCTGCTCTAGATAGAGCTTTTTTTTCAACTTCTGCTGGTAAGAGGGAACTATCATCCACACCAGTAAGAATAAATTTTAGCCTAGACTTATGCTCAGTTATTTTTGTGTATTGTGTACTAATATATGGCGAAGATTCTTTTTGTATATTGGCTTCATTAACAATCGCAAGATCTAGCGAATTTCTTAAAGTTAAACTAACCAGTCCATTCTGTGCATTTTTTTTAAGTTTCTTGTTAGAAAGGTTAACTTTCTCGAGTATGAAAGAGGAAATGCTGTTAATTTTTTTAGTTTCAGTCTTAGGCCTTAGAATGATTGGTTTGATATCTTGTGGTTTACTTTTGTGTAATCCTTCAAAACACTCAAAATCTCCGCCCTCTATACTTCTTACAAAAGTGAAACGCTCTGAATTGGAAAATTCCACACCCAGATATATTTGATCGTAACCTTCGTGCTCAGGGAGCTCTTTTAGCGGTTTTTCTGCACCCATCATGAAGTCAATTCCATCTAAGACGGATGACTTACCAGTATTTGAAGGGCCATATATTAAATTCAAGCCACTTCCAAATTTTATTTCTGCAGGTTCTTTTATAGGGCTAGCAAAAACAATAAATCTAATTTCCATTCAATTTTACTCGACCATCTTTGGCAATTGTCATTTCTGCTAGCTGGAACTCATTTCTCCAGCGGTCAAATGCGGAATTGAAAATCTCTGAGAATAGCCTGTCACCGTAATCGTTATACATTGTGACAGCCCACTGTGCTCTTTGATTCAGTTCTTTTATATATTTATTTGTTAAGCTTTCGATAAAGACACAAGCGAGCTCTGTAGCACAGTAATAGAAACCTTCTACCGTGATCACTTTCTCTACAAGCCTTTTACTCTCCATCAGAACAAGCCCGTTTTCTACTAACGGCCTTCTCACTAAAAGCTCACCACTTCTTTGTAAAGTATTTGGGTGTAAGCTTGGTGGAGCGTTTTCAATATCACCGGAATGAACAACAATATGGTCTAAAGCTAATAATTGTTGAATGTCGAATTTATTAGAAAGATTAACGACTAATATACATACTGTTCGCACTCCAGTTTCTAGTGCACTGTTGAATATGTAATCTGAATGTAGGGGTTCACTCATCTTCTTCTAACCATTGTAATTTGTCATCATTAGCTAATTGATGGCATATTCCATACCTATCTTTCACTCTGACAGTTTCAAATAGGCCATTTGCATCAAGGGGTACCGACTTTGACTCGCTTAAAACGGTCTTGAGTTTAATTAAGCCATTTTCATAATCTTCTTCTGCTGTATCAATGACTCCATCAAGCATGTCATTTTGAAGTTCTTCAAAAGTGCCTAATGGAACAGAGTCTCGTGCAAAGGTTCTCAATGATTCAGCAAAATAGAACGACTCTCTTTGCCTAATAAAATGATTATCAAGGTCGGGAAAGTAATCCATCTGGAAGTCTTCTTTTTTAATACCTTTACTATCAGCATAAGCATTATGCAATTGCTCTATATAGCGAGTTTCATTCTTTTGATAAGTCTCAGGAGGCTTTAAAGGTGTAGATCGTTTTTTTAGCCCACCACCAAACCGTATTGAGTAGTATGGCGTTTTCCTATATTCCTCGACAATTTCATTTACTGGTTTATATTTGAAAATACTAAAATTAAAGCCCGAGACGAAATCCTTAAACTCTCCCTCAAGCAAAATCTCTTTTGTTGTAGTTATGCTCTTCGAACACCAATTGTCCCACTCTTCAAAAAGCTTACCCTTCAATTTATCTGAATTTAGTAATAGTTTTTTAAGTGAGGGCCCACAGTCCTTAGGAGCAAAAAAGTAATATTTATTTGGCTCTGTCAAATTTCCATTGTAAACATGCCACAACAACTTACCGATTTCAGGGATTGCAGTTCCTGGTGCCAAAGGGTCGCCTTTATAGTATTTGCATTGATAATTTTCCCAGCCACCAGAAAATCCATTCTCAGTATGAAAGCAAGCAACATCAACACCGTAATCATTAGCTCCACCTAAGCGTGTTACAAGGAGATACTTCGATTTTTGAAATGTCCCCCATTCCTCTAAGAAATACTCCCATTCTTCCGCAGAGAAAAGTAATAAGTGCTGCCTAGGAGTTATTAATTTCCCATGTGAAACTTGTTGAAAAGATGCTGAATCATTTTCACTCTTAGGTTTAGCTAATTCGAAATCATTTAAGTCGAAATTTAACACTTATAAAAACTTCCATTTTCTAAGCATGATTCCCATGCATTGTTTTTTCTTTTTAAGAATCTAAAGCTTACGGTATTCTCGTTACTAGACTTTCCGTATAACCACTTATTCTCTCGGAGCTTCTTATCATACACTCTAACTTCTACATTATGGCAATAAATACTATGAGAACTAGCAACACTAAACGAGTTAACATGCATCAATACAAGATAAGTAGATCTGAATAAGATTCAGCATGTCCAAGTGTAGACCAAAATCTAACTTTTCCTACTTTTTTGAATGCCCGCTCATGGCTGTTAACAGACAGCCATAAACAGAAATCAACATGCTTTAAAAGGGGCTTGGTATTACCGAGGCTTTTTTATTTAATTTAAATTCCAATCAATGGTTTTAGTCTTATTTTTATTTGGGTCTGGCCTAACCTCACCAGCCTCTAACGCATTAATACAAGGTAAAAACTCATCAAATAAATGCTCTTCTGGAATTAAATTAGGAATTAAACCAATATTTTCCAACATATCTTTTGGTTGCACCTGAATCCCTGAAATTAACACAATAACGCCCTTTTCCTTCAAAGCGATTACAGCATCTTCAATGGCATAAATACCTGATTGATCAATATAAGGCACTAGAGGCATCCGGATAATCACAACCGTTACTTCAGGTAAAGCAGCCACCATCTCTTGAAGCTTGGATACAAAACCAAAGAAAATAGGCCCATCAAAATGTTTAATATAGACTTGATTACGTATTTTTTCTGAAATAATTGATTCATCATGCCACGCTTCTTCTCGAGAAAAGCTACCAACAGAACCTATTGTTGATTGATTTTCAACCACATCACTCATTTTTTTCATGAATAATACTGAGGCTAATACCATACCCACCGCAACGGCTTGTAATAAATCGACAAACACCGTCATGCTCAAAACAACAATCATAATAATTGAGTCAGCCTTTGGCACATGGGGTATATGCTTAATACCTTTATAATCCACAATACCAATACCCACGGTAATTAAAATACCAGCCAAAACAGGTAACGGAATCAATTTAGCATAAGCACCAGCCCCTAATAAAACAATGAGCAAAGCAAGTCCATGGATAACACCAGACAATCTAGTTTTACCTCCAGAGTTAATATTAACAACCGTTCGCATCGTTGCACCCGCCCCCGGAATACCACCGATCATTGCGGCCCCTATATTACCCAAACCCTGACCGATTAATTCTTTATTACTGCTATGACGAGTTTTTGTCATATTATCTGCAACAATTGAAGTCAATAATGAATCAATTGTGCCTAATGCCGCCAGTGTTAATGCTGGGAGAATAAGTAACATGGGATGACTCCAGTCCACGCCCATTATTGAATCAATTTGTAATGCAGGTAAACCTTCTGGGATATCACCAATGATTTTGACATCTAAACCCATCATGGTAGAAATAATGGTTAAAACAACCAAAGCAACTAGAGCACTAGGAATTAACTTAGTTAAACGTGGAAATAAATAAATCGTCGCTATTGTTGCTAATGCCAAACTAACGGAAGCCAAATTAATATCATTAATAATGCTTGGTACTTCTGCAAAAATATCTAATATTTTCTTTGGTGAGGTATGCCCCAGAAAAGGAAATATCTGTAATACGATAATAATGACACCAATCCCACTCATAAAACCTGAGACAACGGGATAAGGCATATATCGAATATATTGACCTATTTTAAATACGCCAAGTAATATTTGAAAAACACCTGACAATAAAAAGATAGCAATAATTGTCCCTAATGCGGCTTCTAGGCTACCTCCATTCGCTTCTATCGCTGTTGAAATAACGACAGCAGATACCACAGTCATTGGCCCAGTTGGCCCACTAATTTGAGTCGGTGTGCCACCAAACCACGCGGCAATCATTCCAATGGCAATGGCACCATAAAGCCCAGAAATTGCGCCCATGCCTGATTGCAAACCAAAAGCTAAAGCTAAAGGTAAAGCGACCACGCCTGCAGTTAAGCCACCAAAAAAATCCCCTCTCAAATGGGAGGTATCAATTATTTTTTTATCGTTCATATTTTTATAAAAAAAGAGCTAAAAGGTAAAATAATTCCTGTCACTTTGAGCAAGATACTCAATTATAGAAAGATCTGGTAGTCACAATACATTTATCTAAATATAGACCATCAATATTGTCAAAGTACATCATCATTGCGCATTATTATACTTCACACGGTCAAAGATACGCAGCCAAATGCAACTTACGCCTATTTCATCCAATAAAAACAAAAAAAACAGACCTACTTACAAAAACTTACAGGAAGGTTCTATCAATTTATTTACATCCAATCTATTGTTTTATAAACCTACCTTTAACTATCAATAAATAATTAATTTCATACATAACGCCCAAATTCAATAAAAAAGTTCTTATAATGTGAGCTGATACAGAAAAAAATTTTAATTGTGTCGATATATTAATAGTTACACTTCAGGAGAATCATGATGACGACTCAAGTTGATAACGATATAGATTATGAACAGATGGATGATTTACCCCTATCTGAACATTTTGAATGGCATTTCTTTCAGGTCGATGAAATTGTTACTGAAAATTCAAGTGACATTCAAATTGATGAGTGGCAAGCCGCTTAGGCTTTTGTAAAGTCTATGGTCCATTTTTCCTGTTTTAGTCAACACCTTTAAAGTTCTCTAAAACTCGAAAATAATGTTCATAATTATTAATCTTTCTCCCTTCTATGATTAATACAGGCTCACTATTGCCTAGCATTTCACCTTGCCATAGCCCACCTGTTATTTTACAGTCATCAGCGACAACATTTTTTATCCGCTGAAATGATAAAGCATTTTTCTGTTTTGGGTCATAACGCCAAATACATTTTATTTTATTGTCTTTATCAACATTCAGCAGATAAAGCTGTTTTTCTGATCCAATAAGCCATAGCTGTTTATTTTTTACTGATTGAATCTCTTGCTCAAGATGTATATCAGTAAAAATAAATTGAGGGCTTTCCCCCTTAGCCATCATCGCCATCATGGTTCTTGCTAAAAAGGGCTTTATTCTTTTCTCAGGTGAGTCTGGATTTAACAGGTCTTTTAATAATTCAACATCATTGTTATCTACATTTAATGATAGCTTAACGGCTAAACGCCGTTCGGCTTTTTTCCGCCAGCTGAGTATTTTTTTATCGTTCTCTTCTGTTCTATTTTTATTAAGCGTGTTTTCTACAAAATCTCTAAGTTTGAAAGCGAGATCCTGTTTATCCTGAACCGAAAGAAAATCATTTGGAAACTGCTCTGGGCCTGCACTTTTATTCTGAGTTATACATTGGTAAATGTATATTCTGTCATATTCACTGCGTATAGATAAACCATTAATAATCTTCATTACTTTTGATAATATCAATGCGTCAACTGGGTAAAAACAAGAGACTAGCTCGGTTAATTCCACCGCATATATCCAGTTTTTACTACGATAGCGCATATTATTATCACCAAAAATGGTTGATGCCTGGTCACCAATTATTTCGATTACATCATGTAATAAATTTAACGCATACCTTTCTGATCCCGTTTTAATGGCTTGCTTACCCACTTCAATAGCCACTGTTTGTGCGATACCAACCATTGGGTTAGCAGCCAAGCCAATACGCAACATCGGCGTTGCAAAAGTTAAATAGGGTTCTGCTTTTTTATAATAGCCAATCGTTGTTGCGGATTTTTGAATATATAAATAAGTTTTTCGAAGATTGTACTCTTTAATATTTAGGGGAAAACTATCAATTAAGACCAATAACTGTAAAGACAGCCGATTCAAAGATCGTAACAAATTTTCTATGCTGGTTTCTAATAAAGGATGTTCTGACTCAGGGTGATGAATACGTGCAACAGAATCAATTAAATCAACGATATCGCCAAGCAGTAATTCATGTTTAAAATCACTCTTCTCCATATATTTCTTATGGATGATTTTATCAAAAATGATTTCAGCTTTATCCTCTAATAACTCCGCAACTTCATCATCAAAATAATCATGATTAGATTCTGTTATCTGTTGATCAGGAAACTCAGCATATTGCATGTATTGCATTAATTTCTGCTTAACTTGCTTTTCTTTATTAGCCAGTAAACTGACTTCTGCTTCATACTCTTTTCTCAGCTGCTGTATTCTTTTCTCATCTTCCTCAATCTTTCTTGCTCTCGCCTTTAATAGCAAAACCTCACTACTCTCATATCTAAGGAAAACAATAATAAGACTACAAATAAAAAGAACGAAACAACTACAATAAATACCCCTTACCCAATAATCTATATTTAAGGTTTCAGTCAGCATAAAGGTTGAACCCAGAAGACTAACCAAACTGGAAAACAATAAAATAATGGCTATTTTTCGAATAATTAACATAACTGAAATGTCCTCAGTGATTTACATGTTGATGGATTATTTTCTTCTTATAGGAAATACTGTACTATGAAAAACAAGCACTAAAATCAGGTTTATTAATAAATTTGTGATGACAATATATAAAGAACTTCTACTTTTAAGACATGGTAAATCAGACTGGAATACAGATACCAGTGATTTTTATCGCCCCTTAAATAAGCGAGGGAATAAAAATGCTCAACAAATGGGCCACTGGCTGCTGAAACAAAAACTCATACCTGATTTGATTATCAGCTCTCCCGCCACGCGTGCAATGACAACAGCAAAGTTAGTTTGTGAAGCAATGGAAATCGATATAAATTCCATTCAAACTGAACAAAGCATTTATGAAGCCAGTTTGACCGATTTGCATCGGCTATTATCTCAAGTCCCAAAATCAACTCAACGCCTGTTACTGGTTGGACATAATCCAGCTTTTGAATATTTAGTCCGCCAGCTCGCACCAAATATCCCAACAGCCAGCAAGAGTAATCTTATGCCTTCCGCAGCGATTGCCTATCTACAGCTTGACTCTCAATGGTCTCAATTACAAGGTAATAGTTTTATCCAGCGCCCAAAAGATTTACATTAAATATCGTCTATAAGCGATTAAACCTATTTTTTGAAGGGCAAATACTGTGAACTGTCATGTTTATATTGCTTAATCAATACTTTCTCACGCTCTAAAAAATCTGTAATCAATTTTGAAAAATGAGAATTTAAAATCCAATGGGCTGAATAAGTTGTTACTGGCTCAAACCCTCTAGAAATTTTATGCTCGCCTTGCGCGCCAGAATCAAAGCGTTTTAATTGCTGTTCAATGCAATACTCTAACCCTTGGTAATAACAGGTTTCGAAATGTAAATGTTTAAATTCCTGATAACACCCCCAATAGCGCCCATACAGAGTATCCTCACTCACAAAACTTAAAGCTGCACCTATATAGGCTTGATCTTTAATAGCCAGCACTAGCATCATTTGTTCTGGCATTGATCGAGCCAATTGTTTAAAAAAATCAATATTTAAATAAGCAGATTGACCTCGTTTCAAATATGTCATTTCATAAAACATAAAAAAAACCTGCCATTGCTGTTCTGAAATTTCAATGCCACAAAGTCGCTTTAACTCAATTCCCTGCTTAGTAATACTTGTCCGTTCCTTGTTGATTTTTTTACGTTGTCGTGAGGTAAACTGTTGCAAATAATCTTTAAAATCACTGTAATTATGATTAAACCACTGAAATTGTACCCCTTCCCTAATTAATAGTTGTTGTTTTAAAAAGTCAGTTTGTTGATGCGTTGGAAATAATATATGTAAGCTTGAAATATTATTTTTCTGAGCCAGTTGAGTGACAAAATCAACACAAGAATCAATGATTGTTTGTTGATCAAGTCCCTGTTTAATTAAAACCCGTTGTCCCTGGCACGGTGTAAAAGGAATTGAGTTAAGCCATTTCGGATAATAATCCATCCCAGATTGAATATAGGCATCTGCCCATTGCTGATCAAAAACATACTCACCCTGTGAATGTGATTTTAAATAAAGCGGCATCGCAGCAATCAGTTCTTGTTGTTCATAAACCAGTAGATGATGCGGCTGCCAACCCGTTTCACGACTGACACTACCACTTTGTTCCAGAGCCAATAAAAATTCATGGCGAATAAAAGGATCTTTACCTTGAACTAACGCGTTCCAACAGATAGCATTAACCTCTGTCATACTGCTGATATACCTTATAACCATGAACAAAGCCTTTTCACAATCTTGCGAAAACAATAAACAGCCTATTTTACAGAGAATCCAGAAGATTTTTCAGCAATCAAAAGTAGTATGGGAAATCGGAAGTGGCACAGGGCAACATGCCTGTTATTTTGCCAAAAACCTTCCTCAGCTAACGTGGCAAACTACTGATAGAGAAGAAAACTTGGCAGATATTAATGGCTGGATTGAAGAATCTGGGCTTAGTAATTTGCCCAAAAGTGTAGCACTTGATGTCGTTAATCAACCATGGCCATGTCAACCTATTGACGCCTTATTTACTGCCAATACCTTACATATTATGCATTGGCATGAAGTTGAGTGTTTTTTTAACGGTTTAGAAAAATATTTATCTGATATTTCAACTGTTTGTATCTATGGCCCGTTTAATTATCAGGGACAATACACTAGCCAAAGTAATGAACAGTTTGACCAATGGTTAAAAAACCAAGACCCTGCGAGAGGTATTCGTGATTTTGAAGCTATTGAGACCCTGGCTAATCATGCAGGTTTATTTATTGAAAATGATTTTGAAATGCCCGCGAATAACAGATTATTAGTTTTCAAAAAATAAGTCATTGAAAAAAGGTAATGAAGCAAATACTGCTTATGTATTGAGCAGACTTTAGCCTGCCATAAAGACTATTATTTATAAATGAAGCGGACTGAAGTCCGCCCTACAGCATTCTATACTTCACGCGGTCACAACTGCGGATTTCTAATGACTGAAAACCCTTCCCAGCCATAAAAAGCAATAATAGACTCTTTTTATGATTTCATTAGAACTGCAATATGAGCACTCACACTTTCAGCTAAAGCGTATAAATTATAGCCACCTTCTAATACCGAGATTATTTTACCTTCACAACAACTATTAGCAATATTGACTATTTCTTCCGTCAACCACAGGTAATCTTCTGCCACTAATTGTACAGAAGCCAAGGGGTCATCTTTGTGAGCATCAAAACCAGCCGAGACTAATATCAAGTCTGGATTAAATTTCTTTAATGCAGGTAAAATTTGTTGACGATATTTGTCTCGAAACTGTTTGCCTGTCTCACCTGATGCCAAGGGGACATTAACTATATTCCCCACCCCTGTTTCTGATGGATACCCCGTCCCGGGATAATTAGGCATTTCATGCGTGGATGCATAAAACACCGCTGCATTATTAGCAAATGTCGCTTGTGTTCCATTGCCATGATGTACATCAAAATCAATAATAGCTATTCGCTTGATATTCGGGCGTGTTAACGCATAGCTCGCAGCAATAGAAATAATATTAAATAGGCAAAAACCCATTGACTGATCAGGTTCGGCATGATGACCTGGTGGCCTAACCGCACAAAAAGCATTATTTGCCTGTTTATCATTCACCTTATCAACTGCATCACATACTGCACTTACTGCTAACTGTACTGCATGAGCTGAGCCTTCAGATAATAGAGTATCTGGGTCTAATGGAATATAACTATCCTTAGATACTTTTTGTAACACTTTATCCACCATCGCCTGAGTATGAACCAAACGAATTAACCCTAAAACATCCTGCCGTAATACTGGCGTTATTCTTTTTAGCGGATTAAATTCAACCCGATCTAAAGCCGCATTTATATGACTTAATCTGTCTTGATTTTCAGGGTGGCCTAAGCCAGTATCATGTAACAGAAAATCTTTATGGTAATAATAAAGAGTTGTCATTTAATTAAATATCCTCTGGTTTAAATCTATCCATATCATTGGCAAATAATACGGGGCCTTGATAATACTGTTTAATCCTTGCCAAGGTGTCTTGCTCACTACCTAAAGTACGCGTCATTCTATGAGATAAAATTAATTTTTTTACACCCGCCTTTTGTGCAATTTTTCCAATCTCTGAAGGTGGCATATGTAATTTACGCCCCACCCCGTGCTGTGATTCTGGAATGGCATTATGAGCGATTAAAATATCACTATCTTTCGCTAAAATAGCCAGTGTTTGAAACTGGTTACTCATATCACCAGAAAAACTAATCGAACATCCAGCCACATTAATACGCCAGGCTAATGCGGGTAATGGCCCATGATGAACAGGAATTGCAGAAAGTGAATAATCATTCGCTTGATAGACAGCTTGCTTGCTGTGTTTGGCTGGACTAAGGTTTTTCGCATTAATTTTATAGCTACTTTTTTTAGCTGGGGAAACGTAGTCTTGCAAATAAGGGTAGACGCCATGCTCACCCAATAACCGCTCAGTAAACTCTGTGGCAGAAGGCATTAAGTGATTACTTTCAGGGCCAAACAACTTTATATTCTGAGACCGGTTGATGAAATAACTTCCCTTCACATAAGCAGAAAAATCAGCACTGTGATCAACATGAAAATGAGTAAATAAAACAGTGTGCAAATCTTTTAAATTAGCTCCACTCTTTTCATAATTCAAACTACTTCCAGGGCCTGCATCGACTAATACAACACCTTTGCCATCCAGCCAGACTAAATAAGAACTTGATGCCCTGCCATCAGTTAACTCTGGCCCACCAGAACCTAATACCTGAACATTCACCCGCTGACTTTGACATTCAGCCAGAATAACTGAATTAAAAATCAATAAACTTATAAATAATAGAGCTTTTAAGGTATTCATAATAATAGAAATTCAAAAAAAACGAATAATTAAAATATCATATTACTCTCAACCATAGCTAGTTTTCCTTTTATCCAAATCCACATTTATAAATTGGATATAGAGTGCCAGCACTTATTTTCTAAGGGCTTGCAAAAAACCTTAGCTTCACTCATCGCCTAAGCGAGTATTTTTTGTAAGACACAAATGAGTGCTCTTGCCAGTTTATATCTATAGATTCGGGGGTTAGACAGGAATGGCACTTACTTAAGACAATAATACGGTTATAAACATAGGTTTATCTAACTTTTTTTGGATGCCTATTCTTCTTGATTTCAGCTCTTGCCTCCTTTCTAGGTTTTGTTAGTAAAGGGAACGGTT
>Ga0209395_1006849_pt1 | contig 12151 bp, 8 predicted proteins | sample GOMGulsemesocosm_3_FD_184635 | JGI IMG/M metagenome (GOLD analysis project Ga0209395, IMG submission 184635) | Methane-oxidizing microbial communities from mesocosms in the Gulf of Mexico - GOM9D Gulf of Mexico (SPAdes) (version 2) | ecosystem: Environmental > Aquatic > Marine > Cold seeps... | reverse complement strand
TTCCTTTATCATTACCTGAAACTGCAGACTCTGAAATAGCAAAATTAAACAAACCGCCCTCTCCTCGTGTACAAGGTGTTATTAAAGATATTAAATATTTAGCATTGTTAACAGACATTACAACTAAACAATCACAAGCCGAATATCAAAAAAACAAATTTAATAAAGAACAAGCAAATGCATTAAAGCAATTTGGCCATGCTAAACAGGCTCGCTACCCAGATATTGATGTTGTGTCTTTAGAATATGTTAATTTAAGATCTGAAACACGTTATCTCTACAAAACAGCTGTCGCTTTAGAACAAGAAGAAAAGGGAAAGATAACAGGCACAACCCGTGACTTTTCAGAAAATGGTTTGCAAATTGAATTGGCTAGCCCAACACAGTACGAAAATGGTGATTTATTATTGATGGCTTTGCCTGATTTACAAAAGATCACTAAAAAACACGATTTACATAATTTACCTTATGAAGTGATGGCCGTAAGTAAAACTAAAACTATCGTTAATTTACGAAGCTATCGCCCTACACTTGATAGTGAACATACTGGCACAACATTTTTCACTCAGTTAATTTCACATAATAAATCTAAACTTAAGGCATCGGAAGAATCACCTAAGATACCAGGCCTGTCGACTGCATTAAGAAATATGCAAACAAAAACGGTGTGTCAATTCCCTTTTTATATCCATAAACTAGGACCTAGCTATTCTGTAGGTGCCATTGGCCATGGTTTATATGCAAGTCCTTTACATTTAATTTTAAGCCAGTTTGGTTTGCTTGAAGAGCGCTTTAATATTGAAAGCATATTCCCAAGTCACGTACTTAATGACTTACTTATGCCTAAGTTAAAAGATATGAAACGCCAAGATAAACCATTTCAATTAGAATTATATGTACGCTTTAATCCTGCAGCAAAAGATATTAAATCTGCAGTTATTATTGATTATATTCCTTTAGATACGAATGAAATAAATAAAAAAAGCTTTGTTACAGCATGTATAAAACGTGAGTTATTTTTTGGTTTTAGAGTCTATATATCCAGAACTGGTCGCCCTGATACCGATTACTTATCAAAAGAACTTAGTTATATAACGCAATACGCCATGCACAAAGCTAAAGTACTAGAGAATGAGCTTTGGTCTGTTGTTGGTGTGGGTGAAATGTTAGATATTTCTAATGAGTTAATGCAAAGGTTTAATATAGAAGCCAGTTTAGTTGAAGCGATGCAACAAAGAAAAACTCAATGGTTGCAAAGAATAAGCTAAAGTTCTCAGTGAGCTTTAGCTTTAATTTCTTTATTGCTTTGGTATTGCAATAAAATAAGCGACTTGTAATAGTGAACCTGTATTGATAGCAACATCAGCCTCTTTTACCACTTTAGGTTTACCATGTACTGCAATACCTAAACCTGCAGCTGACATCATTTTCAAATCATTAGCGCCATCACCCATCGCTAAAGTTTGCTTAATATCTATATTCAACTCATTTGCCATTTTATTTAAAAAATTAGCCTTTTCTTGGGCATCTACGATAACACCTAATACATTGCCTGTTAGTTTATCATCTTTGATTTCAAGTTCATTTGCATGAATATAATCTAAACCTATTAGCTGTTGAACACGCTCAGCAAAAGGAATAAAACCACCTGAGGCGACTGCTAATTTCCAGCCTTTTGATTTTAAGTACTGGCATAAGTCAGAGACTCCAGGCATTAATGGTAGCCCTTCTTTTAATTGTTCAATTAACTTAAGTTCAATCCCTTCAAGCTTAGATACGCGTAAACGTAAGCTATCACTAAACTCTAAAGCCCCACTCATCGCTTGTGCCGTAACCGATGCTACTTCTTCATAAACATTAGCCAAACGTGCAATTTCATCAATACACTCAATTGTAATGGCCGTAGAATCCATATCCATGACTAACAAGCCTGGTTGCTCAATACTTGGCACATCCGCAAAGACCGCTAGTTGGCAAGCAATATCTGATGATAACTCTGTTATGAGAGGTTTTATTTTTGCGATATCAAATTCACAATTGAAAACCAAAGCTGGCTCTAAACTGTCATCAGGCTGAAAATAACAAATACTCACTTCATCTATTTTTTGTAATTTTAAAAAGTCTGAAATTTTAACTAGCTGTAATGGCGCAATTTCACAACCAAATGCCAATAAAGATTTCATTTTTGAACTTGAGGTTTGTGCATTTTCAGTTATGAGTGATTCTTTGGTAGATAATCTAAACCATTGACTCAACTTTAATATTGATGATAATTTTTTGCCTTGAATTTCAGACAAATTATAAGATGACATTTAAAACTCCAAATGATGCAAATTAGATACCCAAGCGACTTCAAGATGCGAAGTTGCGCCTTGATATTAAGCCCCTGTGAAATGCTGAATTCTGCATCTTTGAGGTAGTTTGGGTATAAGATATCTTTAGTAATTGCATTTTTACCAAGAAATAGAGAGAATGTCTGCAACATAGTGAGCAATATGAAAAAAAAACAACTTAACAATCCCGTCATAGCAACAATATATCAACGAGTCTCTCGCTTGGCGCTTACGCTTATCTGTCTATTTTTACTAATTAATTTAGGTTTAACTTCTAGCTTTGATAGCCATCAGATCATAGAAAAACAAACGCATCACACCGCAAGAAGTTTAGCTTTTCAAATGTCTTACTCTGCAAGCGATGCCATAAACAATAATCAGCCTGAGCAATTAAAGTCCATAGTAAACAATATGGTAAAAGACCCTTTTATTGTTTCAGCATCAATTTTTGATAAACATGGCACTTTAATTATCCAAAGTGAGGATAGTTTCTTATATAAAGAGTACTTAAAGCAGCCTAATGCACTGCCTGGCATATCAAAACTATCTTCCCCTGTTATTCAACCTATGTTTGATGGCAAAAGCCGTATCGGATTTGTAAGAATAACCTATTTATCTCGTGCCGCGATGAATGAAGGTCATAGCCACTTCCATCAATTAGGCAGACAAATAGGTTTAATGCTAATTTTAAGCTGTATATTAACTTGGCTTACAGCTAGAACGATAAAACGCTGGCAGGTTAACCGCTATACAAAAAAGATATTAAAACAAACAAAATAATTTTAAATTGAAAAAATACCCAAACTATTTTTATAAAGTTGTTTGGCTATCACCTCTTTACTTTCATTTCTAAGAGAAGCGAGTTGTTCAAAAATAGAAATTAAAGCAATGGGTGTATTTATTTCACCCTGATTGCCAGAGATAGGCATCGAAGGCGCATCCGTTTCAAGCAATAAAGATTCTAATGGTAACTGACTAATTGTATTGCGTGTTTTGTTAGCCCTCTCATAAGTGATCACCCCTCCTACACCAATTTTAAAACCCATTTTGATATATGCTTTTGCTTGTTGCAGACTGCCACTAAAGGCATGTATTACACCGCCAAATTTAGGTGTATTTTGCTTAAAGGCTTGGGCGATAAGATTGTGACTCTGCCTATGATGAACTATTAGCGGTAATTCGAATTTATTAGCTAATGCAATATGGGCTATAAAAAGTGACTTTTGCAATTCAATATCACTAATACTGCCATCAATACCACACTCACCTATCGCAATGACTTTATCGCGATTTAATAAATAAAGCGCTTCAAGTGCCTCAATATGATGTGTTTTATGTTCAGATAAAAAATAAGGATGCAAACCAACAGCATAATATAACTGAATTTCAAAACCAGATAATGAATCAACCAAAATGTTAGATTCTAAAATTCGCTTTGATTGTGTCAAAGAAATACCTGGCACCAACATTTTATTTATGCCTAAACTCAATGCTTGTTGTAATAGCATTTTACGATTACCATCAAATTCAGAAAAATCAATATGGCAATGTGAATCAAAAAATTGATATTTAGACATAGTTTATTTTCATACCCTATGGGTTTAGTCGTTCAACTTGCCACGTACCATCATCTTGCTTTTGATACATAAACCTATCATGTAAACGATTAGCCCCACCTTGCCAAAACTCAACTTTATGAGGTTCAATACAATAACCGCCCCAAAAAGAAGGTAACGGCACTTCTCCTTGCGCGAACTTACTTTTCACTTGGCTAAACTTTTCCATCAATACATTTCTTGATGAAACAGGACGGCTTTGTGCTGAAGCCCAAGCAGCGATTTGACTTTCTTTTGGTCGAGATAAAAAGTATTTAGTGACCGCCATTTTTGACAGTGGCACAGCTTTACCATAAACAATGACTTGTCGCTCTAAATTATGCCAAGGAAAATGCAGACAAATTTGGTTGTTTTGAGCGAGCTCTTGCGCTTTTCTTGACTCTGTATTGGTAAAAAATACAAAGCCATTTTCATCTAAATGCTTTAATAAAACGATACGCTGAGAAGGCTGTCCGTTTTCATCCACTGTTGCCACTACCATAGCAGTTGGATCTGCAAGTTTGGCATCAACAGCTTGCTTTAACCATGATTCAAACTGTGAAATAGGATCATCAGCCAATAAATCTCTACTTAAACCATCTTTTAAGTACTCTCTTCTTATATCTTCTAATTTCATCTTTGATCCATTCAGGTTTAAACAAAGTCACGCTTTCTGATAGCCCAATAATACCTTATTTTCAAAGCTAGATTTAAAGTTTTAACGTGTTTTTTTGAGAGTATTATTGAAATGAGCTAATCAATAGACATGATATTAATTTTTAAATTTGAAGTCGCTTTAATATGATCCATCACAGTAAATACAAGCTGATGCTTTACTTCTGCATCCGCTTTTATAATGACATTGTGTGTATCGACCTCTGCTAAAGCACGTTCAATATTAGCTTGAACACCTGTAAATCGATTAAGCGTTTAGGTTTATTACCATATCTTAGCCATATTTGCTCTTGAGCGGTAATTTCAATATAAATAGAGCTGCTGATTCTTGCTTTAGTGCTTTTATTTTCAGATTTATTAACTTCAATCGCCAACTCTTTTACAAAAGAAGTTGTTACGATAAAAAAAATCAGCAAAATAAAGACAATATCCAGCATAGGTGTCATATCGACATCAGCATCAGTTTCTCTATCAATTCGTTTTTTCCGGCTCATTATGATGTCCTACCCACTTCACATCATCTTTTAAAGTTAGTAGATAAAACGTAAGGGAGCAATTTAACGAAATTAAAGTGAAGAGAAAAGTGATTATCGCGCGCATGGATTAAGCGCTATAAAAAACAAAAAGCTTCCAATCCAATGATTGAAAGCTTTTCAAATAATCATACTCAAATTTTCAGACTATTTTAGCAGTCCGAGACTCTTTTCTGATTTAGCCGATGAACATACATCTGGTATTTTTCAAACTATTTGAGTTAGTGCTAGGCATTTTTCTGATTTAGCCCCATGAGCATAGCTTGCCTATGTGATTGGGGTAAATCAGAAAAATAACACCGCACTGGCGCTAAATAGGAAGAAAAATTACATTTGTTCCATTACTTCGATGCCTAGCAGGTCCAAACCCTTAGCAAGTGTTTTAGCAACTAAGTTACATAATACTAAGCGACTTTCTTTAACTTCAGTCTCTACGCCCTCTTTAAGTACAGGACACGCTTCATAGAATGTCATGTAAAGGCTTGATAGTTCATATAAATAAGCACATAAAACATGTGGTGTTGCATCGTTGATCATTTGATCTAACACTTCTTCTAACTGAAGTAGTTTTAAAGCTAATGCTTTTTCTTGAGGCTCATTAATAATGATATCCGCAGTAAAAGTAGCAGTATCAACATCTGCTTTACGGAAAATACTACGTACACGTGTATAAGCGTATTGTAAGTAAGGCGCTGTTGCACCTTCAAAACTTAACATTGTATCCCAGTTAAAGATGTAATCGCTCGTACGGTTTTTAGATAAATCAGCGTATTTAACAGCGCCAATACCTACTTTACGTGCGACTTCGTTACGCTCTTCTTCTGACATATCCGATTCACGCTCAGCAAGTTTAGCTGTTGCACGTGAGATAGCTTCTTCTAATAAATCGGCTAGTTTAACAGTACCGCCAGTACGTGTTTTAAACGGCTTACCATCGTTGCCCATCATAGTACCAAATGGACAGAATTCGTAACTTGTTTCTTCTCGTAGTAAATCAGCCTTACGTGCTGCTAATTCAACTTGATTAAAATGTAGGCTTTGACGCGCATCTACAAAAATTAATATACGATCAGCCATTAATTTATTTGATCGGTAATCACATGCTGCTAAATCAGTTGTTGCATATAAGAAACCACCACCTGATTTTTGCACGATAAATACAGACGGCTCACCATCTTTATTTGCTAGTTCATCAAGGAATACAACTTGTGCACCTTGTGATTCTTGTGCAATATTTTTATCTTTTAACAGTGTGATGATATTGTTTAATTCACCATTGTAAGCACTCTCAGCCATGATGTGTTCTGGTTTAAGTGTTACATTCAACTTTTGGTACACGTCATTAGAGTGTTTAACAGAAGTTTCAATGAATAACTTCCAAAGTTTATTACAATGCGCATCGCCACTTTGTAATTTAACGACATAACCACGAGCACGATCAGCAAAACCTTCTTCATCATCAAAGCGCGTTTTAGAATCACGATAAAAGCTTTCTAAATCAGCTAATGCCACAGCTTCTAAGTCAATACCTTGCTCTAATAAATCTTCTAAATGCGCGATTAACATACCAAACTGTGTGCCCCAATCACCCATGTGATTTTGACGTACAACGGTATCGCCTCTAAATTCAAGCGCACGAACAACTGAATCACCAATGATAGTTGAGCGTAAATGGCCAACATGCATTTCTTTCGCTAAGTTAGGAGATGAGTAATCTACAACTACTTTTTGCTCAACTTTATGCTCTGCAACACCCAGTTTTTCGTCAGCGTTAGCTGCCACTAATTTTTCAGATAAAAACTCAGGTTTTAAATGAATATTAATAAAACCAGGTCCTGCAATTTCAATTTTTGCAGCGATATCATCTACTGATAAGTTATCAATAATTTTCTGTGCTAATTCACGTGGATTAGTTTTTAATTTCTTAGCCGCGCCCATAGCGCCATTAATTTGGTAATCACCAAATTGTGGACGTGTACTTTGCGTAACTGCAGGATTTGAACCTTCAGGTAAGCCAGCAGCATCCATTGCCACAAGCGCTCTTTCTACCAATAATTGACGAATATTCATTTTTTATCTCTTTAAATTCTTTCGATTTAAGATGATTTATCATCTTATTTTTATCAAATAAATCTTTTTCAATCCATAAGTGATTAGGGCAAAGCCGCCGAATGTTTTTCGTTAGGAGTTTAGTCCACTAAATGACTTTCGAAAAACATGATGGCAATGCAGCCATCATCATTTATGAGCCGAAAAATTAGTGTTCACGTGTCTGATGGAATTCTACGTCTGGATAACGCTCTCTAGATAGGTTCAAATTAACCATACTAGGTGCAACATAAGACAAGTTGCCGCCGCCATCTAGCGATAAATTCACTTCACACTTACGTTTAAATTCAGCAAGTTTTTTCTCATCATCACATGTCACCCAACGTGCTGTTGCGACATTAACGCTTTCATATATGGCATCAACGTTATATTCCGATTTTAATCGTGCAACAACAACATCAAACTGTAGTACACCAACCGCACCAACAATTAAGTCATTACTGATCAATGGTCTAAATACTTGAACAGCACCTTCTTCAGATAGCTGAATTAAACCTTTTAATAGCTGCTTCTGTCTTAATGGATCTTTTAAACGAATACGACGGAATAATTCAGGTGCAAAGTTAGGGATACCGCTGAACTTTAACTTTTCGCCTTGAGTGAAAGTATCACCAATTTGAATGGTACCGTGATTATGTAAACCAATAATATCACCCGCAAATGCTTCTTCTGCACGTGTTCTATCACCGGCCATAAAAGTTACCGCATCTGAAATGCTTACTTTTTTACCTAAACGTACATGATCCATTTTCATACCTTGGCTATATTTACCAGATACGATGCGCATAAATGCGATACGGTCACGATGTTTTGGATCCATATTTGCCTGTATTTTAAATACAAAACCAGAGAATTTTTCTTCGGTAGCTTCTACTTCTCGTTCAGCAGTTTGGCGAGGTAATGGCTCTGGTGCCCACTTTGTTAAACCATCTAACATATGATCAACACCAAAGTTACCAAGAGCAGTACCAAAGTATACCGGTGATAATTCACCTTTTAAAAATAGTTCTTGATCAAATTCATGTGAAGCGCCAATTACAAGCTCTAATTCTTCACGTAAACTTTCAGCTAAATCTTCACCAATTGCAGTATCAAGATCTGTATTATCTAAGCCTTTAATAATACGCACTTCTTGAATTGTATGCCCTTGACCTGTTTGGTATAAAATCGTTTCATCACGATGTATGTGATAAACACCTTTAAACTCTTTACCACAACCTATTGGCCAAGTAATTGGTGCACAAGCTATTTTAAGTTCGTGTTCAACTTCATCTAATACTTCCATCGGGTCACGTGTATCACGGTCACACTTATTCATAAAAGTGACGATTGGCGTAGTACGTAAACGGGTTACTTCCATTAATTTACGAGTACGATCTTCTACACCTTTTGCCGCATCGATAACCATTAAACATGAATCAACCGCGGTTAAAGTACGGTATGTATCTTCCGAGAAATCTTCATGACCAGGCGTATCGAGTAAATTAACTAAACGATCATTATAAGGAAATTGCATTACAGACGTAGTAACAGAGATACCACGTTCTTTTTCCATCTCCATCCAATCAGATTTAGCATGTTGATTAGAGCCGCGCCCTTTTACTGTACCGGCTTTTTGTAAAGCGTTTCCGAATAAAAGTACTTTTTCAGTAATCGTTGTTTTACCGGCATCGGGATGCGAAATAATCGCGAAGGTGCGTCTTTTCGCCACCTCAGTTGGAACACTGGACATTTAAACCGCCAATCTCAGAATTAATAGAATCAAAAAATGGCCCCGATTATAGCAAAAACAATTAACTTTTTGCAGCGAAAATAGCGAATTATCAAAAAATATAAAATGAAAATAATTTCCTTGTTTGCATAAACTTATTAACATTTTTATGCTAAGTTAGAATCATCTATCAAGTTATTTAATTTATTGATGAAATACTCATACTTATCCATATTAGTTTTATTATTTACCTCCAACCAGCTTCAGGCGAATGGAGTTGAAGCTAATATTTACAATATTGATAAACTACAGTCTTTATCATTAAATGAGTTACTTAACTTAGAAGTGGTCAGTGCCAGTCGAAAAAGTCAAAAGATACTCGATGCCCCTGCTAATATTACCGTGGTTACGGCAAATACAATAGAACAACGCGGTTACGAAAATTTAGTTGAAGTTTTAAAAGATGTGCCAGGTTTTGATTTTGCAACAGGCGAATCTAATGCGGGTGAATATACAACACATAGTATAAATCGCGGTATTGGTGGCTCACCTGGCAATGTACAGCTGTTAATTTTAGTTGATGGTATTGTACAAAATCATATTGCATTTAATTGGTCTCAACCTTGGGATAATCAACAAATTTTTGTAGATTTAAAGCGTATTGAGATCATTCAAGGCCCAGGTTCAGCAACCTATGGTGCTAATGCTTATTCTGGTATCATTCACTTTATTACAGCACAAACAGACAACGAAATTGGCGATCAATTTTTATCAACCATAGGTGAAAATAATACTCGCTCCAATAGCTTTATCGTTGATCATCAATTCAGTGAACTGTATTTGCAAGCATCAGGTAGGCTTTATGAAACTGATGGTGATTCTGGCTTAGGCCGCCCAGATCCTGCGGGCTATTTTTCTGCTGCACCTTGGCCAAACATTTCAACACACGGCTATGATTCACAAGGTGATTTTTCACCTAATAGCCCACATCCCTATGCAGGAACTAATCAACAACCAGGTTATAATAATCAAAGTAAAGATTGGGCTTTAAGAGCTAAAGCTGTTTGGCAACCGCAAAAAACAATAGATACAGGTTTTACTCGGTTTGCTGCTGGTATGTCGATATGGAACCAAAAACAAGGTTTAGGCAATTTCATCACAGGTTTCGAATATCAAACTCGTGCATCCAGTTTTCAAAAACATCATAGTGCACAGTCATTTAATATTGATGCAGATTATAAAATAAATTCAAATTTATCACTCATCAATAAACTTTGGTATCGACAAAATAAACAATTGCCAGATACGGGTTTTCAATATAGCTACAGGTTTGTTGATTTAGTTAAAAGTTACCACAGCGTGAGCACTCAGACAGGCTTTGAGCAACAATTAGAGTGGCAAATTAATCCAGAACAAAATTTATTACTTGGTTATAGATTGCAAAGTTCAGATAAAATGGGACAAGTTGTTTCACTTGGTCATTACCAAGATTTAAATAGCCAAGGTACACACGCCTCATGGGAACACGCCCTAAGTGGCAGTGGCTTAAACCAATATGAACCTGCGCAAGCTAATAAAGTGAATGAAAAAGCGATTTATATTCAATACCAAAATAAGCTAACCACAAATATTGATTATACTTTAGGCCTAAGACACGATATTAGTGATGAACATGACTCCACCACAAACCCAAGAATTGCTTTAACTTATAACGCTGATGAATATATTAACAAAGCCGATTGGCGTATTAAGTTTTTATACGGTGAAGCATTTAGAGAACCCTCTATTTTTGAATTAAATGATGAATTTAGAGGCAATAATAATTTACAACCTGAAAAGATTAAAACCTATGAAATAGTAAGCCAACTAGCATCAAACTCTGATGATTTTGATGCTAGTTTAAAAACATCAATTTTCTTTAGCCAACAAACCGACATTATCACTTTACAAAGTGATAACTCCGAAAGCGGCAGTGGTTATACGAACCGAGATCATACTGATACCTACGGCTTTTCTTTAGATAGCCAGTGGCGACCAAATCAAGCGTTATCGCTTTATCTAAACTACCAATATACCGATGGTAAACATGCTTGCCATAATAACCCTTTAGCGCATATTGCAAAAAATAAAATCAATTGGGGTTTAAATTATTTAACATTAAAAGATACATTAAACATTAACCTTAGATTTAATCATATCTTAGATAGACAAACTCCTGATGTTAATAGTTACTTTTCAAATAATGCACCGAATTATCATATTGCCAATTTATTATTAAGCTATAAAAAATTACAAATCGGAGAGTTAACACTGACGCCTTCTATTGAAATTAAGAATTTATTTGATAAAGCATATCTTGGCGTAGGTAGACAAGATGGCAGCAGTGATATTTCTCAATATGATCCAAATGATGTTAAAACAATAAATCCAGTAGGGTTTATTCCGCCATATCATCCACAACCAGGCCGTGTGATAGAAGTAAAAATAAGAGTGAAGTTTTAGTTAGGTTTATTAATTTAAGCTTAATGAGCTGTATTGTTCTACCTCAGTTTAACTATTTACGACAATCAAGTGACCCATTTATAGCTTATGAGGTTTACAATTCAAGGTATGCCAGATAATTAATGGGATTAATATATTTCGGCTACTTTTAATATTTTCTGATCCCACTTTAAGCCCGAAGCTGCGCTTGTCGCTAAGTTAATATAAAAGTGAGGTCTACCATCTTTTGTGCCTATTGCGACTGTTATTCCTTTTTTAACCCACTGCGTATTGGGTGCAACCAACAAAGCATTATTTTTCGCAGCATACCTAACAGCGGCTTCAATTTTTGATTCGTCTGCAACATAAATGATATTAAAGGTTTGTTTTGGTAAACTAGCGCCTATTTCTAATTGGTTTATACTAATTTCACCATAGTTTTTAATTTTAAGTTTATTAAATGCTTGGTATATTTTTGGCGATCCCAGTACAAAAATAGAAACTTGTTTTTTATGACTACTAGAATGCTCAAAAGACAGGATTTTAGAAATTAAAACAACTTGAAGACTGGCTGGTAGCTCAGTTGCACGAAGCGAAAACGAAAAAATAGCAAACACAAATGCATAAGTGCTCAAACGCCACTTATTGATCCTTTTTGCTTTCTCCTTGCTTTGTAAACTGTAGGTCATGCTATTATTTAAAATAAGTCCTTTA
>Ga0209395_1006848_pt1 | contig 12151 bp, 6 predicted proteins | sample GOMGulsemesocosm_3_FD_184635 | JGI IMG/M metagenome (GOLD analysis project Ga0209395, IMG submission 184635) | Methane-oxidizing microbial communities from mesocosms in the Gulf of Mexico - GOM9D Gulf of Mexico (SPAdes) (version 2) | ecosystem: Environmental > Aquatic > Marine > Cold seeps... | reverse complement strand
TTCATCTAAGTTGTTGTTATTAATTAAAAATAACATTGGCATAATACTTGTTATATCTAGGTATGAACGTATTACCTAGAGCTGAAAATAAATGGATGTCGTAAAAACAAAACAGAAGAAAAACCTGTTATTAAATTCTAAGTATCAAATTGCACTCGCTGTATTTGCCAGTGTCGTTTTTTTAGCTATTTGGGCTAACCAATCAGTAGGTTCAATTTCTGTCGAACGTAATGATATTTTGGTTGAAAAAGTCCACCAAGGTGATTTAGAGGTCAGCATTGAAGGTTATGGTAGCTTAAAGTCAGACAAACAACAGTTGATCACAACATTAACCCGCGCAACAGTGAAAGAAATCGTATTAAAACCAGGCGCGAGTGTCAGTGCTGATAGTGTGATTGTGAGACTTGAGAATCCAGAGCTTCAACAGCTTGTTGATAATGCACAGCAAGAACTTGCACAAAAAACTGCAAATTTACGTCAACTTAAATTAAATAACCAGCGTGAAACTTTAAATGAAAGTGCTACTTTAGCGCAAATTACAGCGAGTTTTGAAACCGCAACGCTAAAACGCATTGCTGAAGAGCAGTTAGTAAAAAAAGGAATTGTAACAAAGCTTACTTTTCAACAAACCGTATTAAATGAAAAGCAGTTAGAAAAACGCATTGCAATATTAAAGCAACGCATGGATCAGCTAACTTTAGTTCATGCAGAAGCGGTCAATATTCAACAGGAGCGTATTAAGCAGCAGCAAGGTCAGTTAAATATTGCGCAAGCACGACTTGACAGATTAACAGTAACAGCAGGGTTTGATGGCGTATTACAGCGTTTATCTGTGGAGTTAGGTCAAAGCTTAGCTGCAGGCCAAGAAATCGCGTTAATAGGCAGTGTCACTGATTTAATCGCATTGATCCGTGTACCTCAAAGTCAAGCACAACAAATCGAAATAGGTCAGCGTGTGATAATTGATACACGTCGCGACAAAATTGAAGGCAAAGTTGCTCGTATAGACCCAATCGTTGAAAATAATACAGTAAATATTGAAGTCTCTCTTCCTCAAAACCTACCCGCTAGTGCAAGACCACAATTAAATGTAGATGGTGTTGTAATCGCTGAAACATTGAAAAAAGTAACTTATATCAAGCGTCCAGCAAATGCAAAAGCAAGCACGCAAGTTAGTTTGTATCGTATTGCTGAAAATGGCGAAGATGCAAAGTTACATCAACTGAAATTAGGCCGCCAAGCTGGTCGATACATTGAGGTTACTTCGGGTGCTAAACCTAATGATGAATTCATTATTTCTGACTTATCTAATTTAAAAACGAGTTCAGATACATTAACAATTAACTATTAATAACCAAATTATATAAGCGGGCTTAGCTGTGAAATTTACGCCTAGTCTGCAATTAATCATAAAAGGAATAGAAACATGAGCCAAGCAACAGCAAATATTACTACAAAAATAAAAATGACGAATATTTCTAAAATTTTTGAAACGGAAGAACTAGAAACTCATGCGCTAAGAAGTATTGATTTAGAAATAAAAGCGGGAGATTACGTATCGATTTCTGGACCATCTGGTTGTGGTAAATCTACATTATTATCAATTTTAGGTTTATTAGATATGCCATCAGGTGGCGAGTTTTATATTGAAGGTGTTAATGTTACTGATTTATCGTTAGATGAAGCGGCTGAAATCAGAAATAGTAAAATCGGTTTTATATTCCAATCATTTAACTTAATTGATGAACTTTCTGTTTTTGATAACGTGGCATTACCTTTACGTTATAGCAAAGAAAAATTATCAGATGAAGCGATAAAAAAACGCGTAAATGAATGTTTAGAGTTAGTTGCTATGTCACATCGCGTAAGTCATAAACCAAATCAACTATCAGGTGGTCAACAGCAACGTATTGCAATAGCCCGTGCGTTAGTAGCAAACCCTGCAATTTTGTTAGTGGATGAGCCTACAGGTAACTTAGATTCTAAAAGTGGTGACCAAGTAATGGATGTACTTGAAAAACTAAATGAGAGTGGTACAACAATTTGTATGGTAACGCATGACCCACGTTATGCAGATATGGCACGTACACAACTTAAATTACTTGATGGTGCAATTTTAACAACGCCAGAGTTAAAGGCGGCTGTATGAGTCAATTCATCTATCAGCAAAAACAAGCTTGGGCGAGCTTAAAAAAGAACCCAGGTTTTGTAACAACGGTACTTGCCACTATGGGCACAACCTTAGGTGCCTTGCTATGTATTTTAACTTTGGCATATGTGCTTATCGCTAAGCCATTGCCATACCCGGATCAAGATAACTTACATCTTGTTGAGCATCATATTGGAGATAGTGCAGGTGAAACCAATGCATCTGCATTTACTTACCCTGGTTTAATATACCTTTATAAAAATCAAACTGCCTATGAAGATAGCGCCTTGATTTATTATGATCAAGATGTACTAACGTCTGCAGATTCTCAGCCAACGTTAAATACTTTATATGTCACGCCAAAGTGGTTTTCTATGTTAGATGCAAGAATGCATTTAGGTCGTAAATTTGAACCGACGGAAGCATTAGATACCAATAACCCTGTGGCCATTTTAACTTATGATACTTGGGTGAAAGAGTTTGCTTCAGACTCTGATATTTTGAATAAAAAAGTAACATTCAAAGGTGTGAGTTTCAATGTTGTAGGTATATTAAATCAATCATTTATAGAACCAGCTTTAGCCGCGACAGGTTTAAAATCTCAGGTTATTTTACCTTGGGATTATAATGGTCAAAGTGAAAGAGGCAGAGGCTCTTGGGGCAATATAAATTCTAGTCAAATGTTTATAGGTAAAATTACTTCAGGTTCATCCCTTGAGCAAATTTCTCAAACTTTAACACCGCTTGTAAATGATAAATGGAGAGAAGAAGTTGCTGGAGTAGAGTTTTTTAATGGCTGGAACATTGAAATGAAAGCCGTACCATTTAAAAATAAAATTCTAGGTGATAGTACAAATACGGTTTATTTGTTATTAGCAGGTGTAATTGGCTTAGTATTAATTGCCTGTGCCAATATCTCTAACCTATTTATGTCTCGCACAGCAGAGCAACAGCGTCAATTAGCGATTCATGCTGCAGTAGGTGCTACAAAAGGTAAGTTATTTAAAACGATTTTTTCTGAAACGGGATTATTAATGTTTCTTTCAGTTGTGATCGCTTTAGTGATTGCCACATTAGGATTTTTTGTAATGCAGCAGTTTTTAGCGCTAAGGCTACCTAGAGTAGATGAGTTAATGATTAACTGGGTTACTTTAGTTTCAGCTGTATCGATTAGCTTACTACTGGCGCTGTTTTTTGCAGGCTTAAGTAGCCGTATGATTAACTATCGTGCGCTTAATTCAACCTTGCAATCAAGTGGTAAAGGTACAGGTATTCAAGTATCTAAGAATATCCGTAAATTCTTAATTATTAGTCAAGTAGCTGTTGTTACATGTCTTGTTTTTGTAAATATCAGCTTATTCAAAGATTCAGTTAAAACCATCAATCAAGATATCGGTTTTCATACTGATAATTTAATGTATGTCACTTTCGCAAGCTCTGGAACTACGCTTCCTGAGCGTGATATGCGTAAACAAATAATGAATGAAGTGCGTGAAAAGCTAGAAGCTTTACCTCAAATAGAGCAAGTTGTACAAGCGAGCTCGCCATTAAATGGTTTTAATATTTGGGCAACTACAGTCGTAGCCACTAATGAGCGTTTTACGCCAGAGTCAAAACGTATAGATCAAAATTACTTTCAAATGATAGGACAAAATTTAATTGAAGGTGATTTATTTACGGTTGCAGATATTAAAGATGAAAACAGAGTTGCAATTGTTAATGAAGCTTTTGCAAAAAGGGTTTCACCATCTGAAAGTGCGATTGGTAAACAGATCAATTTTGGAGGTGATGAACATACGACAATTATTGGCATAGTAAAACCGATTCATATTCCAGGTGATACGGATGAGTCAATACTGAGGACTTATGTGCCAACATCTTTAGCTGAAAACGCGATGATAATGCAATTAAAACCTGAGTCTATTGTATCTAGAGAGCAAGTTGTTTCAGTGCTAACAAGTGTGACTAGTCAATATAATATTTTTGAAATGGAATTATTAGATACACAAAAATCGCAATTATTATTTACCCAATATACAACAGCTATTACAAGTGCTGTGCTTGCTGTGATCACATTCTTTTTAGCGGCAATTGGTTTGTACGGTATTTTAAGTTACAGCACGCAAATGCGTCGCTTTGAAATAGGCACTCGTTTAGCGATAGGTGCAAAACGCTTTGACTTAATCGGCTTGATTATAAAAGATAATTTATCATCTGTTATTTTAGGCATGATTTTAAGTATATTGATATTAATCGCTTTGTATCTCGGGTTTTCTGAGGCGCTAGCTGACTATATCAACCTGTCTTTACTTGTTTTATTTGTAATAACAGTTGCCTTAATTAGCTTAATTTCTTTATTTGCTTGTTACTGGCCATTACGTCCTTTTATCAATCGTCCTGCAATTCATTCACTTCGCGGAAGTGACTAACCACCACATGGTAAAGGCCTATATGTGATATGACATATAGGCTATTTTTGAATAGAGAATTATCATCATGAGCCAATTTTTATACCAACAAAAACAAGCATGGTTTAGCTTAAAACAAAAACCCGCTTTTGTGGCCAGTGTTTTAGCAACAATGGGCACTACTTTAGGCGCCTTGTTATGTATCTTAACATTGGCTTATGTTTTAATTTTTAAACCTTTACCTTATCCAGAACAAGAAAAACTTTATAGTGTAGAGCATCAACTAATAGATAGTGAATCACGCATCGATGGCCGTGCATTTACCTATCCAAATTTAATGCATTTATATCAAAAACAAACTGTTTTCAGTAATGCAGCCTTAATGTATTACGATGCAAGAGTATTAACCTCAAAAATAGAACAACCGACATTAAGCACTACTTTTATTACGCCTAAATGGTTTGGTTTACTTAATGCTAAAATGGCAATTGGCCGCAGCTTTGAAGTAACGGAAGCAATTGATACTTATAATCCGGTGGCTATTTTAAGCTATGAAACATGGCAAAAAGAGTTTGGCTTAGACCCTGATATTTTAAATCAAAAACTTGAATTTATAGGTGTAAGTTACCGTATTATCGGTGTGCTTGAAAAAAAATTTATAGAACCACAGCTATTAGCTACAGGCTTAAAAACTAACGTATATTTACCTTGGGATTACAATAGTATTGGCCCAAGAGACCGTAAAGCTTGGGGTAATGATGATGGTAGTTTAATGTTTGTTGGTAAATTAAACTCTGATAAATCCCTAACGCAAATAGATCTGCAATTAACCTCTTTAATTAGTGATAATTGGAGAGCACAAGTTGCAGGAAGAAAGTTCTTCACTGGTTGGTCAATCGGTATTGAACTGCATGACTTTAACTCGCTTATTTTAGGTGATAGTGAAAATACCGTTTATTTATTATTAGCTGGGGTGATTGGTTTAGTGCTCATTGCCTGCTCAAATATCGCAAATTTATTTATTTCCCGCACTGCAGAGCAGCAAAGGGCGCTTGCTATCCATGCCAGCCTTGGTGCAAGTCAAAAGCAGTTATTTAAAACATTATTATCTCAAACGGGTTTATTAATGTTTTTATCGAGCCTGATAGCCTTGATAATTGCTACTTTTGGTTTTTATGTTCTACAAAGCTTTTTGGCTGAACAACTGCCTCGCGTAGACGAGCTTAAAATTAACATGTTTACCTTATTAGCAGCTGTTGCTTGTGTTGTGAGTTTTGCTTTATTTTTTGCCCGTTTAAGTGCGCGCATGATCAACTATCACTCTCTTAATGCAAGTTTACAGTCTAGCGGTAAAGGTACCGGCATTCAGGTATCTAAAAAAACACGTAAGGTACTAATAATCAGTCAGGTTGCCATTGTTACAGTGCTGGTGTTTGTTAATATTATTTTATTTAAAGATGCGATTAATACCATAAATAAAGATGGCGGCTTTAATACTGATAATATTTCACATCTAGTATTAGGTGTTGCACCGCCAAGTGATTCAAAACAAGATAATCGTCAAACACATATGTTGGCAGTTAAAGCTAAGTTACTTGAATTACCCCAAGTTGAATCTGTTAGTCAGTCAACTTCTCCATTAATGGGTTTTGGTACCTGGGCATTAACACAAAATGAAACCGAAAAGCGCTTTACACCAGGTGGCAAGTTTATCGATGACAAGTATTTCACCATGATAGAGCAAAGATTATTGGCTGGTGATTTTTTTACTGAATCAGATATTAAAGATCAAAAAGATTTTATGATCGTTAATGATGTTTTTGCCAAGCAACTATCATCTGATAGTAACGTATTAGGTATGAAGTTTAATGATGATTTAACGATTGTAGGCATAGTTAAAGGTGTGCAATTACCAGGAAGAACAAACATCAGACCAAGAGTGTATTACACCAGTCGATTAACAAAAAATATGATGATGATCCAGTTTAAACCAGGGCAAGAACTATCACGTATTGAAATTGCTAAATTGATCAAACAAGTCAGCAGCCAAATTACATTATTCTCTTATGAGCCATTATCGAATAGTCGTAAAAAACTATTATTTACCGAATATACCACAGCGCTTACAAGTGCAGGATTAGCCATTTTAACTTTCTTTTTGGCTGCTATAGGCTTATATGGCATTTTAAGTTACAGCACGCAAATGCGCCGTTTTGAAATAGGCACTCACTTAGCTGTAGGTGCTAAACGTATAGATATGATCAAATTAATTATTAAAGATAATATCAGTGCCATTTTATTGGGTTTTGCGAGTAGTTTTATTGCGTTACTGACCATTTATATTGGTTTATCTGATGTGCTGGTGGCTTATATATCATCGGAATTACTACCTATTTTAGCCATTACATTATGCTTAATCGGCTTTATTTCATTGTTTGCCTGCTATTGGCCTTTAAGGGCTTATATAAATAACCCCGCTATTCATGCCCTTAGAGGCAGTGAGTAAGCATTTACAAATTTTTGATTTTAGTGATTTCAAGGAAAAGAATATTTTATGAATCATTTTAGCTATTTAATAAAACAAGCATGGCAAAGCCTTAAAAAAACACCCGGTTTTATAGCGAGTGTTATTACTACTATGGGTTTGACCTTAGGTGCGCTTTTATGTGTGTTGACTCTGGCTTATGTCATGTTAATAAAACCTTTGCCTTATCCAGAACAAGAAAAACTATATCGCGTAGTGCAAAGTCAAATCATGCAAAATGGTCAAGTAGATAATAATTTATTTACTTATCCAGGATTGATTCATTTTTATAAAAATCAAACTCACTTTAGTGAAGCTGCGCTTATTCATTACGATGATAATATTTTAACAAGCTCACCTAAACAGCCTAGTTTTAAAATGGGTTATGTTACTCCTAAGTGGTTTTCATTATTAGATATATCTATGGCTAAAGGGCGTCGATTTGAACAAACCGAGCAGCTCGATGCACATAACCCAGTTGCTGTTATAAGCTTTGAAACTTGGCAAAATGAATTTAAAAGTGATGCAAATATCTTATCGCAAAAAATAGAGTTTAGTGGCGTGAGTTTTTCAATCGTGGGAGTGACAGCTGCCGAATTTGTTGAACCTGAAATTGAACAAAGAGGCCGTAAAACGCAAGTATGGCTTCCTTGGGATTATAATTTAGATACAGGCTCTAAAGAAAGTTGGGGTCGAATTATTCCATTAGCAACTTTTGTAGGTAAATTAGACTCAGCAAAAACAGTTCAGCAAATAGAGCAAGAAATTACCCCCGCAGAGAATCAAATTTGGCGAGATAATGTAGGTGGCGTCACTTTTTTAAATGATTGGACTTTGCAAATGAAGCTCCATAGTTTTAATAGTTTGGTTTTAGGCGATAGTCATACAATCATATATTTTTTATTGGCGGGTGTATTTGGTCTAGTTATTATCGCTAGCGCCAATATTGCTAATTTATTTATATCTCGTATTGCACAGCAACAGCATAGCATGGCAATTCGAGCGGCAATGGGAGCCAATAAAAAGCAATTATTTAATGCGCTATTAATTGAAGCGGGTGTTTTGATGCTGCTATCAATTGGGGTGGCTTTAGTAATTGCTGTTTCAGGGTTTTATATTCTGCAACATTATTTAAGCGATGTTTTACCTCGTGTGGCTGAGTTAACATTAAATGGTTTTTCATTTTTATCAGCTGTAGTGATTGTGATGAGTTTGGCTTACTTTTTTGCCAAAGTAAGCGCTAAAACAATTCGTTATAAAACTTTAAACCAGAGCTTACAATCAAGCGGTAAGGGTAACAGTGCCCAGGTTTCTAAGAAAACACGTCAAGTATTAGTGATCACCCAAGTGGCGATCGCAGCAGCTTTAATTTTTGTTAATACTAATTTATTTAAACACTCACTTGATTCATTAAATGAAGATGCAGGTTTTAAAACGAATAATTTATCTTATTTAAATTTAGTTTATTCAGGCATGGAGTGGCCAGAGTATGAAGCTTTTGGGCCGATAATGACAGATATACAAGCACAAATCGCTGCGCGTCCAGAAGTTGAATCACTAAGCCACTCAAGTTCACCTTTAAGTCGTTTTTGGCAGTGGCCAATTAATGATTTAGTACGTAAAGAGCGCTACACTATTTTTATAAAAAGCATTGCTGATGACTATTTTAGTTTATTAGAGCAGCCATTAATTGATGGTGAAAATTTCTCTAAGGCAGACATTAAAGATGGTAATAATGTGTGGATTATTAATGAAGCATTAGCTAGTCATTTAGCACCAAATGGCAGTGCCGTTGGTATAAATGTAAATCCAGGTAACGATCAGGTTTATACCATAAAAGGCGTGGCTAAAAATATTATACAGCCAAACCAAATTGATCAACCATTTCGTGTTTATGGGCCAAGTAGTGCACCACAACGTAGTATGTTAATTAAATTTAAGCCCAATCAAGAATTGTCTCGTGAAAAGCTAGTTGAAGTTATTCAGCAAAGTAATAAATCTATGGTGATTGAGAAGTATGAGTCATTAGTACAAACCCAAGATGCAGGGTTATTCACTCAAAAGGCAACGGCAATCACCACTGCTATTTTAGCGAGTTTAACTTTCTTTTTAGCAAGCTTAGGGCTTTATGGGGTAATGAGTTACAGCACGCAAATTCGTCGTTTTGAAATCGGCACACGTATGGCGATTGGCGCAAAACGAAATGACTTAATTTTAATGATACTAAAAGACAATAGTTTATCTGTAGTTGTAGGCTTAGTTGTCAGTATTTTACTCTTGCTGGGTATGACTATTAGCTTTAGTTCTGCTTTAGCTAGTTACATTAACTGGCAGTTATTACCTCAGGCTGCAGTGACATTGAGCTTAATTTCATTAATCACCTTTTTAGCCTGTTACATGCCTTTAAGATCTTTGATTAATCGACCAGCGGTTCATGCCTTAAAAAGCAGTGAATAAAACAAGGATAGTCAGATGAATAAGTTTTATTTTAGGGCTTTTAATCAGTTTATATATGTTTTAACTCGCGCATTTATAAGCTTAAAGCAAAAGCCTGGTTTTGTTTTTAGCATAGTAAGTACGATGGGAGTAACATTAGGTGCATTATTATGCGTATTAACACTCGCATATGTAATGTTGATTAAACCTTTACCATACCCAGATCAAGAACGTTTGTTTATGGCAGAGCAAATTCAATTTGATCAAAGTAATAAGCAAAATGTTAAAGGTTTTAACTATCCTGGATTGGTTGATTTTTATCAAAATCAAAGCATATTTTCTAGTGCCTCATTAGTTGATTATTCAGAGTCATCACTTATTCATCATGATAATGCACCTATTATTAATAGCTCGTTTGTGACTCCAGAGTGGTTTGTTTTATCGGACGCTAAAATAATTAAAGGCAGAGTATTTGAGTCAACAGAGGCATTAGATACTTTTAATCCCGTTGCTGTGATCAGCTATAAAACTTGGTTGAAGTTGTTTTCAAAAGATGAAGATATTATTGGCAAATCTGTTTATACCCGAAATCAGAATTATACGATTGTGGGTGTATTAGATAAAAACTTTATTGAACCTAAGTTAAATGGCAATGATTTTGAAACATCAATATGGTTTCCGTGGGATTATAATGCCACATCAGAAAATTCACGAAAAACCTGGTGGGGAAGATCCCATAAACGGACTATTATTGGCAAGTTACCTGAAGCAAAGTCAGTGGTTCAAGCAGAAATAAGCGCCACAGAATATATTAATGAAACTTGGCAAGGGCACATTGCTGGAGAGTCATTTTTTGCAGGTTGGCAGATGAAAATAAAACTGACCTCCTTTTATCAGCGCATTATTGGTGATATAGCGTTTTCAATATTTACACTGATTGCGGGTACCGTTTGTTTAACTTTAATTGCGTGTTTAAATATTATTAATTTATTACTGGCTCGTTTTACTGAGCGTCAGCAACAAACTGCAATTCATGCCGCTTTAGGCGCAAGGAAAAGCAACTTACTAGTTCAGATTTTTAGTGAAAATATACTGCTATTTTCGCTTTCATTACTAATCGCTTTGTGTCTTTCCTCATTTGGTTTTAGGGTGTTAAAGCAATATGTATCTTCTTTTTTGCCAAGAGTTAACGAGCTAAATTTAGATGTTTTTACTTGGTCAACGGCGATAATTTTAGGTGTTTTATTTAGCTTGTTCTTTTCAATAATACTTTTAAGAACGATAAAATATAAAAACTTAATTGGTTTATTAACGTCGTCGAATAAAGGCGTGAGTAGCTCAGTTACACAAGCGAAACGTAAGAAATTTGTATTTGGTCAAATTGTGATTGCATTTATTTTAACTTTTTTATCAACAACAACGGCTTGGCAAGCTATTAAAGTGATTACTTATGATGATGGCATTAATAGTGATCGTTTACTGAGTTTAGAAATAAGAATGGAAGCTGATGTGCTACCTAGCAGAAAAGAAATGCATGAATTAGTAGTTCAAGCTAAGTTAGCTTTAGAAAAACTACCTGAGATTAAAGCGGTTAGTCGTTCAAATTCTCCCTTTCTTACTAATTTAAATACGTGGTCATTAACTGAATTAACAACGCTTTCACAAGTTCAGCCCCAAGGAAAAAATGTTGATGAAAAATATTTCTCTATGAGCGGGCAAAGATTGATTGAAGGCCGATTTTTTACGCGAGAGCAAGTTAAAGCTAAAGAAAAAGTAATGATTGTTAATCAAACATTAGCCAGTATTTTATTTGCTAATGAAAGTGTTATTGGCCAAAAGCTATCTTTTGGTACTTCAGCACAAGAGGAATATGCTTTTACAATCATTGGTATTGTAAGTGATCATCATATTGCAGGACAGAAAATTATGCCGCCACGGGTTTATCGACCAAATAATAGCTTTTTAAGCATGATGGTTGAAACTGTAGAAGGGCAGAGTTTATCTCGTAAAGTCATTGAAGAAATTTTGGGTGATCTTTCACCTATTTTTAAAGTATATAGACTTGAGTCTTTGACTAAGCAAAAGAGCAACTTGCTGATAGGACAATACATCACCATAACAGTTAGTATCACTTTAGTGTGTTTTACAATTATACTTGGGGCAATTGGGCTTTATGGCATTTTAAGTTACAGCACTCAGATGAGGCGATTTGAAATTGGTACTCACCTCGCTATAGGTGCAAAGCGTATAGATATGATAAAACTGATCCTTAAAGATAATATCTATTCTATTTTGCTAGCGATAGCCACGAGTAGCGTAATACTCATCATATTAAGTATCTCTTTTAAAGAGACGATTAATTCATATATTCATTGGCAACTACTGCCTATTTTTTTACTGACTTTAGTTTTGATTTCAGCAATTTCATTATTCGCATGTTATTGGCCGTTACGAAAGCTGATCAATCATCCACCTGTATATGCCTTAAAAATGAGTGAGTGAAAGGAAAATAAAAATGCTTATTGGGGGATATATCAATAAGCATTTTATGTTACTGGGGATTTAGTATTAACACCTTTTTGCTAATCGAGAACCGGTTCTTTCACCTGTAATGCAAGTTTTCTTCTTTTTAGG
>Ga0209395_1006846_pt1 | contig 12157 bp, 8 predicted proteins | sample GOMGulsemesocosm_3_FD_184635 | JGI IMG/M metagenome (GOLD analysis project Ga0209395, IMG submission 184635) | Methane-oxidizing microbial communities from mesocosms in the Gulf of Mexico - GOM9D Gulf of Mexico (SPAdes) (version 2) | ecosystem: Environmental > Aquatic > Marine > Cold seeps... | reverse complement strand
ATAATTGCCATGTTTGTTACACCTATTCGTTATTCTCTTGAATTATTGGGGCTACCTGAAAATGTTATTTTTATTATTGGATTACTCTGGCTAACTTTGGGATATGCAATTTACTGGGGTATTAAATTATATAATGAAAAGCGCTCATATTTACTGCTCCTTTTGAGTTTAATGATTTTTTCACCTATTTCGAGGTTTCCTGTCGCTATACTTTGGTGGATTGATACTAAGTGGGAAATAGGAACTCATTACGGCCTTTATTTTGATAATTGGTTACAAGCACTTCTGAATCATTTGGTTTATGGTTCTTTGGTTCAAATTATTCCTGGTTTTTTACTGGGATCTATAACACTCGCTATTATGCAACACAGAAAAACTGTAACGATATAAACTAATAATACATAAAAAATGAAAAACGCACATTTATCAAATAATATGAATATTCTAATGTTAAGTATTATAAATCTTACTAATGTTGCTTTTATAAGTTAAACCAATAGGTATTTTATGTGAATCAATGTAAATCCTATTACTTTCTATAGATTTAATTTTATCAATAGCCACAATAAAGGATTTATGGACACGCAAAAAGTTGTCCTTTGATAATAGATTTTCAAAAGAAGAAATCTTTTCGTTACCAATAATCATTTCATCTTTTAGGTAAATTTTAGTGTAATTACCGTAAGCTTCAATAAACAATATGTTATCAGGCTTCACTTGATACATTTTTTTATCACCTTTTATAAAAAAATTTTCGTTTTTAACTACTGGTGAAACAACTGGTGCATTAAGTACATTCTGACTTACAGGGTTAATTGTTTTATGAATAGCTTTCATAAAGCGTTCAAAAGAAAAAGGTTTTAACAGATAATCTGAAACATTAAGATCATAGCTTTCTATAGCATATTCTCGGTAAGCCGTGGTAACAATAATCTTAGGTGGATTTGCTAAAGTTTTAAGAAAATCAAACCCTGATAATTTTGGCATATTAATATCTAAAAAAATTAAGTCTACAGAAGTTTCGTTCAGTAGTTCCATAGCTTCAAAAGCCGTTTTGCAATTACCTATTTTATTGAGGTGTGGAAGGTTATCACAATAGCGTTCAATAATGCGATGAGCGATAGGCTCATCATCTATTATAATATAGCTTGTCATATAATATTAATTTTTAAGGTTGCCTTGTAAACAGTGTCTGTTTGTTCAATCACCAAGGAACTCGTTTTAGGGTATATAATTTTCAATCTTTCCTTTAAATTTTCAAGTCCTATTCCTTTTATCTTATTAGGTGAATCATTCACTTCAAAATTATTCTCAATACTAAATAAAACGGTATCATTTTCAGCTTTTAAATTCATATGAATGTATGAATTTTCCGTTAAGCGTTCTACTCCGTGTTTAAATGCGTTTTCCAATAAGATAATAAAAAGTAACGGAGCGATCTTAAAACTACCTGTAATTTGGGAGTTAAAAATAATGTCTAAGTTATTATGATATCGTATCCTATGCAATGCTATGTAATTCTCTAAATAGGTTACTTCATTCTTTAGTGGTACAAAATTTTCTTTCCCTTCATATATAGTGTAACTCAACATATCAGATAATTTTAACACTACTTCTGGGGCATCATCTGATTTCTCAACAGTTAAACCGTATAAATTATTGAGTGTATTAAATAAGAAATGCGGATTTATTTGACTCTTAAGTAGGGCTAGCTCAGCTTTTGATTTTTCATTTTTTAAGGTTATGATGGATTTAATTTGCTTAAAAATCCAACTTGCCGCCAAAAAGAACAGAATAGGGAAATAAATTAATGCTATAATGATAAGTGCGTCATTATCTCCATAATTCTCTATCAAAATCAATACTCTTCCAAAACCTATAGCAAAAGACCAAAACACTATTTTTCTTATGGTCGATTTTGATAAAGTAGGAACTCCTTTTTTTTGTAGGTAGTAATTTATGATCATTATTGCACTGAAGATTAGTACATAGATAAATAATAAGGTGAAAACTGAGGTGAATGCTGGTAGATTAGGGTAAGATTCAAACATCCCTGAAAGACATAAAATACCTAACAGTACAATTAGTACCGTTATCTCATTTTTTGCCCACGATTTAGCGACTTTTTTGTGAGCATTTCTATGCATTAACCAGTATACAAATAAATACAATATACTACCGCCCGTAGCAAGAATGAGTAAAAAGCCTGTTAGCTCCATACCGTAGGCTGAACTCACTACTGAGCTAAGCCAAAAAAAGAATATGAGACACAATGAAATTACGCCTCTCTTATATTTTTTAAACAATAATTCCATGCTCAAAATTAGGGCAATAAAAAGTACTAACCAAAGAAGAGGGTGAACTTAGTACAATCAAGGGCCAACTTATTGAATTAACGGATGAACATAGTTTTACCACTTGTTTAAACCATTGTGTCCTCAGTAGAACCAAGTCCAACATTTTTCTTTTTAAACTTTAAAGCTTAGCTATATGTTTGCTTAACAATCATCAATCAAAAAACATTCAGTTTAATTATTACAAACATTAAAAACTATTAATATGCCACTACTAATAAAATTTATGTGTTCACTTATAACACTATTTATATTTAATTCTCCTTTTTCAACACAAGAATCAATACCAAACAACAAAACTAATACCATTATAGAAGGACAATGGGAGGGGAATTTAGTAATAAATGAAAACAAGACCATTGGAATTCTATGGAACTTTAAAACATCTGAAGAAGGACAACTTATCGGCTTTATGGGGCCAGTTTCAAAAGGCGTTGCAACCATTCCAATGCAAGATCTTACAGTTAACAAAACCACCCTAAGTTTTTCCATTCATTCTCAGGGAAGCTTTTCAGGTATTATTTCAACTAAAGGAATTAATGGGACTTGGATCTCACAAAGCGGTAAGCAATTAGTGCTTTATATGGCTAGAGAATTAACACAAGAACAGTTAAGCAAGCGTTATAAAAAAACATCCAACGGCGATAAAATTGACATTCAACAGGGAATTGCCCTAGGAAATGTGGAAGCTGTTAAAACCTTTTTGTCTAAAGGAAATGCAATTGACAGCCTTTATGGTAAAGGAAAAACATTGCTATTCAGTGCCATTAAAAAAGACAGAACACATAAAATAGCAAAGTATTTATTAGAAAATGGTGCTAATCCAAATTTAGTATCAGATGGTTTAACACCATTAATGTATGCTGTTGCATATCAAAATCACACGATTGTTAAGGAACTTATTGCTCATAATGCTGATGTAAATTTTATGAGTAAAGAAAAACAATCCGCAGTTGTATTTGCTATTAAGGGGCGAGATGCTGAGGCGCTTCAAATATTAGTAGACAATGGGGCAGATCCAAGTATAAAAATACAAGGTGATTATTCTGCCATCGATTTGGCAAAGGAAGAAAACATTCAAGAGATTCTGGAAGTTCTTAATATTTCATATGAAGGCGTTAGTGATGGACCTTATGTTACACATTCTAAAACAGGTCGAACAGCTATTTGGATAAATAAAGGAGAAAAGCACACGCAAAAAATCAGTTATCAAGATTCTCAAATAATCGAATATAAAGGCGTAAAAACTAAACTATGGGGTAACACTCCAAAAGAAGTTAAACAACTTGTGTACAATGGCGATTTCAAAATTGGAGCCGTTAGCGATATTCACGGTCAGTTTGACACTTTTATAAAACTACTTAAAAATAATGGGGTTATCGATCAACAGGAAAAATGGAGCTTTGGAAACGGACATTTTGTAGTTGCAGGAGATATGTTTGATAGAGGACCACAGGTTACAGAAGTATTGTGGTTTTTATATGATTTAGAGAAGCAAGCTGAACAAAAAGGAGGGAAGTTACATGTACTTCTTGGAAATCACGATGTTATGGTGCTTAATGGAAACCTGCGTTCTATACATCCGAAATACACAGAAATCGCTAAGATATTAGAAACACCTTTCAATGTTTTTTTTAATAAAGGTACTGTATTAGGCGATTGGTTGCGAACACGTCCAGTTCTGGTAAAATTAAATGATATCCTATTCACTCATGGCGGACTCCATCCTGATTTGGTAACAAAGGGTTTATTTATGAATGAAATCAATGTTGAATTCAAGCAACAGTTGGTTGAAAGTGAATTAGCAGAAAAACGTAATAAACTAGGAGACTTTTTACATAGGCACAACGGTCCTATTTATTATAGAGGTTATTTTCAAGGTGAGCTTGCTACAGATGAGCAAATCGATGAATTACTAAAACATTTCAATATTTCAAACATTGTGGTTGGTCATACTACACACAAGCAAATTGAAATGCATTATGACGGTAGAGTAATAGTAATAGATGCCAATATGAAAAGTGGAGCGATGGGCGAAATGCTCTTATGGCAAAATGGTGTATACACACGTGGAAATCTTTTAGGTGAAGTATTGCCTTTAAACAGTACTAAAGTTAAGCAATAAACATTTTCTAATTATAACATAATACGACTAATACGATGAATCTTACAATAAATAATCTGTCAAAAACCTATTCAAACGGAGTAAAAGCCTTACAAAACATATCGTTGGACATCCCTACCGGAATGTTTGGATTGCTTGGACCTAACGGAGCAGGGAAATCAACCTTAATGAGAACCATTGCAACATTACAAGAAGCAGATCAAGGTTCAATAAAACTTGGAGATATAGATGTTTTAACACAGAAGAATGAGCTAAGACAGATTTTAGGATATTTACCACAACAATTCGGGTTGTATCCTAAAATATCTGCCCAAGTTTTATTGAATCATTTCGCAGTTCTAAAAGGTATTACCAACAAAGGAGAGCGTAGAGAACTAGTAGAGGCTTTGTTGCACAAAACGAATTTGTACACTGTTCGAAAACAAAATTTAGTTGGTTTTTCTGGTGGAATGAAACAGCGTTTTGGAATTGCGCAAGCATTACTTAACAATCCGAAACTCCTAATAGTAGACGAACCTACAGCGGGATTGGATCCTGTAGAAAGAAACCGATTCTATAATATATTAAGTGAATTGGGAGAAAATACGGTGGTAATACTATCGACACACATTGTTGAAGATGTAAAAGAATTATGCACCAATATGGCAGTGATTAACCAAGGACAAGTCTTACTTAAAGGTAATCCTATAAAAATAATAGAAGAGCTGGAAGGCAGAGTGTATCAGAGAACAATCGTAAAATCAGAATTAGACACCTATAAGCAAAACTATCAGGTAATAAGTGAAAAATTATTTCTAGGAAAACCAATCATTCATATTCTTAGCGACACGAATCCTGGCGCTGGTTTCTCTCCTGTTAAAGCCGATTTGGAAGATGTGTATTTCTCACAAATATTTGGTGGTAACAATAACCTTAAATCAATAGCATAATGTGGTACGAAATATTTAAGTTCGAATTAAAATACAGGGTAAAGCGAGCAGATACTTACATCTTCTTTGTTTTCCTATTACTGTTTTCAATTGTTGGCGTTGATTTTATATTTCAAGGAATGGATTTCGACTTGGTTAAAAAGAATTCCCCTTTGGTAATAACAAAAACTATGGGAGCGATTACAGGGCTTTTTATGATACTTGCTTCTATGATTATGGGAGTTTCGGTTTTGCGTGACTTTGAGTACAACATAGAATCTCTCATGTTTTCAAACCCTATCAAAAAACGAGATTATTTATTAGGTCGTTTTTTAGGTTCTTTTACTGTCTTACTTTTTGTGTTTAGTGGTGTTTTCTTCGGAATGATTTTAGGAGAATACATGCCTTGGCATCAACCAGATCATTTGCTAGCTTTTAATTTATTGACCTATTTAAAGTCATTTGTAATGGTGACATTACCAATTCTGTTTTTTGGGGCTTGCCTATTCTTTATAACTGGCGCATTAAGTAGAAAATTGATGGTTGTATACACACAAGGTATTTTCATTTTCGTTGCATTTATGTTGACCAAAGCTATCACTAATGAGTTTTTACAAGCATTATTCGATCCATTTTCATTAACAACACTCTCTTTACTTACAGATACTTGGACGGGAACAGAACGAAGTTTACAAGCAATCCCATTTAGTGGAGTACTACTTTACAATAAGCTGTTTTGGATTTTACTTGGTGTACTTATTCTGGGCGTTGGTTATAAAAAATTCGAATTCAATGTGGTTAGGAGTAAACGCATTAAAAAGAAAAAGTCACAAGCACTTGAGTCTGAAGTTGATTATAATTATGATATTGAAATTCCAGAATTTAGTCTAGAACATGGCATTAAATCAAAATGGTCTCAGCTAATGCATTTCTCTTGGTTTTATTTCGTTAGCGTTTGTAAACAACCTTCATTTTGGGCTATTACAATTTGTGGAATGATTATTATTTTAATCAATTCGGTAAGTTTAGGAACGGTATATGGTGTAGATAGTTATCCTGCAACCTATTTTATTGTAGAAGAACTACGGGAAACGTCTTTTTACTTCTTTGTTATCATCCTTGTTTTTTATTCTGGAGAATTGATATGGAAGGAAAGGTCTGCAAAATTAAACTTGATTTATGATGCAACTCCGATGTCGGACTTCTTAAACCTTGCAGGTAAATATCTTGGACTGATACTCATCTATGTTGTACTTATTATCTCCTTGATTATTTCAGGAATCCTTTTTCAAACTATCAACGGATATTACAACTATGATCTTCAAGTGTATTTCAATGGTTTTTTTCTGGAAATCTTACCATTTCTAACTTTATATACACTCATTGCATTCTTTGCACAAGTCATAACCAATCAAAAATTTGTTGGAGTTCTAGTTGTATTAATATTTTTTATATTAAACATTGCTTTGGCTATCTTCGGGTTTGACCATGATTTATACTTCTTTGGAGGTAGTTCAATTGGTACGTATTCAGATATGAATGGCTACGGTCATTTTCTAAAACCGTATCTCATCATTAAAAGTTATTGGTTTTTATTTGGGATTATATTACTAATTGTAGCATCAGTTATTTCCGTTAGAGGAACAGAAACTAACCTTATAAAACGATTGAAAGAAAGTAAACACCGAATTAGCAAGCCAATATTGAAATTAGGAATAGCTACAGTGGCCTCTTTTATGTTACTTGGAAGCTATATTTATTACAATACCAATGTATTAAACAAATATTGGTCAAACTCTGAAACTATTAGTTATAGAGTCGACTACGAAAAAACACTCAAGAAGTTTGAATACCTACCACAACCTAAAATAGTGGATGTCAACTTAAAAGCAGAATTGTATCCTTCAACCAGAGATTATGTGATTGATGGCGAGTATATCCTAAAAAACACCACGGATGTTACGATCAGTGAAATTCATATTCAAAAAATAATTGAAGATAATATTGCACTGGAAGCTGTCACTTTTGATAGTGAAGTCACTGCTAATAATGAATATCATAAGTATGATTATACCATCTATACAATTACGGAAGCATTACAACCTGGTGATAGTATCAAAATGAATTTCAAACAAACTTTTACAACAAATGGATTTGAAGAGGGAGGTTCGAGCACCAAAATTGTGCACAATGGAACCTTTTTTAACAATACCGACTTACCAACTTTAGGTTATACTAAAAAATATGAGCTTCGTGACAATGATGAACGTACTGACTATGATTTACCTCAAAGATTGAAAAAGGCTAGGAGAGAGGATCCAAAAGAACTAGTGAATGCTCGTTCTGGGAGTGATTCTGATGGGATTATGTTTGAAATCGTCATCGGAACAAATGAAAATCAAACCGCTATTGCTCCTGGGAATTTGTTAAAGAAATGGAACATAAACAATCGCAACTATTTTCATTATAAAATGGATACACCAATGATTGATTTTTATTCCATCATTTCAGCCGAATATAAAGTAAAAAAAGACATTTGGCTAATGACTTCTGATACTATTGCAAAAAGCGTTGATCTTGAAATTTATTATCACAAGGACCACAACTACAACTTAGACCGAATGATGATGTCGATGAAAGCATCTTTTGATTATTTCAGCACAAATTTTAGTCCTTATCAGTATCAACAAATGCGTATCATGGAGTTTCCTCGCTATGCCCAATTTGCACAGTCGTTTCCTGGAACAGTGCCGTTTTCAGAGGCTATTGGGTTTGTGTTAGATATAGATGATGCAAAAGATGTGGACATGACTTTTTATGTTACTGCACACGAACTGGCACACCAATGGTTTGGCATGCAGGTAGAAGCTGCGAATGTGCAAGGACAACATCTAATTTTAGAAACCTTATCGCAATATGCTGCTATTATGGTGTTGAAGCAACATTATTCAGAAGAAAAAGTACAACAATTCTTACAACTTCAAAAAGACAAATATGCTGATGGAAAACGTAGAGAAAGTGGGCAAGAACAAGCATTAGCATTTGTAGAAAATCAAGAGTATATCTATTATGCAAAGGGAGCAATTAACATGTATACCTTACAAAAATATATTGGCGAAGAAAACGTTAATCTAGCATTAAGACGATTTATTAATGATTGGAATACGGTCGATGGTAAATTAAAAATAGCAAAAGGCAGATATGCTACCAGTAAAGACCTGCTTGGTTATTTTAGAAATGTTACACCAGATGAATTACAATATTTAATTAACGATTTGTTTGAAAAAGTAACACCAATAAATAAACCAAATATATAATTTGGATTAAGCACTATTTTATGAAATCATAAAATAGTGCTTAATCCATTCATAGTTATTTATAAAAGGAATTCATGAATCTCCTAAAGACGATTTAGATGTTGATATAAGCTTTGTGCCATGATATCTGTAATTATGTAAACTCTCCAGAATATTGTATTATACTTTACCAAAAAATCAATTCTCAATTATATGTATTGATATGCATAATACTTTGCGTTTTTCAACCCTAGAATATAGTATAGGTTTTCGTGGAAAATAAAGGTCAAATATTCTAAAAACATTCTTGTATTCCGAATACCATCTTGTAGCATACTGACTAAGAAGTCTTTAAAAACGTTACCCATGTTTTTAATAAACTTACCAATAATATTCATGTATAAGTTTCCTTCCCGCTAATTGTACTGTTTTGGTATAAATTCTACATTTGAAATAGTTAACATTTGTTATGTTATCAATTATTTAATCATATAACTTTAAATTGAATAATAGAAACACAATAGAAATCCTGAGGGTTTTTCTACAACTAAACCAGACATAACAATGTTAATCACAAGCAAAACAAAAAAAATGAAAAAAACATTTATTTTACTTATTGGAATTTTATTTGTCTCATGTAATCAAATAAAAAATGAAAAGTCTATGACAAGTGAGAACGCAGTTAAAGTAACTGAAGTAACAGATGATTTTGATTGGTTATTGGGTAATTGGAAAATGAGTAATGAGGAAGTTGGTAAAGAATCATTTGAAAATTGGGAAAAAATAAGTAAAACCGAATACATCGGATCAAGTTTTACAATCCAAAAAGGAGATACCATAAGCCATGAAAAATTTAAACTGATAAAAGCGAATAATATTTGGAGTTTTAAAATTCAATTAGAAGGTGAACTTATCCCATCTTCATTTAAAATGACAAGTTTCAACGCACAACAGTTTATTTGTGAAAACAAAGCGCTCAATTTCCCCAACAAACAACTCGATTCTCCTAATAAAATAAAATATTGGATAAATGGAGACAAATTATATGCTTCAGTATCTGGAACCAAAATAAAATTACAGTTTGAATATACAAAACTTAAATAATTAAGTATAAAGTCAGTTTTATATATTGAATTTCTAACCTTATTAATGAACTAGATAAGTTCTTAAATACCTGAAAACATTCATAAATGTCTTATTGTTTTTAAAAAATTAGATCAGGTGTTTATACGGATTTCAAATGCATTAGCTATTCTTTATGTTTACTAAAAAAACATCTAACCCATTTTAAAAGAAAACTTATGAGATTAAGAAATAATACCAATGGAGTTTCACTACATGTAATTGCAGGAACACATGTTGTACTCCTTTGCTTAGATGCAGATGTTAACGCTAGAAAAGAGTTATTAGGTTTTACGCTAAAACGTAAAGAAGTTACCTCTGGGAAAGAGATCATCTTAAAAGGATTTAAAGAGTTTGAAAAGGAAGGACAAAAAGATGATGCAAACATCATTCAAGCATTTCTTTGGGGGGATTATACAGCAATACCAAATACTGATTATGAATATTCTGCAACTCCTGTTTATGGAACACCAATAAGCATGAAAAACGGGGATACAGTAACTATAAAAATCAAAACAGAAGATCCGAATTCTGGAACACATGGGGTCTTTTTTAATAGAGGAACAGTTGGACAAGCATACGCAAGAAAATTTGATAATAAAAGTCCTGATAAAATCCCGAATAATGAAGCTTACAAATGGTTGTCCAGAGGCTTAGAGGAAGCTATGATCGCATTCATTGGCGAAGCAAAAGGGAAAGATTATTCTTTAAGAGTAGCCGCTTATGAATTTGATCATGTTCCTGTTATTCAAGCGTTATACGATGCATCAAAAACTGGAGCCGATGTGAAGATTGTATATGATCGTTCAAAAAGAGGACCATGGGAAAGTACAGACAATGCCACGGCTAAAGTTCCAGGAATCGAAAAATTAATGATTCCAAGGTCAGCAAATTCTTCTATAAAGCATAACAAATATATTGTTCTTTTATACAAAGGAGAACCAAAAGAAGTTTGGATGGGTTCTACCAATTTTACAAAAGGAGGTATTTTCGGACAATCTAATGTTGGACATATAGTTAGAGATCCCAAAGTCGCTACTGATTATTTCAAATATTGGACCCGACTTTCTGAAAATCCAGAAATGAAAGAAATTCGACCAGAAAATGATAAACATACGCCAACTCCTACTGGTAAAGTAGACAAAGGGATCACACCTATTTTTAGCCCAAGGGAAGATTTAAGTGTATTAGAATGGTATGGAAGGCAAATCAAAGAAGCAAATAAATCTATTGGTTTTACAGCTGCATTTGGTGTAAATCAGGATTTTGCAGACGTAATGAGCAAAGAAGATGAATCGCTACGATATATTCTACTAGAACACGAAGGAAAAACATTCGATACTTTTAAAGACACAAAAAACAATAGAATTGCTTTAGGAGCTATTTTAAATGAACACGAAATAGAAGAGGAAAGCCTAAAAGGTTGGGAAGAAGAACATTTAACAAATTTAAATGTACATGTAAAGTACTTACATACCAAATACCTTTTTATTGACCCTTTAACTGATGACCCTACACTTATTACTGGGTCCGCAAATTTCTCTGAAGCTTCGACTAAAAATAATGATGAAAACATGATTATTATTAGGGGGAATACTGAAGTAGTAGATATTTATCTTACAGAGTTCACACGTTTATTTAATCATTATGAATTCCGTGATCAAATGGCAAACCATGGTCTAGATGAGGTTTATTTTAGTGATTATTTATCCGTAGATGACTCTTGGACAAATATTCACTTTAAAGAAGGCACTCAACATTATATGGAACGCGAGTTATATAAATAAGAATAGGAAAAAACAGAAATTATGATAGGAGGTTCAGTATGTAACGAACAGATTTCCGCAAGCTTAATATTTGCTGAAGGACAGCAGCTTACTCATGAGAATAAGGAAGCGTTGTGGGAAATTTTCGAAACCATTGGAGAAAACTGGCAGAACACAATTTACGATTCAAATAATCAAAGAAGTTCTTGGTTTGAAATGCTTAAAGCAAAAACTGAGAATGCTCCAAATTATACTGGAGAGTATGTAAATGCGATATATGTGTTAAACGAATTATATACCCAATATGGTAAAAAAGAAGCCTTTAAAAAGCTGTTTTTTGAAAGTGGTGTAGATAATAATGCAGCACCTACAACACGTTTAGCGCATTGTAAAGTATTTGTTGTTAACGAGTTTATCCGTATGCAAATTACTGCAGGAGGTTTTAAAAGTTGGGGAGATGCAAATGGAGGTGAACAAGCCAAAAATTACCATGGCTTTTTAGGAGGTACACGCTTTAATCGTACACCGAGAGTTCGTGCTTTTGATGAAGATCCTGTTTACTCAAAAAAAGAAAATGTATGAAAAA
>Ga0209395_1006844_pt1 | contig 12161 bp, 9 predicted proteins | sample GOMGulsemesocosm_3_FD_184635 | JGI IMG/M metagenome (GOLD analysis project Ga0209395, IMG submission 184635) | Methane-oxidizing microbial communities from mesocosms in the Gulf of Mexico - GOM9D Gulf of Mexico (SPAdes) (version 2) | ecosystem: Environmental > Aquatic > Marine > Cold seeps... | reverse complement strand
TTATAGTAAACGACAGTTGTCGTATATAACAGAGTCTCACAGGTAGTAACTTTTTGAATAATATAAAGAATATATATAAAGAATTGCCAAAACAACATCGGTTGGTAATTTCTATTGTGAGTACCTTACTGCTTTTATTAATCATTTTTCCTTCTGAAAAAGCAACGGCTAGCCGTCAAATCGAACAATCTTCGTTAGAAATTGGTAAACGATACCAATTAACTGTGCCTGTCATTACTTCAACCGAAAAACAGCCCGCAATTAATGAACACAAAATCACCTCGTTACCTGAGCAACATCAGCTTGACTGGCAAACCGCTAAAGTCAAAAACGGTGATTATCTGGAGAAAATATTTAAACGTTTAGGATATAGCGCCTCAACGAGTCATCACGTAAGCCGAGCTAAAGGAGAAGATAGCCAATTATTAGGAAAACTCAATGTTGGTGACACCCTTCGCATTGGGAGAAATGCAGACGGTAAACTTGCCGCCCTAGAGTATCCTTTATCAAAAACAGAAACACTTTTTGTTAACTTAGTTAATGATGAGTATCAATCAACTAAAGAAACTAAGTTGGTTGAGTTCAGGGAGTCTATTGCTTATGGAGTTATCAAGTCTAATTTTTGGAATGCAGGTATTAATGCAGGATTAGAAGATCGACAAATTATTAACTTGGCTAATATTTTTGGTTGGGATATCGACTTTGCTTTAGATATTCGTAAAGGAGATAGTTTCCATGTGGTTTATGAAAATAAATACATTGATGGGGAGTTCATCGGTACGGGTAAAATTTTAGCCGCTGAATTTATCAATCAAGATGACCCTTTCCAAGCGATCCGCTTTACCGATGGTGAATATTATACCCCTGAAGGTAAAAGTATGCGTAAGGCCTTTCTACGCGCGCCAGTGAACTTTAAATATATAAGCTCTAACTTTAAATTAAAACGCTTCCATCCGGTACAAAAACGCTGGAAAGCTCACCGTGGCACTGATTATGCGGCCAAGACGGGCACTCCAGTCGTAGCAGCTGGTAACGGTAAAGTAGTTCGTGCAACGTACGATAAATACAATGGTCATCATGTATTTATTCAACATGGCAATGGCATTGAAACTAAATATATTCACTTTTCAAAACGCGCAGTGAAAAAAGGGCAACGGGTTAAACAAGGTCAAGTAATCGGTTATGTCGGTTCAACAGGCCTAGCTGCTGGTCCTCATTTACATTATGAATTTTTACTCAATGGTGTTCATAGGAATCCACGCACAGTAAAGTTACCTGATGTTAGACCTCTTGATAAAAAGTATCGAAGCGAGTTTACCGAACTGGCTGAGCAACGCTTAATCGAACTATCAGGTTCAAAATTTGCGCTAAACACAATAACAAACAATACACCGCCTGCTCCCTAATGTCCGAGCAAAAAGTGGCTGATAAAAAATTCTATCTTGGCTTAATGTCTGGCACCAGTGCTGATGGTATTGACCTTGCCTTAGTAGATTTTTCAACTGATAAGGTCAAACTTGTTGACCACTTTTATCAAGCCTATAGCAATGAATTTCATCAGCAGATCACTGCACTCTATTCCCCAAGTGCTAATGAAATAGATCGGGTAGGTTGCTTGGCCATAGAATTAGCACATTTTTTCTCGCAAGCCATCGAGAAATTTTTACAACAACAAAAAATATCGCCTGAAAACATTATCGCCATTGGATGTCACGGACAAACCGTTCGTCACCGACCTAATACCAGTAATAGCATCAACCACCCTTTTACGCTTCAAATAGGCTGTAATCAAACCTTAGCGACCTTAAGCGGCATTAGAGTCATTGGTGACTTTAGAACCAAAGATATGGTCTTAGGTGGACAAGGCGCGCCACTTGTCCCTGCCTTTCATCAGTATTTATTTACCGCTCAGGAATCAGATACTTTCATTGTCAACATGGGTGGCATTGCCAACATTACCTTCCTACCCAGTGATAAACACCAAGCAATTATCGGTTTTGATACTGGGCCTGCAAATGCATTACTCGATGCTTGGTGTTTTAGTCATACCGGAAACCGTTACGATGTAAATGGTCAATGGGCTGCGCAAGGCATCATCAATCAAGCCTTACTTAATGACCTGTTGTCCGACGAATATTTTTCCTGCCCTGCCCCTAAAAGTACTGGCAGAGAATATTTTAACTTGTCATGGCTAACGAGGTATTTAGCAGGTTATTCTCTAGCGCCGGTAGATGTTCAAGCCACTTTGGTTGCCCTAACCGCCTACTCTATTGCCAATGAAGTAAATAAATTATCGCCGAAGGCTTTCGTATATTTATGCGGGGGAGGAATCTACAACAAACAGTGTTATAAGCTTTTAGAACAACAACTTAAAGAACATGAGCTAGATACTATTCTTTCACTAAAGCTGAATAATAACGCATTTGAGGCAGTGGCTTTTGCCTGGCTTTCATTCGCATATGACAAAAAAATCTATGGCAATATCCCAACAGTGACAGGGGCTAGCAAACAAACAGTACTTGGTATTGAATATTATCCTTAGTCTCCCCTAGATCTCAGAGAAATCCCCCTTATAATAGATCTTTTGTACATAAACGCTGCGACAACAGATCAGATGTTGAACTATTTGTATAAATAATCATCTAACTGACTGTGCTGTAGGTACCAGCATATTGAGGAGGAACTATGGAATTTAATGACATTCACATCGGTATGAAATGTGGTAGCAAAAAAGGCAGTGGTACAGTGACATGGATAGATGGTTCAACCAAAACTATTTACATGACCAACACAACTGAAAATAATAGCTTTGAAGTCAATATCGAAGAAATCGTAGAAGATCCACAAGCGCATAACGGACAAGATACTTATTATTAAATTTATTTAGCTAATGATGAAACATAACCCTGATAAACAGCGGGCAGCTTAATGTATCTACTAAAAACCCTTCTCTGAAGGGTTTTTTAATGCCTGCTGATCTATTCATCAAATTGATTAGCCATTAATACCATTTTAATAGCAAATTATGGTAGGTTAACTACACTTTTTATCCATGCTATTTTAACTATGCTGACAAAATATCTCACACCGCTTTCACTTTTAGTTTTAACCTCTCCTTTGTACGCGCTGAACACTGACTCAACCGACTGGATGCCAGAAAACACCTTTACCCATGGCGTTGAAGGACCTGCCGTCGACAGTGCAGGTAATCTCTATGCGGTTAATTTTTCCAAAAATGGTACTGTCGGTAAGGTAAGCAATAAAAATGAAGGCAAAGTGTATTTAACGCTACCTAATGGCTCTATTGGTAACGGTATTCGTTTTGATCAACAAGGCAATATGTATATCGCTGACTATATTAACCATAATGTTTTAAAATATAATGCCAACAGCAAGACACTCAACGTTTTTGCTTATCATGAGAAAATGAATCAGCCCAATGATATTGCCATCATGGATAGCGGAATTTTATTTGCTAGTGATCCTAATTGGAGCAAAAACAACGGCAATTTATGGCGAATCAATACAGACGGTACTGCTGAGTTATTAGAGGAAAACATGGGTACCACTAATGGCATAGAAGTCAGTCCTGATAACAAAACCCTATACGTTAATGAAAGTGCACAGCGCAATATTTGGCGCTATACACTCGACGATAAAGGCAATATCAGCAATAAACAGCGCTTTTATCAATTTGATGATCACGGCATGGATGGCATGCGTACTGACAATCAGGGGAATTTATATATTGCCCGTTATGGCGCAGGCGTTATCGCGGTACTTTCACCACTGGGGAAGCTGATTAAAACAGTACAGTTAACCGGACAACACCCGACTAACCTCGCCTTTGGTGGTAAAGATGGCAAACAAGTTTTTGTTACCATGCAAAAACGCGGTGCTATTGAAACTTTTCTTAATGATATTGCAGGAAGAAATCATCGATAACCGTGGGGGTTATGTAACTACAAGCTTCTTATTTATCACCTTGGAACTTCAATAAATAGTCGAACCATGTCTATAATGGCTCTATAGCCTGACTCTTTTTATTTATGACTCGCTCCTCTTTATACGAGCATTTCGGATTATTGTATGTTCATTTTTTCATACTCAAAATCATTAACTTTAAAGCTTACTGTTGTGGTCTTTCACTTGATATTTAGTTTAGCTGTCAATGGAGCTATGATCATTAAAGTTACCGGCAATCGAACGCTAGAGAGAGAGTATCTAGCATTCGAAGCCAAACGAACAAAACCCGTCGAGCAATTAACCCAATTGACCTCAGAGCATAACTCTCAAATGGTATCCAATTTGGTAATTATAAAACAGGCGTTGTATTTTGGTGGCCTTGATATTGCGTTTGAATTTGTTCCGGCCCATAACGTAAAACACTCGATGAGGTTGGTCGCTGAAGGCTCCGCCCTAATAGCTAGTAACATACCATTTGCCAGTTCAATTGATGTCAATGTCTTTCAGAGCTCTAGTATCTTAGGGCATGGCGGGTTTATTAAAGGAGTGTATGGTTTAGCATCAAATAAGGAGTTGATGAAAGTGTCTTCCTTGAAAGAGCTACAAGCCTTTTCTGTGATCACTAACGCCACTTGGAGGGTTGATATTAGCACCTTAGAAGCCCTTAAACCTAAGGCAATATATTTCACCCCCTTGCTTTCTTCCATGGTTAGACAGATCAAATACCGAAGGGTTGATTTTATCTTGCTGAAACTTAATCTCGATGAAGCCATAACATCTAAACTCGTTGACGTTAAACTAACCAGAGTGCCGGGTGTTGGCATTGAATTGATTGGAACTCGTCACATTATCGTCTCAAAAAAGCATCCCGATGGAGAAAAAACATATAAAGCACTGGAGAAAGGTCTGGCAGTGATGCGCGCAAAAGGCTTGATCCGACAGTTTTATCAAGATGTCGGTACTTTACCTAAAAACGGTGAAAATATTAAAGTACTTAATGCCAAAAATCCTAAGTCATAATATTTCCGTCATTTATTTTTTTCCTTTACTTATTTCATCAACCTATCAATCATTGACCACAAATTTTCGCAACAATAGCGACTAGATAATGACCTAAATTCGAGTACAAAAAAGGTGAGCCTAAGCTCACCTTTTCTTTACATTCTATAAATATTCCGGTCAGAACGGAATATCATCATCAAAATCAATGGTTGGCTCTTGAGGATTCACTTTAGGAGCTTGCTGTTGCTTTTGCTGTCCTTGATTAGCAAAGCCACCTTGTTGTGCTGGCTGTTGAGCAGGTTGCTGCTGCCCTTGATTAGAAAATCCGCCTTGTTGTGCTGGCTGTTGAGCAGGTTGCTGTTGGAAGCCACCTTGTTGCTGCTGCCCTTGATTAGAAAATCCACCTTGCTGTGCTGGTTTGTTATATTGCTGTTGAGCAGGTTGTTGTTGCCCTTGACTCGCATAACCGCCTTGTTGTGGAGCTTGCTGTTGGAAGCCGCCACCTTGTTGACCGCCGCCTTGACCACGAGAGTCTAACATTTGCATTTCATTGGCAACAATTTCTGTAGTGTACTGATCAGCACCTTGCTGGTTTTGCCATTTACGTGTTTGTAAACGACCTTCTAAAAATACTTTAGAACCTTTTTTAAGATACTCACCAGCAATTTCAGCTAAACGTTGATAAATTACAATGCGGTGCCATTCAGTTTTTTCTTTTTGCTCACCGGTTTGCTTGTCTTTCCAAGTCTCTGACGTTGCAACCGTGAAATTTGCTACTGCACTGCCGTTTGGCATAAAACGTACTTCAGGATCTTGTCCTAAGTTCCCAACAATTATTACTTTATTTACACCACGACTGGCCATTTTTAAATCCTATATCTTGCAGTAAACGTTTAATTTACTAACTTAACTCAATCCACTCATTCACACGCTGTAAAGAAGTATGTGATCAGTGGAATTATATTAATATGAAAATCTTGGCAATGATTCTATCACTGTGAGAAAAAAAATTCTGAAAGATTTTCTTCATTTATGCATTTATTTTTAAAGCTAAAATTATTACCTTTTAAAATAAAATCTTAGCGTTTTTTGACGAGCGATAACATATAGATTATTAAAGCTCGTCTTCTTAGCACTTATGACTTTATTTCCCGCTTTATAGCAAAAGAATAAAGTATCGAGTACAGGAGTAACCTCTAATGTGAATAGTATAGGATGAAGCAGACTACCAATAATTGACAGAGCTATTTATTCCCACATTTCACCACCACCTAAATACAGAGGTAATTACCAAAAACACTGGTCTCAGTGGCTACTAAAGTAGGTATTAATCAGATGAAAAAAGATATTCTTGCATGGTGCTTTTTATTTCAACGGGTATTTTTAATGATGCTTGCTGTTCATAACAAAAATAGACCATTACTGCAGTGCCTGACGCACACTTGTTACCGTTTTGCCAAAGCTCTTGATAAACATCAAAAGAGGAACCACCAATTCTGCCAATATAGGTTCGTATTTCCATCGGCTGTTCATAGTACATTTGGCCATGAAAAGTCGCATCAATTTTAGCTAAAATCAACTTCCACTGGCTTAAATCTAACTCTGGCATAAACCACTTAAAAACAGGATCTCGTGCACCTTCAAACCAAACCGGCACCATAGTGTTATTGATATGCCCTAAAGCATCGGTATCACAAAACCTTGGTTTAAAGGTTTCACTAAAATATTTTTCTGACATTACTTTGGCTTCCATTATTCATTTAGTTTGTTTTTTTAAAGAAATTCACTTTATAAGAACCCTTTAAGTATTTTGTCAATTTGAGATAACTTCAAGCGACGTAATAGTTTTCTTGGCTTGAGTGGGTAGTCTTTTATAGTATCTAATTGTTTAAAGTGCTCAATAGTCGAAGTGTTTTCAGATATTGTTGCTAATTCTTGTTCAAATGCTGGCATCATTGATTGCTTAGGATCATCAATAAGTAAACCGTTCTCTAAATCTAAGCCCCATGCGCGCGGATTTAAATTGCTGCCTGTTAGTAAATGATAACGTTCATCAACAACCATGCCCTTCAAATGATAGCTATTTTCACCGTCTTTCCACAGCTTTACCGTTAACTGTTTGCTGTCGATATAAGACTGCCAACGTTTAACAAAACGTTGTAATATTTGCTCATAAATATAAGGGATTATGCCGATAGTGCTAAATTTTTCTTCATCGGAAATATAAAAATCACTGGCAGTTTTATCACCAACAATAATCGTTACCTTTACATTTCTTTTCAACGCCATAACCAATTGTTTAGTAACAATACGCGGTAAATTAAAATACGGGGTAAATACAACAATGTTTTGTGAACTCTGTTTGAGCAACTGACATATTGCATTGTTTAAAACGTTTTTCCGTTTTCCACAGCCCACTAATGGCGTGATCTGCATAGCCCTGTTTACGTCAGTGCTATCAACTGAATATAAAGCATGTTTAACAATACGGGTGGTCTGTTTGCTTTGAATTCTTTGTTGTCTTTTAGTTAAGGCTTGCTCGGCAGTCAAATCAATTGCAACGCCTGACTGAATGAAGTTGTTAGTTAAATATTGACAAAAACTATTCGCCAGCTCACCAGAACTAATTTGGTAATAACGATCTAAACGATACTTATCTTGGTGATGTAAATAAATGTTATTGATACTTGCGCCACTGTATAAAAGTTCATCATCAAAGACCATGCCTTTTAAATGTAGTACACCAAGTAATTCTTTTGTTTTAACCGCAATACCATAAATCTCAATATTAGCAGCATATTTTTGAGCGAACTTCATATACATAGCACGGTTACCGAGCTGCTCTGCTTCACCAATTAAACCGCGTTGCGCTCGATGAGCATCAACAAAAATACAAACGTCGAGCTGAGGATTCTTTTCTTTCGCTCGATACAAGGCATCAAGCACAGCAGTACCTGCTTCATCATTTTGTAGATAAAGCGCAGTAATATAAATTCGCTGTGTTGCTTGAGTGATTAAGGTGATTAATCGTTGATAATAGTCTTTAGGAGAAAGCAAAATTTCAATATTTTGCTTATCGATCGCTACTGAAGATAGATTCATGTCATCTTATTAAAGTTTAATTCCAATGCTAGTTTATTTGCGTAAGGTAAATTGTTCAAGCTGAACAGACAAATGATCTGCTAAGGCGGAAAGATTTTGTCCAGACTCAGCAGCCTGATTAGCTGCATGTAACACCTGATCAGCCCCTTGTGCAATATTCGTGGTATTTTCATCAATGTCGGAAACCATTTCTCGTTGCTGAGTAACCGCTACCGAAATTTCAGAGGTGGCGTTAACAATGTTTTCAACATTACCAGTGACTTCACTGAATGCGTGTTGTACTTGCTGTGTTTTTTCAACACCTAGCTTGGCTTTCTCTACGCCTTTGTTCATTGCGATAACAGAGTCAGCTGCGCCCTTTTGTAATTTTTCAATAATGCGTTGTATTTCAGTGGTAGAGTCTTGCGTGCGACTTGCCAACGTTCTTACTTCATCGGCGACAACAGCAAATCCTCGCCCTTGTTCACCAGCCCTTGCGGCTTCAATAGCAGCATTTAAAGCCAGCAAGTTTGTTTGGTCAGCTATTTCCCGGATGACATTCACAAAGCTGGCTATTTCACTACTATTCTCAGCTAATTCATTGATGACGACGGCTGAGATATTAACTTCTTGAGAAATATCATTAATGGTTTCGCCAGTATCTTTTACTATTGTTTGCCCTTGGCTGACATTATCACTGGCCAACTCGGTAAGCTGCTGAGCACCATTGGTATTATCAGCAATTGTCTTAACTGAATCACTGACTTGGCTTATAGAGTCGGCAACTCGATGAATTTCCTGTTGCTGAGTGGCGATATTTTTTTGCATATCATCGGTTAAATGATAAATATTGCTCGACGCATTACGCAACTCGCCCACATCTTGATTAAATGAGGTTAGCAGTTGTTGTATTTTACTTTGCATTAAGGCAAAACTTCGCGCGATATCACCTAACTCATCTTTTGCTTGCACTGATAAAATTTCAGTAAAATCACCATTGCCTAATCTTTCAGCTGCTTGATTTATGTGGTAAACATTTCTTCTTAATGATTGATAAATCGCTAATGACAGGTAACTGCTAGCTACAGTTACAATAAGTATTACCACGGATAATAACCATAACGATTGATTACTACTGCTTTGCATGGCTGTGATCCGAGTGAGCAATAGCTCATTAGTTGCTTTTTTATATTTCTCTAACAACCTCATTTGTTCATTTGACTGGCGTTTTGACTCACTAATACTCAGTGAAATATCATCGGGTTCAATGACTTGAGAATTCACCACTTGTTGATATTCAGTAATCGATTTGATAAGTGATCTCGCCTGTTGAACATGGGTAGATATATTGTCTGCTGATACACGCGCTAGTTGCTCATTGGTTTTAGTGAATTTTGAAATAATCTCACTTAATCTATTATTTAAAGCAACTATTGAGGTGTAAGACTCTGCGCTAAAGCCTTGCTCAATAATGTCGGCGGTCAAATCTTTATAGCGAGCCAAATATTCAAGTAATGACGGTAAGTGTTGCTCTCCAGCTTCCATTAAATAAAAGGCAATCACGTCGCTTTCACGTGTTAAACCACTTAACGCAGCAAGGTTTTCTCTCAATGATAGCGTTTGACTGTACAAGTTTTGGTAAGCGGGGAAGTTTTCTACACTGAGATTATTTTGTTGAGACTGCCAAAACTTTAACAATGCAGTTGTTTGAGGGGTTAATTGAGTAAAGTGATGTGAGTCTGACAAGTTTTGTTGTAACTGTTTAATTTTACCAGCAATGTTGGCGGATTTATTTGGTTCTATTCTGGTTTGTGCTATCGCTTTTTCCAAAACAATAACACTTTCAATTTGTTCGAAACCTTGCAGTTCACTCTCATATTGTTTCAATAATGCCAACTGATCATTCACAATCCAGATAACGCAGGCAATAAGAGGGATATAAAACATGCATGCTAAGAGTAAAAATTTAGCTTTAAAGCGTAGAGAATTTGATAAAGCAACCGCAGGTTGAAGTATGAAAGTCATTTATTTTCTTATTATGTTATGAATGGCACAATCTAAGCTGACCGTGTAATTATAACTATACTTTCACAAAACTGCGGTTTTAATCAACTATTTATGCGATATCCCAATGGCAAAGAACTCTTTATTAAATAACCATGGCTAGTTCTGCCGCTTGGCGTATAGCGCGTTTAGCATCTAATTCTGCAGCCACATTTGCGCCACCGATTAAATGCGTATTAACACCAGCATCGACTAGGCTTTGATATAAAGATCTTTCAGACTCTTGCCCAGCACAAATAATGACATGATCAACGTCTAATAAATGGGTTTTGCCGTCAACTTCAATATGCAAACCTTGATCATCAATTGCTTTATAAGTAACACCTGCAAGCATATTAACGGCATTTTTCTGCAATGTCGCTCTATGTACCCAACCTGATGTTTTACCTAAACCGGCACCTACTTTACTCGCTTTACGTTGCAATAAATGAATTTCTTTATCGGTTTTTTGATGCACCGATTGGTTGAGTAATGCACCGTTTTCTTGAAATGCTTGATCAACACCCCAGCTTTTCAACCAGGCATTTTTATCACCGGTTAAAGACTTGCCTTCAGCAAGGTAACAAGCAACATCAAAACCAATACCACCAGCACCAATAATGGCCACTTTATTACCGACTGGCTCTTTATCTTTCAATACTTGTAAATATGACTTCACTTTAGGGTGATCAATACCCTTTATATTTAATTTACGTGGCGAAATGCCGGTTGCTAATATTACCTCATCAAACCCTTGTGCTATTAATGACTCGGCACTTTTTTCTGTATTCAGTTGCACATCGACACCATGCTTTTTCAGCTGAACCTCAAAATAACGAATGGTTTCATAGAACTCTTCTTTGCCTGGTACTTGTTTAGCAATGTTAAACTGACCACCAATTACATCGGCTTTATCAAATAAGGTCACTTGGTGACCTTTTTTCGCCGCATAAACACTAAATGCCATACCTGCAGGACCTGAACCAACAACCGCTAATTTTTTACTAACAGTGGTATTTTCAATCACCAATTCAGTTTCAAAACACGCTTGAGGGTTAACCAAACATGAAGCACGTTGCTGTTTAAAAACATGATCTAAACAAGCCTGATTACAACCAATACAAGTATTGATCTCATTGCTTTTATCTTCTTTAGCTTTATTGACAAAATCCGCATCCGCTAAAAATGGTCGTGCCATCGACACCATATCGGCATGACCATCAGCTAAAACTTGTTCCGCTACTTCTGGGGTATTAATACGGTTAGTTGTCACTAATGGAATCGACACTTCTTTTTTCATCCGTTCGGTGATCCAAGTAAATGCTGCACGAGGTACAGAAGTTACAATAGTTGGCACTCTTGCTTCATGCCAACCGATACCGGTATTGATAATAGTTGCGCCAGCAGCTTCAATGGCTTTTGCCATAGTGACAATATCTTGCCAACTATTGCCCCCTTCTACGAGGTCAAGCATCGATAAGCGGAAAATAATAATGAACTTCTCACCCACTTTTTCACGGACCGCTTTAACGATTTCACAACCTAAACGCATACGATTTTCAATGGAACCGCCCCAGTCATCGGTCCGTTTATTGACACGAACACAACTAAATTGGTTAATTAAATAACCTTCTGAACCCATAATTTCTACACCATCGTAACCCGCCTTTGCCGCCAGCTTTGATGAATGGGCAAAGTCTTTAATGGTATTTTTAATTTGCCTAACTGACATCGCACTAGGAGTGAAAGGGTTAATCGGTGCTTTAACTTTACTCGATGAAACACTAAAAGGATGATAAGAATAGCGTCCAGCATGTAAAAGCTGTAAACAAATTTTTGTTGGGTATTTATGTACCGCTTCTGTGACTTGTTTATGTTTGTTAACTTGCCAGAAATGACTTAACTGACAACCAAAAGGTGATAACCTGCCACGGGCATTTGGGCTTATCCCTCCAGTTACAATCAGTCCAACACCACCTTTTGCACGCGCTTCATAAAACGCAGCCAACTTTTTAAAACCGGCTTTTTCTTCTTCTAAGCCGGTATGCATTGACCCCATCAAACTACGG
>Ga0209395_1006842_pt1 | contig 12164 bp, 12 predicted proteins | sample GOMGulsemesocosm_3_FD_184635 | JGI IMG/M metagenome (GOLD analysis project Ga0209395, IMG submission 184635) | Methane-oxidizing microbial communities from mesocosms in the Gulf of Mexico - GOM9D Gulf of Mexico (SPAdes) (version 2) | ecosystem: Environmental > Aquatic > Marine > Cold seeps... | reverse complement strand
GCAAACGACTGTTGGTAACGAAGACTGCGATCAAACCCTGCTTATGGCCTGTGCGGCCTAGCCAGATACTCATGACTTTGCATTTCCAGCAAACGACTGTTGGTAACGAAGACTGCGATCAAACCCTGCTTATGGCCTGTGCGGCCTGGCTAGATATTCATGACTTTGCATTTCCAGCAAACGACTGTTGGTAACGAAGACTGCGATCAAACCCTGCTTATGGCCTGTGCGGCCTAGCCAGATACTCATGACTTTGCATTTCCAGCAAACGACTGTTGGTAACGAAGACTGCGATCAAACCCTACTTACGGCGGTACGGTCTGGCTAGATACTCACGGCTCCGTATTTCCATCAAACGACTGCTGGTAACGAAGACTGCGATCAAACCCTACTTACGGCCTGTACGGTCTGGCTAGATACTCACGGCTCCGTATTTCCATCAAACGACTGCTGGTAACGAAGACTGCGATCAAACCCTACTTACGGCCTGTGCGGTCTGGCTAGATACTCACGGCTCTGTATTTCCATCAAACGACTGCTGGTAACGAAGACTGCGATCAAACCCTACTTACGGCCTGTGCGGTCTGGCTAGATACTCATGACTTTGCATTTCCAGCAAACGACTGGTGGTGCGATCAAACTCAAAGTTCAGCTTACCCCCAGCATAGATGGCATGCAGTGGCTTCTCGGCAGAGATCACCAACTTCACATTGCGGTCGTAAAACTCATCAACGAGATTCACAAAACGGCGTGATTGATCATCTTTAGCGCCCCCCAGCTCAGGAATATTCGCAATCAATACCGCGTGGTACTCCTTAGCCAGCTCAATGTAATCATTCTGCGAGCGCGGCCCATCACATAACGCCATGAAATCAAACCAAGCGACATCTTCAGCTTCATAACGGGCAACAATCTCTCGCCCCTCGATTTCTATGGCGACATTGGCGCGAACCTCTTCAATATCCGGCACCAAACTCTCAAAACTCTTCAGCAAACTCGCATCGGCCGCCGCATCTAGCGGGGTGTGGTAAAGCTCCGCCTGCTCCAGCGCCCGCAAACGGTAGTCGACACCGCCGTCCACATTCACCACCAAAGTGTGCTCATTGAGCATATCGATTGCCGGTAAAAAACGCGCGCGCTGCAAGCCATCCTTATAGAGACCATCAGGCACAATATTCGAGGTTGCCACCAAACTCACACCACGCCTAAACAGCGCTTGCAGCAGGGTGGAAAGAATCATGGCATCAGAGATATCGGAGACAAAGAACTCATCAAAACAAATCACCCGCGCCTCGGCGGCCAAACGATCTGCCACTATTTCCAGCGGGTTTTTTTCGCCATCCAGAGTACGCAACTCCTGATGAACTCGGCGCATGAAACGGTGGAAATGCGCACGCATCTTACGCTGAAAGGGAAGACTCTCGAAGAAGTTATCCATCAGGTAGGTCTTGCCGCGCCCCACCCCGCCCCAAAAGTAGAGGCCGCGCTGCAATTCAGGCTCAGGCTTGCCCAGAATTGCAAACTTCAAACGCCCAACTAGGCCAGCACTGTTAATGAGCTGTTCGTTCTCATGACTGACCACAAGACGTTCATACAGATCCTGCAGTAACTCAACGGCCTGCTCTTGCGCAGGGTCGTGATTAAAGCCATCTTTTTTTAGGTCGCGGCGGTAGCGTTCAATCGGGGAGCCATTCATGATCTATCTCTTAATTTCTCAGGGGAAGCTCAGCTTGCCCACGCTCGCTCTGCGAACATCCATTAAAGCCCAAGGGCCGCCGTTAAAAACACCGAGCCAGCCCACTCAAGGCCGCACACTCTAGCCATGCCCACTCAGCAGCGCAAGTCCATACAGCCGCCTAAGGCAGGTCTTTACGTAGTTGCTCACTTAAGTCACGTTTCATATCCACCAAAGAACCATGAAAGAAATGACTGGCCTGCCCATAGCGCAACACAGCAACAGGCCCAACCAGTGCCTGCGCCCACAGCAAAAGCCCCTCAACGTCGACCAACTCGTCTTGCTCGGCCACTATTACGGCCACCGGTGCAGGGAACTTGCCGTCGCGATCAAAGAGGTAGCGCTCCACCGGTGGCGCGACCAGCACCAGATGCGCCAATTCACGCCCAACAAAATGGGCCGCCTGAGCCGCCACGGAAGAACCAAAAGAGAAACCCGCCAGCAACAGCTTTGCCGCAGGATAATGCTCCTGAGCCCACTCAACCACAGCCAGCAGGTCATCCACCTCGCCGACGGCATGATCATGCACGCCTTCGCTCCCACCCACACCACGGAAATTAAAGCGCACGACCGGCACCCCTAGATCGCGATAGCTGCGCACCAACGTGCTAATCACTTTATTGTCCATAGTCCCACCGTGCAGCGGGTGTGGATGGCAAACCACAGCCACATAAGAACCCCCAAGCAACGGACCAGCCTCACTTGGGGCTGTCGCTACCAACTCGAGCCCCCCCACTGCACCTTCAATCACCTGCCGCCGCTCACCCCCTTCAAATGCCATTCAACGCCCCTAAAGTTAATTACTCCGTAATTCAAGCACACCATTTTACCCATTCACTCGGTAACCGGCAGTTTTTTAAAGCGCTAACTCTGAAAAGCCTTATAATGAAAATGGATGTTATAACCAGAGACTGGACATAACCCATCCGAAACCGCGATCATCCCGTTATCGCAAAGTCGAGTTTGGCCAAGCACGCAAAGCGCGCCGCCAGCAGTATGCTCAAAAGAGGAAACCACCGTGTACTCATTAAGTGTATTAATCATTACCGCCCTAGCCGCGCTGATCACCGGCGCAGTCATTGGCGCTATTGGCGTTAAGACCATGAGCCCCGAACAGCAGCGCAGCCGCGACATGGAAAACCGCCTCGCCAAGGCCGAAGCTCAGCTCAGCGACTACCAAAACCAGGTTTCCGAGCACTTCGCCGACACTTCCCAGCTGGTGAATGATCTCACGCAAAGCTACCAAAATGTGCACGAATACCTGGCTAACAGCGCCCTAAAACTGGCCAACCCAGACCTCAGCCGTCAACTACTGGAAGCTGGGGACGGCACACTCAAACCTGCCGACACCCAACAAATTGAGACCGAAGCAGCAGCCCCTGCTCGTGACTGGGCCCCCCGCGAGCCCGGACAAAAAGGGCAGCTCAGCGAAGATTTCAACCTCAGCGATGCAGACAAACCACAATCAGCAAAAACCTAACGCACGGGGGCCACAGAGCCCCTTTCGGAGCACCACTTGCCCCCCTCACGCCCAAGTAATAACCGCTGGATCAGCTATTTCAGCTGGCCCACTGCCTGTGGCCTACTGCTGGGCTTGCTCGTCATGCTGTTACTACAAAATCAGCAACTGAGTGCCAACCCCAACGGCACGGACAGAGGCTTCAGCCTTAAATCCTTAAGCCCTAGTAGCGAGTGGCAATCCCCCGCTTCGTACGCCGACGCCGTCTCGAATGCAGCCCCCTCAGTCGTCAACATCTATACCCGCACAAAACTCAAACGCCAACGCCACCCATTGTTTGAGGACCCACTGTTTCGCCACTTTTTCAAAAACTCCAATCAACCCCAACAGGAACGTATGCAGTCCGCACTGGGCTCAGGTGTCATCATCAGCGACAAGGGATATATATTGACCAACAACCATGTCATTGCGGACGCTGACGAAATAGTGGTATTGCTCACCGATGGCCGCGAAGCCTTGGCCCAAAAGGTCGGCACAGACTCTGATAGCGACCTAGCCGTTTTAAAGATTGAGTTCAGCAACCTCAAAGCCATTACCGTCGGCAACCCCAGCAACGCCAAGGTCGGGGATGTGGTACTGGCGATCGGCAACCCCTTCGGCGTAGGACAAACCGTCACCCAAGGTATCATCAGCGCTACAGGCCGCTACGGCCTGGGCATCAACACCTACGAGAATTACCTACAAACAGACGCCGCTATCAACCCAGGTAACTCCGGCGGCGCCCTGATCGATGCCCACGGCAACCTGCTGGGCATCAACACCGCAATACTGGATAAAACTGGGTATTCTGTCGGCATCGGTTTCGCCATTCCCGCCGACACGGCGGTGAGCGCTCTCGAGGACATAGTTACCCACGGACAGGTTGTCCGGGGGTGGCTTGGCATAGAAGCTCAACAGCTCAACGAAACGGCGGCAAAAAAGCTGCAGTTAAGCACCCGCAATGGCGTAATAGTCACGGCCATCTACAACGATGGCCCAGCACATCAGGCGGGGCTGCGCCCCGGTGACATCATCCTACGGATCAATGAGCTCTGGGTCAGCGACGGGCGCCTGAGCATGAATCAAGTCGCCGCAAGCCGCCCAGGCGATGTAGTCGATATCGCTATTTTACGAGAAGGTGAAAAGCAAGTCGTCAAAGCCACGCTGGGCACCAAACCCAAAAATAACCGTTAGAGTACCAAGCAGGCACAAAAAAGGCGCTCACCCAAAGGTAGCGCCTAATGAAGATCAAGCCTCACCCGGCCTTAGCGCTCAGCTCGATCAGCCGCCAAGAGCGCCGCCGCATCTATCTCAACCTCACCCCCAGCCTGGATTCGGTACTCGGCCGAGCGAGCGTGCGCCTCTAGCGACTCCCCCCGCGCCAACACAGCAGCCACCTTACCCAACTCAGACGCCCCCCTTGCCGAACAGTTGATGATCGAGCTACGTTTTTGGAAATCATAGACCCCCAGCGGCGAAGAGAAACGCGCCGTGCCAGAGGTTGGCAGAACATGGTTGGGGCCCGCGCAGTAGTCACCCAGCGCTTCAGCGGTATAACGCCCCATAAATATGGCCCCAGCATGGCGAATCTTAGGGAGCAGGGCTTCAGGGTTTTCGACGGAGAGCTCTAGGTGCTCCGGCGCGATGCGGTTTGTCACCGCAACAGCTTGCTCGAGGTCGTCCACCAAAATAAACGCACCACGGGTTTCCATCGACACCCGGGCAATGGATTCACGCGCCAGTGTCGGCAACAACTTATCCACAGACGCCTGCACCTCCTCAAGGAAGTCGGCATCGGTTGAAACCAAGATAGGCTGAGCCTGTTCGTCGTGCTCGGCCTGACTGAACAGGTCCATCGCAATCCAATCAGGGTTCGTCCCGCCATCGCAAACCACCAGTATCTCCGATGGCCCCGCGATCATATCGATCGCCACCGCGCCAAAAACCGCACGTTTGGCTGTCGCCACAAAGATATTGCCGGGCCCGACAATTTTATCGACCTTAGGCACCATCTCCGTACCATAGGCCAAGGCCGCAACAGCCTGAGCACCACCCACGGTTATAACCTTATCCACACCCGCAATGGCGGCGGCGGCAAAGACCATGTCATTCACTTCGCCCTTCGGCGTCGGGACCACCATAATAATTTCATCCACGCCCGCAACCTTTGCCGGAATCGCGTTCATGAGCACCGAGGACGGATAGGATGCCTTGCCGCCGGGCACATATAGGCCAACGCGCTCCATGGCGCTCACCTGCTGGCCCAATACCGTGCCATCAGCCTCGGTGTACGACCACGAGTCTTGCTTCTGGTGCTCGTGATAACTTCGTACACGCTGCGCAGCCACTTCTAGCGCGTGGCGCTGCTCATCGGTAATGCGCGCCAAGGATGCCTGCAAACGCTCAGCAGGGATAACCAGCTCTGCCACGCTCGCCGCACCGAGCGCATCAAATTGATTGCTGTATTTCAGCAGCGCCTCATCACCATGAGCTTTCACATCCGCCAAAATAGAGGCGACGGTATCGGCCACCTGCTGACTGGAAACAGACTCCCAAGCCAACAAAGCCTGCAAGCGTGACTCAAAGTCATCACTGTTCGCGTCCAGGCGAGTAATCGGGGTTACTTGACTCATGTCATGCACTCTAAAATCATTTATATCGTCCAGCGGGCGTGAAACACACACCACACAAACAAATAAGGCTGGGGACAGAAAACCATCACCAGCCTTACAAAGTTTAAGGCCAGAGGCCTAGTTATAAGCTTAGGCGTCTGCAGCAGCTTTCACCGCATCAATCACTGCTTGAATGCGCTCATGTTTCATCTTCATGGACGCCTTATTGACGATCAGACGGGAACTAATGTCAGCGATGAACTCACGCTCTTCAAGACCGTTCGCACGTAAAGTATTACCCGTGTCGACAATATCAACAATCTCGTCAGCTAGATCCATCAGTGGCGCTAGCTCCATGGCCCCATAGAGCTTAATTATATCAACCTGGCGCCCCTGAGTTGCGTAGTAACGCTTGGCAACATTGACGTACTTGGTCGCCACTTTAATACGGCCCGGCTTGGTTACAACACCTTTAACACCCGCCGTCATCAACTTGCAGTAGGCGATTTTCAAGTCGACCGGCTCATAAAGGCCCGTACAACCACTCTCCATTAAAGTATCTTTACCCGCCACACCAATATCCGCAGCGCCATGCTGCACATAGGTCGGCACATCACTGCCACGCAACACCAGCAAACGCACATCTGGCAGATTCGTTTCAAACTGCAGCTTGCGGCTCTTGCTGATATCTTCTGCCGGCTCAATACCCGCCGCCGCCAGCAACGGCAGGGTTTCCTTGAGAATTCGCCCTTTGGTTAAGGCAATCGTTAAGGTCTGTGACATAACTAAAATTCCTAAACACTTATCCAGCCGTCATAAAATGATGACCGCTGGGGTGATCACTCACCCCAGTATTCATTTACATGCCGGTCTTACCAGGTGCTCGACGAATATTGGCGCCCAGCATCTGCAATTTTTCTTCAATACACTCATAGCCACGATCAATATGGTAGATGCGATCTACCACCGTCTCGCCTTCGGCCACAATCCCTGCAATCACCAAGCTCGCCGATGCGCGTAAATCAGACGCCATCACCGGCGCGCCTTTGAGTGTCTCAACACCGGTGACAATCGCGGTATGCCCTTCGTGCTTGATGCTTGCCCCCATACGATTGAGCTCATGCACCTGGATCAAGCGGTTTTCAAAAATCGTTTCAACCACTGTACCCACACCTTCAGCTACGGCGTTCATGGCAGTCAGTTGCGACTGCATATCGGTTGGGAATGCCGGGTAGGGCGCCGTGCGAAGACTGACCGCCTTCGGACGCTTGCCGTGCATATTCAATTCAATCCAATCTTCACCCATGGTGATGTCGGCGCCGGCCTCTTCCAACTTCAACAATACCGCCTCAAGGATGTGCGGGTCAGTATCCTTAAGCTTTACGCGACCTCGTGACGCGGCAGCCGCCGCAAGGAAGGTACCTGTCTCAATGCGATCCGGCATCACCTTGTAGCTACAACCTGGCAATTTCTCTACACCCTCAATCGTCAAGGTGCCAGTACCAATGCCTTCAATTTTCGCGCCCATGGCCACCAAACAGTTGGCCAGGTCGACAATTTCAGGCTCGCGCGCAGCGTTCTCAAGCACCGTGGTGCCCTCGGCCAGCACGGCGGCCATCAATAGATTTTCCGTGCCGCCCACGGTGACGATATCCATAAAGAAGTGAGCACCTTTAAGACGACCGTCACTTTTCGCGCGAATATAACCCTCATCGATGGTGATCTTCGCACCCATGGCTTCAAGGCCGCGCAAATGAATATCCACAGGGCGGCTACCAATGGCACAACCGCCAGGGAAAGACACGTTGGCCTCACCAAAGCGCGCCAGCATCGGGCCCAACACCAAGATAGACGCACGCATGGTCTTCACTAAGTCATAAGGGGCTGTGTACTCTTGAATGCTATTAGGGTCAATCTCCACCCCCAAGCGGTCATCAATCGTGATACCAACCCCCATGGAGCGCAGCAGCGCCAACATGGTCGTAATATCATTCAAGTGAGGCAGGTTACGAATATGCATTGGCGAATCCGCCAATAGGGTCGCCGCCAAAATCGGCAGTCCTGCGTTCTTCGAACCCGAGATACGAATCTCACCGTCCAGCTGTGTTCCACCAGTAATAATCAGTTTATCCATAGGATAAATTTAAGCCTTATTCATCTGTATGAATGACATCATTCACGCGTATTGAAGAAGTTGTCAGCTAGCACCTAACACCATGCTAGCGCCCCTCTCAGGAGATTGACCACATTTTTATTGTTGTAGATCGCAGCCATACACTCAGGCCAACTCAATTAACACCGAGCTCAAACGATTCCCCAACCGCTACCAACCCGGCAGGTTACTGAACCTTAGCCCACTGTTCGGGTGTGTAGGTTTTCATATTTACCGCGTGGATAACGCCACTGGCTATCTGCTCGGATAGCACGGCGTAGACCAACTGCTGCTTTTTCACCGGCGACAACCCTTCAAAAACTGGGCTTACGACAACGACATTGACGTGGCTGCCGTCGACATTCACATCGACCTGACTGCCTTCTATTTTGTCTTGTAACAACGCCTGGATCTGTTCCGGCTGCATATTTTTTCCTCTAGACGCGCCAACCTTGAGCCCAAAGACCCACAGGCGCCGCATCACTTTAAAACGGGGGACGTATTGTAAAGAAAAAGATGTGGCAGCGCACTAACCAAGCTGCACTTGCTGACCCCACCGGCACTTCCTCAACGCAAAAGGAAACAACTAAATTAACTACGAGAGGACCAATTCACAATAACCGCCTCAACATCGCCCGCTTTTTTCATGGCCTGAGCAAACTGCGAACGGAAGGTGGACCCTAAATTGATACCATCAAGGGTGACATTCAGCAGCTTCCACTCGCCAGTGGCCTTCTTTTTACCCATCTTATAAACCAGTAGGTGCTCGCCCTCATCAGTGGCCACAACCTGTCGCACACTGACCATGCTCAGCGCCGAAATATCACCATCGGGCTCAACCACGCGAATTTCTTGATCAGCATAAGCGGCTAAGCCTTTGGCGTAAGTACTGATTAAGTCACCTTGAAACACAGCACTGAAACGCTCTCGCTGCCCCGGCGTTGCCTGCTTAGCAAAACGACCCATCACGCCTTTAGCAATATAATCAAACGCAACAATGGGCCCCAACACCTCGCCCACTGCGGCGAAATAAGCATCCGGATCAGACTCCAACAAAGAACTGTTTTCACGAACCACCGCCAAAACACGCTCCGTAACACCCGCCACCACCGCATGCGGCCCCTCGAGCGCATCAGCGGCATGTAATGAAGCAGGCAGCAACATTGACCACATCATCATCAACCCAATAACCACTCGAGAAAACACCTTTTCCATCGCCAACACACTCATTCCTACACTCCTTCACTTATTTCACAAACATGGCACCGCCATACTGTGGCAGAACCAACAATTTCAACGCCAAGCACACTTGTTTACTGACAACTCAGGGCCGGCACTATAACATCTGCCCCCCTTAAGCTAAATCATAAACCCTGAATCACGCCTGAAGCCGTCGCTCAGCGTATTTATTCACTTCTCGCTTTTACCTGTGGTACTTTTCTATGCCTGACATTTGGCTTGCTTGGTTGGCTATTCTCTGTGGTTTTGCAGGCCTTATCTGGAGCGCAGACCGCTTTGTTGACGCCAGCGCAGCCATCGCCAGTAACTTTGGCCTCAGCAAATTAATTATTGGCCTGACCATCGTCTCGCTCGGCACCTCTGCACCCGAAATAGTGGTTTCAATCAGCGCCTCCCTCAAAGACGCCGGCGACATGGCCATCGGCAATGCCCTAGGCTCCAACCTAGCCAATGTCGGTCTGGTACTCGCGATTACCGCGCTCATTGCACCCATGCCTATTCAGCGCCACCTGTTAACACAGGAAGTCCCTGTTCTCTTATTGGTGACTGCCCTCGCAGGCGTTGTCCTATGGGACACCACTGTGACCCTAACCGAGGGCATCGTTTTACTCGCCACGATAGGCCCCCTGCTCTACCTCATGGCCAAGCATAAAAAAGAGCACCCAGAAGAGGCCAGTGACGACGACATACCCGAGCTTAAACTAGGCGCAGCCAGCACTTGGTTTATTGTTGGCTTAGGGACCTTAATCGCCAGTTCCGAAATGCTCGTCTGGGGGGCCACACTGGTTGCCACAGATTTCGGAGTGAGCCCACTGATCATAGGCCTCACAGTGGTCGCCGTTGGCACCAGCCTGCCGGAATTGGCCGCCTCAGTTATGAGCGCCATTCGCGGCCACCACGAAATGGCCCTCGGTAACATCATCGGCTCCAACATATTCAACATATTGACCGTCATGGCGGTCCCAGGTCTCATCAGCCCTCCCATCATGGAGGACGCCGTATTTAGCCGAGATTACCTAGCCATGGCAAGCATGACACTGCTATTAGCCGGCGCTATTGGCATCGACTACCTTTTGCGCAACCGAGGCAGCGAAGGCCCCGGGCATGCCCGCCTTGGGCGCCGTATCGGCACCACCCTGCTGCTTGCCTACATTGCCTACTACGTCGTACTGTTTAGCTAGAGACGACTTAGCCTAAACCACGGCGACAAAGTAAGTCGCCGCCAAACCACTGACAACCAAAGCACGCCAGCCCTATGACCTACTCTCTCGACAGTTCGGATATCAAGCGCGCAGCCAGCCGTACCATCAGCATGGAACTCGAAGCCATCGAGGCGCTCAAGGCCCGCATAAATGACGATTTCGTCCGCGCCTGTGAGCTCATATTAAAATGCAAAGGGCGCACCATTGTCACAGGGATGGGGAAGTCCGGGCATATCGGTAATAAAATAGCGGCCACCCTGGCCAGCACAGGCACCCCATCATTCTTTGTTCACCCAGGGGAGGCCAGTCATGGCGACCTGGGCATGATCACCAAAGACGACCTCGTGATTGGCATTTCAAATTCTGGCTCCTCCGCTGAAATTGTCACTCTGCTGCCGCTGCTAAAGCGTATGGGCATACCGCTCATAAGCATGACAGGAAAACCCGACTCACCACTGGCCGAAGCCGCCGATGCGCAACTCGACATCAGCATCGAAATGGAAGCCTGCCCGCTCAACCTCGCCCCAACATCCAGCACCACCGTCACCCTAGTGATGGGCGATGCATTAGCTGTAGCGCTACTAGAGGCAAGAGGCTTTAGCGCCAAGGACTTCGCCTTCTCCCACCCTGGCGGCGCCCTCGGCCGCAAGCTTCTGCTGCGTGTCGGCGACATCATGCATAAAGATGGTGAAGTGCCTAAAGTTGAGCACAAAGCCCAGCTAAGCCAGGCTCTGGTGGTGATGACAGAGAAAGGTTTTGGCATGACAACCATTATTGACGAGCAACAACAGCTCATCGGCGTGTTCACCGACGGCGACTTACGACGCAGCGTCGACCAGGGCATTGACCTCAGCCAAGCACTTATGAGCGACGTCATGTCAGCGAACCCAAAAACCGTGCACCGAGATATTCTGGCCGCCGAGGCGCTCGGCATTATGGAAGAGCGCTGCATCACTGCGCTCATTGTTGAAGACGACCACAAGCACCCCATTGGAGTACTTCACATGCACGACCTGCTGCGCGCAGGTGTCGTCTAACCCGCCCCCTCAGAAGCAAAGAGCTTAAGCATGATTCGCAACTGGTTATCCATCGCCATTATCAGCGGCCTCACCCTGGCGTTTATCGTACTCTGGGACTCTCCCCCTGCGCACTTCTACAGCCCACCCGCCGTGGAAACCGCAACAAGCCGCAGCCCAAGCAACACCCTCAAGCAAGGGAAAACAAGCAGCTTTAACGCCCAAGGCACACTGCACTACACCGTTGAAGCCACCACCACGCAACACTTTCGCACAAACGCTAAACATACCAGTAAAGGCGACTACACCGACCTAAGCGCCCCTAGCGTACGCCTCTTCCAAGCCCCAAACACACCAGCCTGGCACATCACCTCGGAGCACGGGCAGATCACCAATAACGGCGAGACCATTACCCTCTGGGGCAATGCCAAAGTGTGGAAAATTAACGAGCACCAGCAAAAATCGGAACTCGTGAGTGAACGACTGGTCGTAATACCAGAGCGCCAATACGTCGAGACAGACAAAGCTGTTATGCTCACCACAACAGGCAGTACAACCCGCGCCACTGGCATGCGCGCCTACCTACAACAAGATAAAATTGAACTGCTTTCCAACGTTCGAGGCACACATGAACTCAATTAAAACCCTGCTCTGCAGTGTCGCACTCATTGGCGTCAGCCTATGGAGCATCGCCACAAACGCCCTACCCA
>Ga0209395_1006841_pt1 | contig 12166 bp, 9 predicted proteins | sample GOMGulsemesocosm_3_FD_184635 | JGI IMG/M metagenome (GOLD analysis project Ga0209395, IMG submission 184635) | Methane-oxidizing microbial communities from mesocosms in the Gulf of Mexico - GOM9D Gulf of Mexico (SPAdes) (version 2) | ecosystem: Environmental > Aquatic > Marine > Cold seeps... | reverse complement strand
TTTAGATCCCTCATGTCTATGTTGATACTAACCACAGATCAATTAAATGGGCTTTTATTGGCCAGGATCAAGGCTTAAGCATTGGGGTTGTCTGATCATGGTGCGCATATCAAACAGCAATTTGGATGTGCCCAATGACAGCAAAAATTAATATCGGCATCGTGACCGTTTCTGACCGCGCCAGCCGTGGTGAATATGAAGACCTTGGTGGTCCGGCTATTGAAGAGTGGATCGGCAACGCTATTACCAACAATTGGCAGCCGATCAAACGGGTGATACCTGACGAACAGGATCAGATTGAACAGGCATTGCGTGAGTTGTGTGATGAGCAGGGCTGTCATCTGGTGGTGACAACCGGCGGTACCGGGCCTGCCAAGCGTGATATTACGCCCGAGGCTACTGCTGCGGTGTGCGATAAAATTATGGATGGTTTCGGTGAGCTGATGCGCTCAGTCTCGCTGCAATATGTACCCACCGCGATTTTGTCGCGTCAGATCGCCGGTATTCGTGGTGAATCATTGATCGTAAACTTGCCTGGAAAACCCAGCGCCATAGCCGATTGTCTAGAGGCGGTTTTCCCCGCTATACCCTATTGTATTGATTTGATTGAAGGCTATTATCTGGATGCCAATGAGCAATTTATTACCGCATTTCGCCCCAAGCCCAAATAGTTTACCTGTTAATTTGACGCATCAGGCGTTGCTCGCGTGGGTGCTTCTGAGCGTCGAAAAAGGTTCGGTTTCTGGCGCTTCAGCCTGATTGTTCTGACTCTGGCTTTAATCCTTCTGCCAATAGGTATTCTGAGCGCGATCAGCGACGCCACACCCTTGGTGACTGAATCAGCGAAGATCGATTCTAACAGCGCCATCAAAGCCCGGCGTATCGCCAAACAGTTTTACCGGGGCTTGATGCGGCCCGCCTCAGCACCGGGTTCCAAAGTCTCCTTGTCAGAAAGCGACCTTAACGAGGTGTTGGCGTTGGCGGTGCGAGGCAAAGGCGCGGCAAAGGCGCAAGCGCGTATTGATTCCAATGGGTTGACGGGAAACCTCAGCCTACACCTGCCTCAAAATCGCCTTTGGCGACTATATCAATGTTACGGCTAATATTGAGCCGTTCAGCGATGGTCTGAAGGTTAGCAAACTGACGGTTGGGGATTTAAAACTATCGGGGAGGATTTTGCTTGGCATTTCCGAATCCCTATTAAACCGTGCCCTGGACGGTGAAACGTTAGGCACGGAGCTGCTGGCCTCAATTGAATCACTTACGGTCAATCATTCACGGATGACGGTGGTTTATCATCCGGTGTCGAATTTTAGAAACAAAGTGAACAGGCTTAAGCAGCAGGTTCAACTCGGCAAGGATGATTCTCAACGGATGCGTAGTTATTACCAGCAACTGTGAACATTTCGTCAGCAGGGTGCAGCGGGCGGCTATGCGTCGCTGGGTTTCTTTTTAAGTCATATTTTTGAAGTTGCCGGACAACGCAGTTTGGCAAGTGGACAGGCTGTTGAGGAAAACCGTGCGGCACTGCTGGCTTTGGCGCTGTTTTTAGGGTCGGATAAATTCGACACGAGGTGGTTCCGGTTTCAGCTTTGCTGATTTAGCGGCCGATAGAGCGGGCATTCGTTTTGCCGAGTTGGCTGTTCTGATTCCAGTGCGGAACAGCTGCAACAAACGGCCTTAGAACTTGCTAAAGAGACGGTGCTCCTCCCGTCAATCTCAGGTTGTAGGGTATCGGTCAGCAGGAATTTGAGCGGCACGGAGGCATTGAAAGCGAGTTTTATAAAAAAACACTTGGCAGATATTGAACGGCTGCCGCTTTATCAAAAGCCTTAACGTATAAACAAAACTGCCCGCAGCAGCGGGCAGTTTCAGTGCTTAGTCGATTGTTTCTCAGCCGTTCAGCGTTTCTTTGATAAAGGAAACGGCCTCATCGGCGGGTAGGTCCTGACGTTCTTGGCTGCGACGCTCTTGATATTCAATCTGGTTTTCTTTCAGGCCACGGTCGCTGATTACGATGCGGTGTGGAATGCCAATCAAATCCATGTCGGCAAATTTAACACCGGGGCTGGTTTTCTTGTCGCGGTCATCCATAAACACGTCGATGCCAAGATCGGTTAGCTCTTGGTAAACTCGATCAGCAGTTTCTTTTACCTGTTCAGACTTATCGTAATTCATCGGTACGATGCCAACTTGGAATGGCGCCAGACCTGCTGGCCAGATGATACCTTTGTCATCATTGTTTTGTTCGATAGCAGCGGCAACCACACGCGTCACACCAATGCCGTAACAACCCATGGTCATTATCTGCTTTTGGCCTTTGTCGTTCAGCACGGTGGCGTCCATGGCTGCGGCGTATTTCTGGCCGAGCTGGAAGATATGCCCCACTTCAATGCCGCGTTTGAAGACCAGTTTGCCTTCACCACAAGGTGATGCATCACCTTCAACAACTTCGCGGATATCGGCAATTTCAGTGAATGAACAATCGCGATCCCAGTTAGCGCCTGTCATGTGCTTGCCGGATTCGTTGGCGCCACAGATAAAGTCGGCTAATACCGCCGCGCTGCGATCAACAATCACAGGAATGTTGGCATTCACCGGGCCCAGTGAACCGGGGTCGCAGTTCAACTGCTGTGCGATTTCTGCATCGGAGGCAAAGGTTAACGGTGCTTTCACCAGCGCCAGTTTTTCGGCTTTGATTTCGTTCAAACCGTGATCACCGCGTAATACCAGTGCGATCAGTGGCGCTTCGTTTTCTTCGGTCGGCTCGCCATGTACTAGCAGCGTTTTAGCAACCTGGCTGGCTGCGACGCTGAAGAAGGCCGAGACCTCTTCGATGGTGTGTTGATCCGGCGTGTCGATGATCGCCAGTTCTGCAGAAGCAGCAGGGCGCTCAAAGGTTGGTGCCAATGCTTCAGCGGTTTCGATATTGGCGGCGTATTCGCTGCTATCGCTGAAGGCAATTAGATCTTCACCGGATTCGGCCAGCACGTGGAATTCCTGTGACTGGCTGCCACCGATGCTGCCGGAATCTGCGTCGACGGCACGGAACATCAGGCCCATGCGTTCAAATACACGCGTGTAAGCTTGATACATAGCATCGTAGGTTTGTTGCAGGCTGTCAGCGTCCAGGTGGAAGGAATAGGCATCCTTCATGATAAATTCGCGTGAACGCATCACGCCAAAACGAGGGCGGCGCTCGTCACGGAATTTGGTTTGAATCTGATAAAAAGTAACCGGCAGTTGTTTGTAGCTGCTCAGTTCATTACGAGCCAGATCAGTAATCACCTCTTCGTGTGTTGGGCCAATGCAGAACTCACGACCATGGCGATCTTTAACACGCAATAATTCATCACCAAACTGCCCCCAGCGGCCAGTTTCTTCCCACAGTTCAGCAGGTTGCACGGCAGGCATCAGTAATTCCAGTGCACCTGCACGGTTCATTTCTTCGCGAATAATATTTTCTGATTTGCGTAATACCCTTAAACCCAGCGGCGTCCAAGTGTACAGGCCAGCGGCTAAACGACGGATCATGCCCGCGCGCAGCATCAGCTTGTGGCTGATAACGGCCGCATCGGATGGGGATTCTTTGAGGGTGCTGATTAAGAAGTTTTTTGCGCGCATGGGCTGGTGTTTGCCTTAAATTTTAACTTGAGTTGGAAGTCGTTTGTAAAAGCAGGCATTGTACGTTTCCAGCGCTTGAGATTCCAGTCGGACTGCTCAAGCAATCGTTTACTGTTAAGACATGAATTACTTGACGCCTGCCCGGATTTTTTATGACACAAAAACCCTTTTCCCAAGCCTGTGAAAATAACAAAGGCCCGATTCTCAATGTGTTGAAATCAGCGTTTGCAGATATTGATCAGGTGCTGGAAATCGGTACAGGTACCGGCCAGCACGCAGTATTTTTTGCAGAGCATCTAACGCATCTGAGTTGGCAGCCGACGGACGTTGCACAGCATTTATCTGGCATTAATCTGTGGCTGAAAGATGCTCAGTTAAGCAATATTAACAGTCCCATTGCGTTAAATGTATTGGATGAAATCTGGCCAGTTACTAACACAAAAGCTGTTTTTACCGCCAATACTTTACATATTATGGGTAAACCTGAAGTGGTACGGTTTTTTGAAAAACTCGCGAAAGTGCTGATGCCAGCAGGAAAGTTTTGCTGTTATGGACCGTTTAATTACGGTGGACAGTTTTCTTCTGAAAGCAATGCGCGTTTTAATGACTGGCTGTATCAGCAGAGTCCGAAAAGTGCGATTCGCGATTTTGAATGGATTGAATCGCTGGCCCATGAGGTAGGTTTGAAGTTGGTCGAGGATCACGAAATGCCTGCCAATAATCGATTATTGGAATGGCAAAAAACATCGGGTTAGGTGGCCACTTTCTCTTAAAACGGTGGTCACAGGGTGGCCATAGCGTTTGGTTTACCAAACAAAATGGTTTATTCTCAGCACTATGCGAATAGCACGGCTCACAAAAATCATTGTAGCGTTACTGGTTCTGACCTTTGTTGGTCAGACGGTTGCGTCTGTGAGTGTCTCTTGCATGGATAACATGTCTGATGGCCAGCGGCAGATGCAGGATAATACCCAGTGCATGGATATGGATGCACCGGAATCGTCCGAGTACTGTGCAGATTGTGCCTGTAGTCTGGGCAGTTGCAGTGTGGCATTGATGCCAACGCTGCAATCAGTGTTTGAACCAACATCTACGTTTTTATTAAGCGGCTACACGGATTCGATTGAAAGCCGGTTAATATCCTCCCTCTACCGACCTCCCATTTCCCGCTAATACAGGATAGTTGCGCCTCGAAACTGGCGCTGTCTGCTATCTCAAATGTATCAGCGGGAGCACGAAAGCTCCCATTTATTTTGATTTAAACAGTCATCTGAACTGTTGACCTGCAAGGTCAAATTTCGCTCCGGGAGCGATTATGAATACCAGAATTATAAAAAAACCGTGGCGTCATGTGTTGTCGATTTTGTTGGCTGTGGTCAGTCAGCAATTGATGGCCGCTACGCATGATGCTCATCAGCAGACATCGGGTGAATTACTGAGCGTAACGGCGGCGGTTGAATTTGCCGTTCGGGATAATCCGAGTCTTGCGCAAATGCAGACGCGCTACGAAGCACTGTCAGAAGTCCCGTCTCAAGTTGGCGCGTTGCCTGACCCCACCGTAAATCTGAATGCCATCAATTTCCCCACCGACACCTTCGCACGCGATCAGGAGCCAATGACGCAATTTCAAATTGGTTTCAGTCAGGAGTTTCCGTTTCCGGGCAAGTTGCGGCTGAAAAAAGAAGCGGCTGAATTTGATGCTCGGGGCGCGGCTCACTCCGTAGAAGAATTGCGACTACAGCTTGTCAGCACGGTGAAAAATACCTGGTGGCAGCTGTTTTATCTGGAGCGAGCCCTGACCACACTGGCTCAAAATCAGGCGCTAATACGGCAGTTTATTAGTGTTGCCAAAACCAAGTACGAAACCGGCACGGGCTTGCAACAGGATGTGCTGCTGGCGCAATTAGAGCTGGCAAAATCAATGGATCAGGGGATTCACTTGCGGGCTATGCGGCATCATAAGGCGATCTATTTGAATATTCTGATGGATAAACCGATTAACAGTACGGTGGTACTTCCTGAACAGGTCTCCAAAGCCATGCCTGATCTCGTCAGTGAAGATGTTCTGCACCGCAGGAGTGAAATTACGCGCCCCCTGTTGAGCAAGATGGTGACAGAGATTGATGCCGCGCAATCGCGCCTTGATTTGGCTAAACGAGATTTTTATCCGGATTTTACCGTTGGTATGAGCTACGGCGGTCGCTCAGGTGAAAACGCGTTACCGAGAGGGGGAGAGCGTGCTGATTTTGTGTCCTTGAAATTGGCGGTGAAAATCCCGTTATACGCTGCTCGGAAACAGTCCAAAGCGGTATCCCAGAAAAACAGTGAGCTGCAAAGTAACCGTTACGCGCTGCATGATCAAAAGGGCATGGTGATGGTCGAGATCTCAGCGGCAATTGCCGATTACCTGCATTCGCGTGAGCAATTTACCTTGTTTGAAAGTGGCATTGTGCCGCTGGCAAGGCAAACTGTCGAATCAATGTTAGCAGGTTATCAGGTTAATGAAGTTGATTTCCTTAATTTGATACGTAGTCAAATGACGCTCTTTAACAATGAACTGCAATATTGGAAAACCCTGACCGAGGTAAAGCAAGCGCTGGCGCGTCTGCAAGCCGCTGTTGGCGAGGAGTCTGTTTATGAATAAGTCGATCGTATTTACCGCTGTTATTATGTTAACGGTTGGTTTGAGTGCCGGTTATTGGTTATCAAACTCCGCTATGACGGTGACCACTTCGGCAGGAGAGACTAAACAACCGTTGTTTTATCGTAGCTCGATGGACCCAACCATCACTTCACCCATACCGGCAAAAGGCCCCATGGGTATGGACTATATACCGGTGTATGCGGACGAAGAACAAAAGGCTTCTTCGGGGGAAATACTGTTTTATCGAAACCCCATGAATCCGTCTGTCACCTCTCCAGCACCAGCCAAGGGTTCGATGGGGATGGATTACGTGCCTGTCTATGCCAATGGTAATACTGAGGACGCCGTCGGTACCGTTGAGATTGACCCGGTGGTTGTACAGAACATTGGTGTGCGCACTGCCGTAGCGAAAAAAATGCCACTAAGCCGAACGATTCGTGCCGTTGGCCGGGTGGATTTTGATGAAGAACGTATGGCGCGGTTACACCCGAAAGTTGAAGGCTGGATTGAAGAAATACGGGTGGATAAAACCGGTCAATCGGTCAATAAGAACGACATCTTACTGAGTATTTATTCACCTAAATTGGTTTCTACCCAGCAGGAATATTTGCTGGCGCTGAATAATTTACCGGTGCTTGAAAAAAGCCCATTTGAAGAAATCAGGCGCGGGGCTCAGGAACTTGTTAAAAGCTCCCGCGAACGCTTACAGCTGTTAGATGTAGCCGAATATCAGATTAAGGCATTGGAGAAAACCAGAAAAATTAAAAAGAGTTTACATATCCAGTCACCGGTAGCCGGTACGGTCATTCGTATTGGCTCGCGCCAGGGTCAGTATGTTACGCCAAAAACCGAATTGTACATGATGGTCGATCTTAGCCAGGTTTGGGTATATGCCGATATTTACGAGTACGAGTTGCCGTGGGTCAAGACAGGAGACAAGGTTGAGATGACGCTGGCCTCCGTGCCGGGCAAAACCTTCAAAGGCTCGCTTGCTTACATTTACCCCTATGCAGAGTCCACGACACGCACCACCAAAGTGCGTTTGGTGTTTGATAACAGTGATCTGTTGCTGCGTCCAGATATGTTTGCAGACGTTATTATTCGATCTGATACCCAGGAAAATGCGGTGGTTATACCCGCCGAAGCCGTTATTCGTACCGGTGATCGTACGCAAGTTTTTGTGGTGCGCAGCCCGGGTAAGTTTGAACCGAGGGTGGTCAAGCTGGGTTTTGAATCCAGTGGGCAGGTTGCGGTGCTGGACGGGATTAGCGCGGGTGATGAAGTGGTGACCTCTGCCCAGTTCCTGGTGGACTCTGAATCCAAACTACGCGAAGCCACAGCCAAGATGATGGAAACCTTGAACCATAAACAAAGGATGGATGATTCTGATATATCCATAGACATGAACAGTGGCATGGACATGAAAGACGATATGAAAATGAGCATGGATGGCAGTGACTCAGCCGACATGAGCATGTCGAATCATGGAGCGCAACAGCTATGATTAATGCCATTATTAACGCGTCACTACGTGATCGGTTTATGGTTCTTATAGCCGCCGTTGTTATCGCGCTTGCGGGATTGTACGCCTATAAAAATACGCCGCTGGATGCAATTCCTGATTTGTCAGATGTGCAGGTCATTATCTTTACCGAGTATCCCGGCCAGTCCCCTCAAGTGGTGGAAGATCAGGTGACGTACCCTTTAACAACCGCCATGTTGGCGGTGCCAAAAACCAAGGTGGTCAGGGGCTATTCGTTTTTTGGCATGTCCTTCGTTTACATCATTTTTGAAGATGGTACCGACATGTATTGGGCGCGGTCACGAATACTGGAGTCGCTTAATTATGTGAGTGGCCGTTTGCCTCAAGATGTGTCGCCAACATTAGGGCCCGATGCGACGGGTGTCGGCTGGGTGTATGAGTATGCGCTGGTTGATAAAACCGGCAAACATGACCTGGCGCAGTTGCGTTCATTGCAGGATTGGTATTTGCGCTATCCCTTGCAGACGGTGGAGGGCGTGTCAGAGGTCGCGTCGGTGGGTGGTTATGTTAAGCAATACCAGGTCGAAGTCGATCCCAACGCGTTGCTGCGTTATAACATCGCGCTGAGCAAAATCAAGATGGCCATCAAAACGTCGAATAAGGATGTTGGCGGTCGGCTGGTCGAGATGGCAGAAACCGAATATATGGTTCGGGGCCTGGGTTACATTAAGGGCATCGAGGATCTCAACAGCATACCGGTCGGTGTTGATGCTGACGGTACACCGATTCGTCTTCAGGATGTTGCCCATGTGCATATAGGGCCAGAATTGCGTCGCGGTGTGGTTGATCTCAACGGTGAGGGCGAAGTCGCCGGTGGCGTGGTGATTATGCGTTTTGGTGAAAACGCCTTGGCAACAATACAGGCCGTACGGGCGAAATTGGAGGAGTTGAAACCCGGTCTGCCCGATGGGGTTGAGATTGTACCGGTATACGATCGGGGTGACTTGATCGAACGTGCGGTTGATAGTCTTAACACGTCACTCATGCAGGAACTGCTGATTGTCAGTTTGGTCGTTATTCTGTTTTTACTGCATGCGCGTTCCGCATTCGTTGCCATTATCACCTTGCCAATGGGTATTCTGATGGCGTTTATCGTCATGCGTTTTCAGGGTTTGAATGCGAATATCATGTCCCTGGGGGGCATTGCTATCACCATTGGTACGATGGTGGATGGCGCTATCGTCATGGTTGAAAATGCGCACAGTTGTTTGGAAAAAGCCAAGGCTGAAAAAGGAACTGAGCTGACCGGAGATGAGCACTGGAAAACGATCGCTCAATCTTGTCGAGAAGTGGGCCCGGCACTGTTCTTTTCACTGTTAGTGATTACTGTGTCGTTTCTGCCAATTTTCACCATGCAGGCACAGGAAGGACGCTTGTTCAGTCCTTTAGCCTTTACGGCTACCTACGCAATGGCGGCTTCTGCCATATTAGCTATCACGTTAGTGCCCGTGCTGATGGGCTATTTTCTGCGCGGGAAAATTATGCCTGAGCAGAAGAACCCGGCGAACCGCCTCTTACACGCATTACACAAACCTGCGTTAAGGCTGGCGATGCAATGGCGTAGCGTAACGTTGATGTTAGCGGTGGCTTTGTTAGCGCTTACCTACTATCCCTATTCCAAATTGGGCAGTGAATTTATGCCGCCTTTGGATGAGGGCGATATTCTTTATATGCCGACCACATTCCCCGGTATTTCCATTACCAAAGCTAAGGAGTTATTGCAGCAGACCGATAAAATTCTATCGACCTTTCCTGAAGTGCATCATGTGTTTGGCAAGGTGGGGCGGGCTGAAACAGCGACCGATGCGGCACCGTTGTCCATGATTGAGACCACGGTACGCTTGAAACCAAAAGATGAATGGCCAAATCCGGACAAAACAACCAAGCAGTTGATGAATGAAATGGATCAGGCCATCCAGTTCCCCGGCGTTGCTAATGCCTGGACGATGCCCATCAAGACCCGTATTGATATGTTGTCGACGGGTATTAAAACACCTGTCGGCATCAAGGTGTCTGGGCCTGATCTGAATGTGTTGCAACAGGTCTCGCAAGACATTGAACAGGCCATGAAAACACTGCCCGAAACCACCTCGGCGTTTGGTGATAGAGCGGTGGGCGGCTACTACCTGGATTTCGATATCGACCGCGAGCGAGCCGCACGATATGGCCTGACCACTGGTGCGGTGCAGGATATTATCCAAACTGCCGTGGGTGGCATGAACATCACTGAAACGGTCGAAGGGCTTGAACGTTACCCTGTGAACCTGCGGTATCCCCGCGAGTTACGCGGTGATCTGGAAACGCTCAAGCGGGTGTTGATTCCGACCCCGACGGGCAGCCAGATTCCTTTGGCGATGGTGGCCGATATCGATTTTAAGCGCGGCCCTCCAGTGATTAAAAGTGAAAATGCCCGACCTAACGCCTGGATTTATGTCGATATTTCAACCTCGGATATTGGTGGCTTTGTGGCCAAGGCTAAAGGGGTACTGGACGAACAGGTGAACGTGCCCGCGGGTTATACCATTGCCTGGTCTGGACAATTTGAATACATGGAGCGTGCCGCTGAGCGTTTACGTATCGTTGCGCCCGCGACCTTATTGATTATTTTCCTGTTGTTGTATTTGAGTTTCCGCAATATCACCGAACCGTTGATTGTGATGATGTCTATCCCCTTTGGTCTGGTTGGCGGTATATGGCTTATCTATCTCAATGATTACAACATGTCGGTCGCAGTGGCGGTTGGTTTTATCGCGCTAGCAGGTATGGCTGCAGAAATCGGTGTGTTGGTGCTGAGTTTTATCGATGCTGAAATTGTGAGGCGACGCTCTGCGGCTAGTGGGGTTTTATCAATTGATGAGGTCAAGGATGCGGTATTGTCCGCTACGTCAAAACGTGTGCGCCCCGTGGCGATGACCGCCATATCGACCATGGCAGGATTGATACCCATTATGTTGAGTAGCGCGACGGGATCTGATGTTACCCATCGCATTGCGGCGCCCATGCTGGGAGGCATGTTAACGGTGTTGATACTGAATTTGTTGGTGCTGCCGGTAATTTATAGCCTGGTATTAGAGTTTCAAGAGAAAAGACAGACAAGTAGATGAAAATATTTTGAGATTTTCACTTGGCGTAAATTTAGCGACAGCGGTTGATATGTGTGAACTCGATTATAACGCGGCAGTCGGACTGGTTAGGTGAGCAGGAAGTGAATTATGAAGATTAAACGGTGTTTGTCGCTATTCGTATTTGTTCTGTGTGCTGGACAGGCGCAGGCTTCGAGTTTCAAATGCAATAACGATTTTGTCAGTGTCGGGGATCGTAAGGTGACGGTGTTGTTGCGTTGTGGTGAGCCGTTTTTTGCCGAAATAATTTCCGGTGACGATGAGCTTAAGGTTGAGGAATGGACCTACAAAAGCCGTTTTTATAAAGGCTTTTTACGGGTGCTAACTTTTCGTGGTGGTCGGTTGACTGATATTTCGGTGGCTGAGAAAGTGGATTAGTTATGGGTTGTAGATCAGGTTTTAACCTGACATGTAAGGCTGATACCCGATGCCCCAGGGCACCCTCTATTGTGGCCAGCCGAGCCTGCGCACTCTGGCTGCGCCATTCACCTTGTACGCCACTTCACCTTGTAAAGCGGGGCATGCTGAGCCTTACCTACAGGCTCTTCACGTTAGATCGAAATGACATAATTCTTTGTCATTTCGACCACCGGGAGAAATCTTTCTTTTACCCGTTCACTTCTTAAACGGCAGCATTGCCGTTGCGTCATCCTTGTACTGCGCCATGCCCAATTTCTCCTGTCCCAGAAAACGATCAATCGCTTCGCGAAAACCAGGGTGCTCAATCCAGTGTAGCGAGTACGTTTTCACCGGTTCAAAACCACGTAGAATTTTATGCTCGCCCTGCGCACCGGGATCAAAACGTTGGATGCCGTTGGTGATACAAAACTCAATACCCTGATAAAAACAGGCCTCAAAATGCAGGCACTCGTATTCTTCCAGGCAACCCCAGTAGCGGCCATAAAGCGTTCCAGCATCACGTAGACACAGCGCAGCGGCGATGCACTGGCCGTGTTTTTCAGCCATAACCAATACCAGCTGATCAGCCATGCTGGCGCGTAGCTGCAAAAAGAAGGCTAGCGTCAAATAACCTTGTTGACCACGTTTCATGTAGGTAGCTTGATAGAAAATAAAAAAGTCGCGGATGTGCATTTCGCTAATTTGATCACCGGTCAGCGTGTACAAGCTAATGCCCTGTTCAGCGACACGACGACGTTCACGTTTGATGCTTTTACGTTTGCGCGAGGTGAACGCGCTGAGGAAATCATCAAAGCTTTTATACTCTCGGTTAAA
>Ga0209395_1006839_pt1 | contig 12167 bp, 7 predicted proteins | sample GOMGulsemesocosm_3_FD_184635 | JGI IMG/M metagenome (GOLD analysis project Ga0209395, IMG submission 184635) | Methane-oxidizing microbial communities from mesocosms in the Gulf of Mexico - GOM9D Gulf of Mexico (SPAdes) (version 2) | ecosystem: Environmental > Aquatic > Marine > Cold seeps... | reverse complement strand
TAATATCATCGGGTTGTATAAGCGTGGCAATATCAGCAGTTATTGTCACCGTTTTTCCGTTTAACTTCCTAGTAATAATCCAGTCTACTTTTGAAGCTCTATTAGTCAAACCTCCGGCCAAGGCTATCGCCTTATCTAATCGTAAATCTTCTTGGTATGCAAAGCCCCCTGGCCGCGCCACTTGTCCATGAATAAAAAATGGTCGATATTGGGTTATCGAAACCGACACTTGCGGATTAATAAGGTAGTCGCCAAGTAAGCCCGCATGGATTTTTCTCTCAACGTCAATAGCGGATAAACCAATCACTTGAATATCAGCTAAGAAGGGAAAAGAGATTACCCCTGAACGATCTATTTTCACTCTAGTGGTTAAATCTGCTTCGCCATAAACTATAATTTCGATTTTATCGCCAGCACCTAACAAATACTTGCCATCACTCGCAAATGATTGAATATTGTACAGTAATAGCAATAGCAATGCGAATAATCGCGCAGCTTTAAACAAAATTAAAATGTTATCACCACACCTGTTGAAATTACTTGCACATCATAGTTATTAAGTACTATGTCAGCATCAAATGAATCATACTGATAGCGTGCAAAAAAAGATAACCAATGTTGCCATTGATATTGCATCTGCAACAAATTTTCAATATGGTCTTCACTGATGGTGCTGTCTGTTGACACCACATCTTCATTAACGAGTTTACCGCTCAATTGCAGTGTTAATCGATCATTAACATCATAACTTACCGTTAGCCCATAAGCGTCTGCAAAATTTATACTTTGCCTAATTTTATAAGAATCTTTAATGCTACTACCTGAGGTAACATTAAAACGCAGCCGCTGCAGTGGGCTCCATAAAAAATTCACCTGCCAAGCAAAGCGATCTTCTTCTGCAAAGGCATTGTGCTCAAAAATCGCTTTTTCATAGCCCAAAAGTAAATGCAGTTGTGTTAGTTCGGTCGAACGCCACTTTACCCCTGCTAGCGCTTGGTATTGTTGACGCTCTAGTGCATCATTATTGCTATAACTAAAGTCTTCATATTCTATTTTGGTGCTAAAGTAGGTTTTACCTGACATCAAGTAATCAAAGTTACCTTGAAAATACTGTGATGAATAACTTAACTGCTGAGTAACATTTTTACGGGTTTGATAACCAAAATTCCGATAACCCGCTATAAACTTGGCTCTTGCTTGAGAATCTTCATGACCATATAGGTAGCCGACATTAAAAAATTGATTACGTTTAGTATCCCCTTTAAGTAAAGAGTCAGCGTCACCTAAACTTAAACCGGTGCCCCTTGCTTCGTATTTGTCAGTAATAAAGCCTGTTACGAAGACTTTCTGGCTTTGTGCAAAGCGAAGGTGAAATTTTGATAGCAGTGAATAATCTAAATGATTATCTTGACTAAAATTACTATTCGCTTGGTATTCACCCAGTGCCTGTAATTGAAACAAAGTACCTTCACTTTGTTTTTGGATAAAGAGTTCAGGAGAAAGATCGACCGTAGTTATAGATTTTTTATCATGTTGGCTATTGAGGAAGTTATTTGACCGACCAAGGCTAGCTTCAATAGAACTTGACAGTAAATTCCCTTCCGTAAAAGAAAACTCACCATTGAGGTTGTCAATATTGCTAGAAACAGCCTTAGAGAATGATAAAGAGCTATAAACTAATATAACGATATAAAATGGGAAAAAGCGCATTATTATTATTCTTTTTATGAGTGCTGTCTTTTAATTATTTACAAGTCATTATCCTATAAATTGTAACAAAAAGCTACAAAACAGTATAAAACACCAGCTGTGGAATAATCATAATAAGCGTTAATGACTTAAGTTGCACTTAAATATTAACCTTTTGTTAACATAACTTAACTATTTGTAAAAGCACCAGGGCTTATCTTGCCAGTTAATAACATCATAGGATTTACTTACCTAACAGACTGTTATTAAAATATAAACATCAAAATAAAACATGGGCGAGTCATTTTCTTTCTAATTACTCTACTAATCATATAGTTAATTGTGTTGTATTTATGTAATATACATACTGACTATTAGTCTGATATTTTAATAGCATGATGGTTATTTCACTTTATTTATAAATGTTATCGCGACGAGAATATAGCTAAACGCTTTCTTTTAGTGTCTCATTAATAATGGCTAGTTAATTTAAGGCTTCATTTTTTCACATTTTAATTGTGCTTAGTGCAGATAAATAAGTGTCCGATACTTATTTATTGGGCTTTTGCTATAAGTAACAAAATAATAAAAATAATAACGATATAACAATGGCCCATAAACTCAGCGCAGACTTAGTAGCATTTAAACCTATCATATTAAACTTGGTTTCCTACGCGTCACACCCCAAATTAGATTCACTGTTAGCTAAACTAACGCCAAAACTCGCTAACTCAAAAAGATTCCTGATAAAAATGGAGATTAAGCGCTTAGCAAAACCTTGTGTTTTAGTGATGGACTTTCGACCTTTTTTCCATCAACACTGTGAACCAGTGAAACATGAGAATATTTGTCATTATCTCGACGAAATATCAAAAGCGCTATTTTTTAGTAGTCTCGAAAAAAACAATGGTTCATTTAACTTACATATTTATAATGAATTAACAGCTAAAGCCCGTGAACGCCATAAAGCGATAGATAGCACAACAAATAGTGCTATCCATATGAACAATATTACCAATGATATTGAAATAGCTCTTGAAGAAGTACAAGCAGTTAGCTTAGTTAATGATAACTTCTTTGATGAGCCGCAATTATCAGCGGAGTCTGGCTGTCGACTTTTCAATAATGATCCGATAGCAATGTCAATAAACGATAAACTAGCCATTGGCATTGAGGTTACTGCGCTCGATATCAATGCCAATAGCAGTATTATCAAAACACCTTGCCGAGCAGCTAATGATAGTGATGACCCCGTCTATTTATGGTTTTACGATCATGATAGCGCACTAGAGTTTACGGATGAAATTGTACTTGTATACTCCATTAAAGATCACAAAATAACCCGCTCAGGTAAGCATAGTCATTATCTATTGAAATTAAGCCAAGCCTCAGACAATAAAATGCTGAGCTTATTCAATGAGTTACTCGCTAAACGAACTCAACTTTCCAATCAATCGAAAGATAATCAAGTAGAGCCCTTAATAGCCTCAATTAACGCTAAGTGCCATGAGCAATTCTTGCTGAGTACGACCCAAGATATTCCGATGCTATGTGCTAAATATCAAACGGGTTGGCGACCTTCTATGAGTTTACAAACCCCCAGCAACCTGCCCCTTTGGGAATATTTTTCAGATAAGAACGGCAATGATCCGTTAGCACGATTATTTAGTCACCAAGGTATACAAGATGCCATTAATACTAACTCCTCATTTGATCAATATGCATACCTGTTAAAGCATCAATATCAGCCAATGCATAACGTTAAAGATGAGAATGAACAAGGTCAAGAATCTACTAACCAAAGTCAGACTCAATTTATTATTATCTGGCAAAACCAGCTGAAAACAGATTACGCAGCACGCAAGCTATTAGCTAAATTCTTCTTTCAAGGAAATTATCGTTATATCCGTTTGAGGGTGTTATCGGTAAACTCCCATGAAGATGCGCATGTCCCGAGCGCACTTCCTGACTATATCAGTCCAACGATGGCATTACTTAATAGGGAGCCCAATAAAAAGGCAGTATCATTACTTAAAGCCAGTAACCAACTCGCAGTAGTAACCGATGTTACTGAAATCAACGATGTGCTCGCATTAGCAGAAACCTTGCCCCCAAAAATAAACATCGATATAAACAACGATACAAAGAGCAATATAAACGACGAAAGCCCAACAGCACCCTTAACTATTCCCAAGCAATTCGCCTTAGCTAAATTACCTCGTAAATCTCCGATGAAAATTGTTTCTATCGTCGAGAATGATTTACGTAATGAAGATCGGTTTACCTATAAACTTGATCTTGTTTTAACGCACGCTGGCAAAGAAACTGTAAACATTAAAGGTCACAGCATTAACGTATCGACCCGAGGGATGTTAATCGAGTTAGCAACACCTATAGTGTTAAAAGTTGGCATCCCCCTTAAGTTGACTATAAATATGCCTTACCGGGATAAAGTAATCGCCATGCCTAATCAAGGCTATAAATTACTCAGTTGCAAAGAACAACGTTTTTTAGGCGTTGAAATAAACGGCCATGAATCTAAACATGCGGCCGGTCAGGTATTACGTGAGTTTATTTATCAAAATATGGATGAATTGCCTTATTGCGGCTTTGAGCAGAACAGCATTTATGGTTTACCCAAGGCGATGCGTAACATTTATGCCAAAAACCACCTATCGATTCCCTTTTTCATTAACCAAGATAAGAGTCAATGGCACATCAGTTCAATTGCCATGAACCAAAACACCCATATAGAAAACTTTGACGATAATGATAATGATGTCAGATTCATGCTACTAAAAATGGTTGAGCAACAAAAATTTAGAAAGTATTGTTTGTCTCTGCTTAATAAAGTGTCGTTAACCAACCCTACTGAAGTTTTTTATATTTTAACCATACCTAAACTATCAGCAACAAATAATGAATTAAGCTTCTGGTTTAGTGACATTAAGCAACTACAAAAGAGCGGCAAACTCTCTGACGTTTTAGGGAAGGTACGTAGTATAAAACAGCCTTGTATTTTGCGAGTACAGCTGTCAAAGCCTAACAAAGTTATGGATAAATACTTTAGAGATGAACTTAATTATCTTGAAAAAATATCATCGACTAGTGCCGAAAAACTGACTACGGCAATGTCTTTATTGGCAGGGATTGGGGAAATTACCGATCATACTGAGCAAGTGCTCCAGCTTTTCGATAACTTCATCAGTAAACAAGACTTAGCCGATGCCGGCTAAGTCTTAACAACAACGTTAGCTTATTATAACGCTAGTTATTCTTAGTGGTTGATGAACGACGAGGCCTGTTCGCATTGTTATTATTTCTATTGCCTTGAGGCTTCTTCTTAGCTTGTGGCTGATGAGATTTAGCTGGACGTTGACCATCTTTGTGCTCAACTTTATTGGTGTTGGCTTTATTGACCTTCTTAGCTTTTTTCGCTTTTAACGGTTTAATCGCTCTCGATTCACCCAACTCATTTACCGGTACAAATTTTTCCAACGACTTGCGTTCGATATGCTGTTGAATAACATGCTCAATATCCCATAATAGCTTTAACTCATCAGCACAGACTAAAGACACCGCTTGCCCAGTATTACCAGCACGCGCAGTTCTGCCAATACGATGGACATAATCTTCTGGTACATTCGGTAAATCAAAATTGACTACATTCGGTAATAAATCAATATCGATACCACGAGCGGCAATATCTGTAGCAACTAATACTTGTACATCGCCGCCTTTAAAAGCCGCTAACGCTTTAGTACGAGCTCCTTGGCTTTTATTACCATGAATCGCTGCTGCCGTTAAACCTTCAGCCTCTAAATGACGAGTGAGTTTATTAGCTCCGTGCTTAGTTTTGGTAAACACTAATACCTGACGCCAATGATGCTCTTTGATTAAATGCGTTAATACCGCAGGCTTACGCTTTTTATCTACCGGAGATAGCCATTGAGTGACTTTTTCTGCGGTAGAGTTTTCTGGGCTAACAGAAATTTCTAACGGTTGGTTGACTAACCCTTTGGCAAGTGCACGAATATCTGGAGAAAAGGTCGCAGAAAATAATAAATTCTGTCTTTTAGCCGGTAAAGCTGAAATGATCTTTTTAATATCGCGAATAAAACCCATATCAAGCATGCGATCTGCTTCATCAAGAATAAGTACTTCAAGTTGTGAAAACTTCACCGCGTTTTGGTTATAAAGATCCAGTAAGCGCCCCGGCGTTGCCACCAACACATCAACACCTTGTCGTAAGCGCATCATTTGTGGGTTGATTTTTACGCCACCAAACACCACAGTTGAATGTAAGTTTAGGTATTTACCGTAAGTCGCAATACTATCGCTTACCTGTGCAGCTAGCTCACGAGTTGGGGTTAACACTAAAGCGCGCACATTATTGGCGCCAACTTTTACGCCTTTATTACTTGTTAAACGTTGTAGCAAAGGTAAGGTAAAACCTGCAGTTTTACCGGTACCTGTTTGCGCTGCTGCCATCACATCTCTGCCAGAAATAACCGCTGGAATGGCCTGTGCTTGAATAGGTGAAGGGGTGTCGTAACCTTGATCGCGAACCGCTTTTAAAAGTGGCTCAGATAAGCCCAGATCAGTAAAACTCATAGAAAATCTCTTAGGGTGAAAGACTGTGAAGTACACAGGTGAATAGATTAAGCACATAATATACTATCAGCAACAACCTACTTCTTAAGGGCGTGCAGCATACAGTAAGGTTAAGTGTAGTGCAAAACTTTAGCTTATAAAGCTTATGCGGAGCAGCTAGGTCAATTATAAAATATCATAAAATAAAATAGCCAGACAAGTTACCTTGTCTGGCTATTAAAATAATAAAAACGCTACTATTTCGCCATTAACACTAAGCTAATGCCATAGCATGTATTCTACACTAAGGTGCAAGCATTTCCTCTTGCTCAGCACCTTCTTTTTCAATAACTTCTGGAATTAAATCTTCTCTTGATACCCCTAAAGATAACGCCACTAATGAAGCAACATAAATTGAAGAGTAAGTACCAACAAAAACACCAAATAGCAATGCAGTGGCAAAACCATGAATCAATGCGCCACCTTGAAAAAATAATGCTGATAACACTAAAAGCGTCGTTATTGAAGTAATAAAAGTACGGCTTAAGGTTTGCGATAACGAAATGTTAATCACATCTGCGGGTAAAACTTCACGTAATTTACGGAAGTTTTCACGAATTCGATCCGAGACCACAATAGTATCATTGAGTGAATAACCGATAACGGCTAATATCGCAGCCAATACCGTTAAGTCAAACTCTAATTCTAGAATAGAGAACAAACCTAAAGTCAGTAACACATCATGAAATAGTGCCACGACAGAGCCAACGGCAAAGCGCCACTCAAAGCGGAAGGCAACATACACTAAAATACAGATCAAAGCGGTTAGCATTGCCAGGCCACCTTGTTCAGCCAAATCGTCACCAACACTAGCGCCAACAAACTCAATACGACGCATGTCCACTTTTTGGCCAGTACCGTTTTCAAGTATTGATAATATTTCATTGCCTAACATTTCAGCTTTAACATCATCACGTAATCCTAAGCGAATAACGACATCACGACTGCTGCCATAAAACTGCACTTTGGCGTCTTCTTGGCCATTATCAAGCATCAATTTACGTAATTTTTGTAAGTCTGCCGCTTGTTCAAAACCGACTTCAATCAAGGTACCACCAGTAAAATCTAAACCTAAGTTTAATTTATTAGTAGCCAATGAAAAAATGGCGGCAATCATTAATAGTGCGCTAAATACCATCGCAAATTTGCGATAGTTCATAAAAGCGACGGTTTCTTTTAATTGTAAAATTTGCATTATTTATAATATCCCGTCTAACTATATCGATAGCTTTTTGAGGTTTTTTCCACCCCAAATTGCATTCACTATGGTTCTTGAGCCTACCACTGAGGTAAACATAGAAGTTAAAATACCGATAGATAAAGTAACTGCGAAACCTTTTACTGGGCCAGTACCCACTGCAAATAAAATTAAAGCTGCAATTAAGGTCGTAATATTGGCATCAATAATGGTCGAGAATGCCGCTTCATAACCTTGATGAATCGCTTGCTGAATAGTTTTCCCTTCACGAAGCTCTTCACGTATTCGTTCAAATATTAGTACATTAGCATCAACAGCCATCCCTACGGTCAGTACAATACCCGCCATACCAGGTAAGGTTAGCGTAGCGCCTGGAATCATCGACATTACGCCAACAATCAACACTAAATTGGCGCCTAAAGCACAGTTAGCGACAATACCAAATGCTCGGTAATAAATAATCATAAAGATAAATACTAATCCAAAGCCGAGCATAATCGCTTGAAAACCAAGCTGTACATTTTCAGCCCCAAGTGTCGGGCCGACAGTACGCTCTTCCACAATAGTGATTGGCGCAATTAACGCACCAGCGCGTAATAACAAGGCTAAATTATGTGCTTCCGCTGGTGAGCCAGCACCAGTAATACGGAATGATTTTCCTAAACGTGCCTGAATAGTAGCAACCGAGATAACTTCTTGGACTTTTTCGAAGATAATATTACCTTCTGCGTCACGCTTACCTGTCGGTTTATATTCAATAAATACTGTAGCCATTGGCTTACCAATATTACTCTTAGTACCGTTAGACATCTTACTGCCACCAGCGCTATCAAGTGAGATATTTACTTGTGGACGGGAGTATTCATCAAAGCCAGATTTTGCATCAGTGATATGATCGCCGGTAAGCATGATGCGTTTTTTCAATAGGCTTGGTTTACCATCTTTATCAGTTAGCAAGATAGAACTGGCCGGGATTCGGCCATTTAACGCCGCAGATAAATCTCCGTCGGTATCCACTAAACGGAACTCGATGGTAGCGGTAGCGTTAAGAATCTCTTTCGCTTTAGCGGTATCTTGAACGCCCGGTAATTCAATTACAATATGCTTTTTACCTTGACGCTGTACCAGCGGCTCAGCAACACCTAACTCATTCACTCGGTTACGAATAATGGTTATATTTTGTTGTAAGGCGTATTCACGAATTTCTTTTAACTTTATTTCAGTCATTGTGGCACTAAGGGTTAAAGTATCTTCGTTAGTATTCAATAATAAATCACGGTAACGTTTTTTAAGTAACGATTGACCTTTATCAAGATCTTCAACTTTACGAAACTTAACCACAATAGCATCGCCGACTTCTTTTACGCTGCGATAACGAATTTTCTCGTTACGTAAATCACCGCGAAAATCAGACACCATACCTAACTTAGCTTTATTGATGGCTTCTTTCATGTTGACTTCCATCAAGAAGCTAACACCACCACTTAAATCTAAACCAAGCTTCATCGGTGCACCACCGATACTCGCCAGCCAAGTTGGTGTGTCTGGCGTTAAATTAAGCGCAACTGAATACTGTTTACCTAAATTATCATCAAGTACATCACGTGCTTTTAACTGGTCTTCCGTATTCTTAAAGCGAGACAGCACTTGGCCTTTCTCTAAAACAATACTGTCGTAATTAATATTGTTGTCACTTAAATGCCCTTTAATGGTATCAAGGGTGGTAAGATTTGCTTCAACGCCACGTAAACCCGACACTTGAACGGCAGGATCTTCGCCGTAAAGGTTTGGTGTGGCATAGAGCGCACCTAAAGCAACGATAAACGCCACCATCAGTGTTTTCCATAAAGGGTATCTATTTAACACAATTCGTCCTTTTTCTATTTATCATTTTGCGCTTTCTTTTTATAATTACTACGTTTAAAGTGCTCATTGACATTCGTCAACTCCGCGCTTTAGCCTTGTACTTATTTCAAGAAAATTCAAAAAACAGCTGTTAAGTTATTCTTCTTTTAACTTATAAAAGCCAACAATCGTAGTGTGTAAACTCGCCGCCAATTGGTGCTGTAGCAAAAAAGAAACACGGAGTTGACGAAGGTCAATGAGTATTTCTGCTGCCGCTACAGCGCTAATTGACAAAGAGGTTATATGCTACAACGACTTCATCGTGCCTTTAGGAAGTACGGCATTGATAGCACCTTTTTGTACGGTTACTTCAGTACCTTCGCTAATGCTTACTACAATAAAATCTTTCTCGTCAGATACTTTAACAATTTTACCAACAATGCCGCCTTGCGTTAACACTTCATCACCTTTTGATAGCGCTGACATTAAGCTTTTATGCTCTTTAACGCGTTTAGCTTGTGGGCGATAAATCATAAAATAAAATACTAAACCAAATACCGCTAACATGATGATCATTTCCATACCACCACCAGCTGGGGCTGGTGCGGCTGCGGCGTGGGCTGTATTGATAAATAAACTCATAAATTCCTCTTATACTTCTTTTAATAAAATTAATAAAACTTCTGTTACTGATAAGTCATGATAAACCAGACTTATCTAAACCTGTTTACTACCTTCAGCAAGCGGTGGTACCGGTTTGCCTCTTAACGCGTAAAATTCTTCAACAAAGGCGTCTAATTTACCTTGCTCGATAGCATCACGCAAACCTTGCATAACTTTTTGATAGAAATGTAAATTATGTAAGGTATTTAATTGCGATCCTAAAATCTCACGACACTTATCTAAATGATGTAAATATGCACGCGAGTAATTTTTACAGGTATAGCAATCACATGTTGGGTCTAAAGGACCAGTATCCGTTTTATGACTAGCATTGCGAATTTTAATCACGCCGTCATTAACGAATAAATGACCATTACGGGCATTGCGTGTTGGCATGACACAATCAAACATATCAATACCGCGACGAACACCTTCCACTAAATCTTCAGGCTTGCCTACTCCCATCAAGTATCGGGGCTTATTCTCGGGAATCAAGGGCGCAGTATGATCTAAAATCCTGATCATATCTTCTTTGGGCTCACCTACTGACAAGCCGCCAATAGCGTAACCATCAAAGCCAATCGCTTTTAGGCCATTAACAGACACTTCACGTAAATCTTCATACATGCCACCTTGAACAATACCAAAGAGTGCATTTAGACTATCACCGTGGGCATCTTTTGAGCGCTGTGCCCAACGTAATGATAATTCCATTGAGTCTTGAGATTCTTTATGGGTAGCAGGATATGGCGTACATTCATCAAAAATCATCACCACATCTGAATTTAAGCTACGCTGAACTTCCATAGAACGCTCAGGCGTTAACATAATTTTTTCACCATTAACCGGTGAACTAAAACGTACACCCTCTTCGGTAATTTTACGCATTTTTCCTAAACTAAAGACCTGAAAACCGCCTGAATCAGTTAGGATAGGTTTGTCCCAATTAACATAATCATGCAAACCACCGTGTTGTTCAATAATGTCGGTACCCGGACGAAGCATTAAATGAAAGGTGTTGCCTAAAATAATTTCAGCGCCTGTTTCCGCTACTTCTTCCATTTTCATGCCTTTAACGGTGCCGTAGGTGCCAACCGGCATAAATGCGGGAGTTTCTACCGTACCACGATCAAAGGTTAATCGACCTCGACGGGCTTTGCCGTCAGTGGTAATTAATTCGTACGTCATTCTATTTCTTACTGTTTTAGTCATTTTATTTACTCTGTGCACCTACTAGCAAAACAGGCCGGCGGTGTTGGGTTTATCAAATTATATCTATTTATCTTCGGTATTTTTATCTTAAGTAATCTAGCTTTGTTTCACTTGCTTCACTTGCTTCACTTGCTTAGTCAGGAACATCGCATCACCATAACTGAAAAAACGGTATTGTTCGTTAATCGCATGCTGATAAGCCTTCATAATGTGATCATAGCCAGAAAAAGCACTAACCAACATTAGCAGTGTTGATTCAGACAAATGAAAATTGGTTAACAAGGCATCAACTACCTGAAAATCATAACCAGGAGTGATAAAGATATCGGTGTCACCGTAGAATTCACAAAATTCACTGTTATTACCATTAGCCTCGTTCGCAGCCTTAGCTGCACTTTCTAACGAACGTACTGAAGTAGTGCCCACAGCAATAACGCGTCCACCATTATCTTTTGTTCGATTTATTTGCTGAGCCACTTCTGCTGACACTTCAACATATTCTGCGTGCATTATATGATCGGCAATTTCATCCACTTTTACCGGCTGAAAGGTGCCCGCGCCAACATGTAAGGTAACAAAAGCAAGCTCTGCACCTTTGGCTTTAATTTGTTCAAGTAGAGCTTCATCAAAGTGAAGGCCTGCTGTTGGTGCTGCAACAGCACCTGGCTTTTCGTTGTAAACGGTTTGATAACGCTCACGATCGCTGTTTTCATCAGGGCGATCGATATACGGCGGCAATGGCATATGGCCAATGTCATCTAAAATCGCTAACACCGATTGCTCACCGTGAAATTTTAATTCAAACAATGCGCCATGACGGGCAACCATCGTTGCTTTTGCACTGCCTTCCAGTACTAATTCAGCACCAATTTTAGGGGATTTACTGGCACGAATATGAGCAAGAACG
>Ga0209395_1006836_pt1 | contig 12171 bp, 16 predicted proteins | sample GOMGulsemesocosm_3_FD_184635 | JGI IMG/M metagenome (GOLD analysis project Ga0209395, IMG submission 184635) | Methane-oxidizing microbial communities from mesocosms in the Gulf of Mexico - GOM9D Gulf of Mexico (SPAdes) (version 2) | ecosystem: Environmental > Aquatic > Marine > Cold seeps... | reverse complement strand
ACATAAAAAATGGATTAAAATATTACCTAGAGATGCTTACACATATCTAGAATATCATTTTTATAATGATAAAGGAAAAAAAATTAGATAAAAAAAACCAGCGCAATGCGCTGGTTTTTTTTTTATCTAAATTCAAAAGGTTTTTAATTACCTCCTTCAATTAATATATTGTCATAATAAAAATATTCATCACCCGCCCATGTATTAGACGTTATACGAATACGCAATGTTGTGCCGCTCAACCCCGAAACAGACACCTGTCCAGTAGGAAATGTTCCATCAGATACGGTAGGCGCAACTAATGTATGATTTACAGTACCATTACCTCCATAATCTGCAACTAACACCCAAGCACCTCCACCTATAGAATACTCGATGTTTACATAATCATTTTTATTATTAGAATCATCTGTACCATGAACTGAATGATCATACTCTAAATCACCAGAAGCATCAATATCTACGGAAAAACAAACTGTAGTATAAGCAGATATATCTACCGACTGAGTAGTTAAAGACACAGGACCATCTGTATTATTTAATTCAAATTGATTAGCAGCATTTGTATATGCATAATCATTGTCTTGTCCTAAAGCATCGGCTTGACTATCATCAATAGTCCATGTTACCCCACCAGGATAATCACCAGAGTTTGTCCTCCTATCACGACCAGTATTTAAAGTATACCCAGAAAAGTCTTCTAAATATATTTGTGTATCACAAATAGCAGCAATTGGCGTGTTACATTTTATACTCCTCCAAACAGCTTGCTGGCCATCATAAATATCCCAACACCATTTTCCTGTCCCTGGATCACTAACAAAAACCATTAAACCATCATCAATTACTCCGACAGGCACACTTGCTTGTTCAGCTTCTGTTACTACTGGCATTATAAAACCACCAACTTTAGTTGCTGTATAATTAGACGCTTCTAAATGCAATACAGCAGCAGAACTAGGAGTAGTTGTACCGATTCCAACTTGCGCATTTACTTTAGAATAAATAAATACCAATAACACTAAAATAAAAACCTTGCTATTATTCATAAACTCTAAAGTTATCAAAACCAGAATGATCACTTCCGTTTTGTTTTATACCCAATGTTAACCTCACATTAGTTGTGCCACCAGGCACAGCAATTACTTCAGTTCCGTTAGTAGTTAAATTAGCCGTACCATCTATAATTAAGACAACGCCTTGACCTACATCATCAAAGAAAACTTCATACTGCACATCATCACCATCATCATATCCATCTATATCATAATCAAATGCAATTTTCACATTTACTCCATTAGAAACATCAACATTTACGAATGCTATTTCATGAAAAAAGTTCCCTCCTCCATTGGCATTATTCAAATCTAAACATCCTAAAAAATTATCAGTTAAATTAGTGATATTAGTTAATGAGTTTACTACATCCCAAATATCTCCCCCAGCATTATACAACGAAGGACTGACTGAATAAGACCAATTTGTATTAGAATCAAAATCCTGCTTAAATTCAACAAAAGGAACCGGCATACAATAAAAATCTACCCAAGCAGTATCTGTTGCATTATATACCTGTACACAACGTGTTGTTCCATCAGATAAAAATATCATCATACCATCATCAGCAACTGTAACAGGAATTAAAGCTCTTTGAGCCAAATCAACTTTGGGTGGCATAAAACCACCATGCGTTCCTGAGCCATTTAAGGACTCTAAATGTAAAACAGATGCAGCACTTGGAGAAACTGTATTAATACCAACTTGAGCTGATAATATGCCACAAAAGAAGAGTAGCAAAAAAGCAATTTTTTTCATATTTTCGGGATATGTGTATTCGTAAAACCGAAACGAATGTACTGTTTTTTTTATAAGTAAAAAAATATATTTATTAACGTACCCAACTATTAAACATATGTTTACATTAAAATAACAGCTCGGTAATATGCCGCCCTGTTTAATTTAAAAACCTATACTTTAAAGGAAGTTAAAAAGAATATTTAAAGACAATTGTACTTGTAACACATATGTTATTCCGAAGATAAGCCTAAACTCAAAGAAATTGTTAATAACACTAAAGCACTACTTAATTTTACTTGTTTATTACACTCTAGTAACTAGGCACATTGAATACTTCTCCAGACTTTTTGTTTTGCGTCGTAAATATCCAAACACCACTTACCAGTACTTATATCCTTTACAAAAACCATTAACCCATCATCTGAATCATTTACTGGTATTAAGACCTGTTGCGCCTCAGTTACTACCGGCAATAAGAAACCACCATATTTTACTATTCCAATATTAGCTGTTTTCAAATGTAATACCGCTGCTGAACTAGGGGCAACTGTTCCTATTCCAACCTGAGAAAACGAAAACACTGAAAAAAACACCCCAATTACAATACACATTAAATATTTCATGGTCTAATATATTTTAAAGTTATCAAAGCCAACATAGTCATTCGCTCCATTACACTGAATTACTATTGCTACATAAAAATTAGTTACTGAGTTTGGTATACTAAATGACAAAATACCATCAGCATCATTATTACATCCTTCACATAAAACTACCTGGCCTTGGCCAATTCCATCAAAAAATAATTCATATTTAAAATAATCAGTAACATTATTAAACTCATGTGAATCAAATTCAAATGAAAAAATCGCATTTGCTATACCTGACACATCTACTTGATTAAATGAAATAATAGCCTCTCCAGTTGTTCCATTATCTCCTTCATCATCTAAATCACGAATTCCAAAAAAATTATTATTTAATGATAAGCTCGGAAATTCAACTCCACTAGAAACACCATAATACCCATCCGTTCCGTTTTGAAAAAATGCTACATTAGAGGTATACCCCCAACTAGTATTTACATCAAAATCCTGTGAAAATATAACCGGTAGCGTTACTGGCATACAATAAAAATCTACCCATACTTTATTAACCGCATCATAAATTTGCACACAACGTGTTGTACCATCTGACAAAAAGATCATCATTCCATCGTCAGAAACTGTTACTGGAATCAAAGCTCTTTCCGTAAGAGTGACTTTAGGAGGCATAAAACCACCATAAACCCCTAAGTTATTTAGCGCTTCTAAATGTAAAACTGATGCTGGACTAGGTGACGTGGTGTTAATTCCCACTTGAGCAGATAATAGGCTACTTACAAAAAGTAGCAAGAAAACTAATTTTTTCATATTTTTGAAATTTAATAGTTTTCTTGGGCACTACTAATATACGGATTTTCCATGAAAAAATTAGTTGTCATTTGCTAAAACACATAACATACATTCTCTCATAATACACATCGCTTTTGAATACTAAAAAAACTTACACTGTAACTGAAGCAAAAAGAAAGCTTGAACACTACTGTGTTTATCAAGACAGATGTCATGCCGAGGTAAATTCAAAACTTAAAGAAATGAGAATGATCCCTATGGCTATTGACGAAATAATATACCATTTAATTGAGCATAATTTTTTAAACGAAGAACGTTTTGCAAGAAGTTATGCGAGAGGAAAATTTAACATCAAACACTGGGGAAAGGTTCGAATTATAAAAGAATTAAAGTTTAGAAAAATTTCCGACTACAACATAAAAACTGCATTAAAAGAATTTTCAGAAGAAGATTATTATACTAAGTTAAATTATTTAGCTACAAAGAAGTTAAATTCCATTACCGAGACTAACGTGTATAAAAAGCGTAAAAAGCTAGCTGATTACTTACTTTACAGAGGCTGGGAATCACACTTAGTATACGAAACAACAAAGGCGTTAATTCCTTAAAATTAACGCCTTTTTTCTATATTGAACAGAGAATATTATTTTACCAATTTCCCTTTAGCTTTTGCAGCTTCGTTCCTATCAATTTTATGTTCCGGTCTAGTCCATTTAGGTTTTTCTCCTAAAGATTCAAATTTAGAATCACTTGCCTCTACCGATTGTGGTTGTACTTTTTTAGTAAATGGTTTTTGTGGATTCATTCCTAACAATTCGAACATTTTCATATCCTCATTTACATCAGGGTTTGGAGTTGTTAATAATTTATCTCCAGCGAAAATAGAATTTGCACCAGCAAAGAAACACATTGCCTGCCCCTCTCTACTCATTTGTGTTCTACCTGCAGATAATCGCACTTGAGTTTCTGGCAACACAATACGGGTAGTAGCAACCATCCTAACCATTTCCCATATCGAAACTGGCTTTTCTTCCTCTAAAGGAGTTCCCTCTACCGCTACTAAAGCATTAATTGGCGTAGATTCAGGCTGAGGACTAAGTGTTGAAAGCGCCACTAACATTCCAGCTCTATCTTCAATATTCTCTCCCATTCCGATAATTCCTCCTGAACAAACGGTAACATTTGTTTTACGCACATTATCAATAGTATCTAATCTATCTTGATAACCTCTAGTAGAAATTACTTCTTTATAATATTCTTCTGATGAATCTAAATTATGATTGTAAGCATACAACCCAGCTTCTGCTAAACGTTGCGCTTGATTTTCTGTAAGCATCCCTAAGGTACAACACACTTCCATATCCAGCTTGTTGATACCACGCACCATTTCCAATACCTGGTCAAATTCTGGACCATCTTTCACGTTTCTCCATGCAGCCCCCATACAAACTCTTGAGCTTCCACCTTCTTTAGCTCGTAATGCTTGAGCCTTAACTTGATTTACAGTCATCAAATCATTACCCTCAACTCCTGTATGGTAACGTGCTGCTTGTGGACAATATCCACAATCCTCAGAACACCCTCCCGTTTTTACTGATAACAATGTAGAAACTTGCACAACATTAGGATCATGTTGTTTTCTATGAATTGTTGCCGCATCATATAACAATTCCATCATTGGTCTGTTATATATTTCAAGAATTTCTTCCTTCGTCCAGTTATGTCTTACTTCGCTCATAAAATTAGAGTTAGCCCCAAAAATGGGTGTTTTATAATTTTGTCAAAAATACTAATTATATATGGATAGCCATACTATTTTGATAACAATACACTTACTGCATTACCACCAAAACCTACCGCATTTACCAATATTTTGTTTAATTTTTTATTTGGTTGTTGCTTTTGAATAAACGGAACTGAAATAAATTGCTGCTCTTTTAACATCATTACTGCCAGCTCAACACTTAACATTCCCGATGTAGCAAACGTATGTCCTAACTTCCATTTATTGCTTGTCAACAAAGGTGTTTTTCCTCCAAAAACTTTTTGAATTGCTTTTACTTCAGATGAATCCCCTTTTATCGTTCCAGGAGCATGCATTACTATAGCATCAATTTCCTCCGGAGCAATATTCCCTAAGGCCATTTTCATTGACTTCTGAAAGCACTCAGCTTCAGTGGAAATAGAAACATTATGCTCCAAAACCTCTGTTGCATACCCAATACCTTCTATTATTGCTAATGCATCTTCCTTTATTCCATTCTCCAAACAAACTACTGCTGCACCTTCACCAATAACCATAGTGTTTTGTTTCTTTTCTAAATTCAATGCCTGGCACGGATACGTTTGATTTTTTTTAGCATACACTTTCAATGCTTGCATTTGAGCAATTGTAAAATCGGTTAGAGCCGCTTCACTTCCTCCTACTAAAAATTTATCTGACATTCCAGAAAGCAACCATATTACTCCATTTAGCAAAGCATGTAAACCCGTAGAACAAGTTATAGAATGTGATATTTCGGGACCATTTGTTTGTAAGTCATGAGCTAACCAAGAAGATATATTCCCTAAAGTTGTGGTTGGAGAACTTAATGTTTCAGCATAATTATTTTCTAAAAATGCTTTATGATATTTCTCAAATAATGAAGTAGCTCCACGAGAAGACCCAATATTAATTCCAAAATCATCAGATGATTCCCAATTAGCTGCAGCTATTGCTTTTCTGGACACATAAATAGCATACAATACTGAATCATCCAGATGTACATATTTGGTATCAGAATTTCTTAATTCTTCAATCGCTACATTATCCTCTTCAGACAGTTGAGATACCAAAGCTGAGAAATTATCGAAGTATTTTTCAGTAATAAAATGATTATCATTTAGATAATTATTCCATACCTGATTTTGAGTACTTCCTAATGCAGAAATAGATGACAATGCTGTTATAGAAACTGGTGATTTCATTATGATTTATAGTCCTTTATAAAGAATACAAATTTACACTATTTCCAACGCCTCTTCAATAGTTTTATATACTTTTTGTAACTGTTCTTTAGTAATTACATAAGGTACTTGTATGTAGATAGTACTACCTAAAGGCCTTAAGAACACTCCATGATCCATAAAGAATTCCAACAACTTATCACGAAGGCTTCCATAACGCTCCATTTCAGTATTTAAATCTAGAGCAAAAATAACCCCCAATTGCCTAGTAGATTTTACTTTTGGATGGTCTTCAATACGTTCATTAAATGTTTTATGCGAGGCTATTATACCTTCAATATTATTTTGAATAGTTTCTGACTGTAACAACTCAATACTCGCTATAGCTGCAGTACAAGCCAATGGGTTTGCACAATAGGTATGACAATGAAACATTCCTTTACTAATATCATTACTCAAAAAAGCATCGTAAATATCTTGCTTACAAGAAGTAATAGCCATTGGCATTAGCCCAGCTGTTAACGCCTTACTCAAACAAATAATATCAGGTTTTGTCTCTATATAATCAGAAGCAAAATATTTTCCTGTTTTTCCAAAACCAGTCATCACTTCATCAGCGATTGTTAAAACTGAGTTTTCTTTACAAAATTTTAAAATTTCACCTAAACCAATAGCATCATGAATTTTCATCCCTGCCGCACCTTGTACCAAGGGTTCATATACAAATCCAGCCACTTTATTATTAGCAACAATATCTTCTAATTGATTAAGTATTACTTGTGTATTACTTCCATTAGGAACTGGAATGCGTTTGATATCCATCAAAAAATCTTCAAACGGGCCATTATAAACTGATAGACCAGAAACAGCCATTGCTCCAAAAGTATCACCATGAAAACCGTTTTCAAAAGCGATAAATGTATCTCGTTTCTCTTCTTTATTGAAGTGATATTGTAATGCCATTTTAATACCTACTTCAACACTCGTAGATCCGTTTTCAGAAAAGAAAATTTTATTCTGATTTTCTGGAAGAATTTTAATCAACTCTTCTGAAAGTTTTACAGCTGGCTCATGTGTAAAATCACTAAACATCACCTGATCCAACTGTTGCATTTGAGTAGCAACACGACCAGTAATAAAATCGTTACAATGCCCAAACATACACGTATACCATGATGCTATAGCATCAATATACTCATTTCCTTTGTCATCAGTCAACACACAACCTTTAGCCTTGACTATTGGCAAACTATTAGGATTTAGTTGATGTTGTTTTAGCGGATGCCAAATATGATTTTTATCTCTTTCTTGAAGGCTAGCCTCTTTATTTTTTCCCATCTAGTATTTTATTAGCCACTATTATTATGAACAAGTTCTTGATGATTTTTTATAACAAATCTTTAAATTTTTCTGCATATTCCATTACCACATTTTTATCAAAATACGGCTCGTAATCTATTCTTCCTAAAACAGTTACCTCTGTCGTTTTATGAATAATACTTTCAGATGTTTTATTTTCTTCCCCATTAAATATTACAGCAACATCAAATCCTTTTTGTTGCAATAACTGTATAGTCATTAACGTATGATTGATACTTCCTAAATAATTTCGAGACACAACAATTACCTTATAATCAGGTTGAATTAAATCTAGTATTGTTTCCTCATCATTCAATGGAACCAACAAACCTCCAGCACCTTCTATTATTAAATGGTTCTTGGTCTTGGGTGTTTTAATCTTTTTTAGATCTATCGTAACCTCATCAATTGCTGCTGCAGCATGTGGACTCATTGGAGTATTTAACGCATATGCATTTTGATGAATCGTCGTTTTTGAATTAGAAATTAAGTTCGCTACGGTATGAGAATCCCCTGTTTCTAATTCTCCTGCTTGAATTGGCTTCCAATAATCAGCCTCTAAAGCCTCTGTTAGTATTGCCGAAACTATTGTTTTTCCTACATCGGTACCAATACCCGTTACAAATAGCTTCATACTCATAATACTTCTGCTGCGTTAAAATTAGAATTACAATCTGCGCAATTGTATTCAAATTGTCCACTTACCGGAATCAACTTTAGAATAAAGTTTTTAAAAGACAATCGCAACTTAAAATTTGAAGACTTACAACCTGAGCAAACAATCGGCTCAACCAATAAGCTAGCGTCAATAGTTCTTATAATATTTTTAGCTATTTCTGTCTTCTCGGTATATACTTGAAGTTTAACACCCCCTATTGCATTACTCACCATAGGATCGGTATCAACCGTATATTCGTCGGCTAAAAAAACCTTAATATCTTCAGCCTCTAACCTACCTTTTATTATTTGTGCTTCTGCTGAGTATTGAAATACCGCAATTGTTGTAAAACTATCTTTCATATGCTTATTTTTTTCAGACAAGGGCTGAAATTAATCATGTACAAATGTACTAAGCAAATTCAACACTTTATCCATATCTTGATGCGTATTACAAGAATGTAAACAAAAACGCAAACGCTCTTGACCAACTGGAACAGTAGGAGATAATATAGGACGTACATCAAATTCGTTTTCTTGTAATAATTCAGCACATTTTTTAACCACAGAATTACCAGAAATGACACAACATTGTATCGCAGAATTACTTTCAACAAATGAATCGTTTAATTGCAATTCGTCATATTTAGTTTTGAAATGCTGAATGTTATCCTGTAGTTTCTGGATAACTGAGTGAGATCTTTCGACTGCGCTCGAGATGACCAATTCTTTATACGACATATGAATTGTAGCTAACGAATGTGGCGACAAACCTGTGGTATATATAAATGAGCGTGAGAAATTAATGAGATAGTCTTTCAATTGTTCACTCCCCAAAACTACAGCCCCATGACAACCCAAAGCTTTTCCGAAAGTTATTATTCTTGCGAACACCTCTTTTTCCAAACCTAACTCCTGAACTAACCCGAAACCAAATACACCAACCGCATGTGCTTCATCTACTATTAAATGCGCCTTGTGTTTATTACACAATTTTTGCATTTCAACTAAATCTGGTGAATCACCATCCATTGAAAAAACGGATTCTGTAACCACATATACTGCTTCTGAATGACGTAACAATTTCTTTTCTAAATTAGCTAGATCATTATGTTTGAATGGGTAAGCTTTAGCGTTAGACAATTTTATGCCATCACGAATAGATGCATGTGAATACTCATCATACAAAATCACATCATTACGCTGAGGGATTACACTAAAAAAACCAATATTGGCATCATAGCCCGAATTGAAAATCAATGCTTCTGACTGATGAATCCTTTTTAACTGTTCTTCTACAACAGTATACAACTCATGATTCCCTGATAATAACCGAGAACCTGTAGCGCCGTTTTGTACAAAGTTATTATCAATTAAATATTGATGTGACTCATTAAATATCACTTCTGATTTTGAAAACCCCAAATAATCATTTGAAGAGAAATCTACTAAATCATTTGAAGAAGATAGTTTTCGAAGACTATTTTTTTCGATTCGACTCTGTAATTTCTGTTGTAGTTTTTTAGGAAACATTTTTCAAAGATAAGAGAGCTATCACAAAAACAAACATCAATTATTTAAAACTTTATTTCGAAAGAACTTGCTCAATAATAGTAGGTTAATCACTTTTTACTACATATAATTATCTTTTTTTAATATTTTATTATTGTTTTTCGATAATTATAATATACTTTTGTTATTGTTAAACAATAATTAAACTAACTCAATCAAAACATCATGACTAAAAATAGACTTTTAAATATAGCCGTTACTATTTGCAAAATAATCAAACTGATGTATATAGCAGTAATTATATTAATTACCGTGGCTTTTATTTACATGAAAACTGACAATAATTACTTTGAAGGTAAAAACATAAGATTCGACACTCCTAGCGACAACGCTTCATCTATGATTCCATTCAACTATACATCTACAAATAAATGGAAGTACAACTCTTCTATAAACGATCATGATATTTATAACATTAATAATATAACCACTTACTCTTACTGTGTTATATACCTCAAATTTATGACTATGCTTATCCTTTTACATCTATGTATAAAGGAGTATCAAAATATTATTCAATCTGTTAAAAGTTTTAGCACTTTTAAACAAAAAAACATCCTATCGTTTAAACGAATCGGAAAATATCTTTTAATATATTTTATCGTCACTAGTTATACCGAAATTCATTATAATGAAGGCGGTACAAGTACTCTTGACTTTAATTTCACAGCTCTATTATTAATGCTAACATCATTCATAATGGCAGAGATATTTAAAGAAGGAAGCAAACTACAACAAGAAAACGATTTAACTGTATAAATTCAACATCATGAAAAAAAATAAACTTTTAAGTATTGCAATAATAATTTGCAAATCCTCAAAAATCATTTATATTTTATCTTTAATAGTTTTCACATGCTTTTTTGCACACTTACAGATAGATAGGGACTATTATAAAGATGCCAATATTAAAGTAAACTCATCTGATATCGACGTTAAATTTTCTGACAAATGGGAAGAAAACTCAAATGAAAATGTATTTGCTTTAAACAAAATGACAACCACAGCTATCTACAGCATCTACTTTAAATATTCTTTAGTCATAATTATGATGCTTTTAATTACTAATGAATTTCAGAAAATAATAGAATCAGTACAAACCCTTAAAACATTTAAAAGAAATAATGTAATTTCATTTAAAAAGATAGGTATATATGCTTTTATTTATTTTTTACTAACATGCTATACTATTATTGATTACCATGAAGGCAGTAAGGGGCAACTACAAATTTCCTTTATCCCGCTAATTTTTATGCTTTTTGCTTTTATAATGGCTGAAATTTTTAAGGAAGGAAACGTATTAATGGAGGAAAATGACTTAACTGTATAGCTTATGCCAATTATAATCAATTTAGATGTAATGCTAGCAAAACGTAAAATGCGTAGCAAGGAACTTGCAGAAATAATAGGTATCACCACTGCAAACCTTTCCATACTAAAATCAGGTAAGGCAAAAGCGGTACGTTTTTCAACTTTAGAAGCTATATGTAAAGCGTTGGAATGCCAACCTGCAGATATATTAGAATATATTAAGGAGTAAACCTTATTCCTTAATAAAGGGAATTAGATAGTTATTTGTTAATAATTCCAAAAAGCAACTAACCTTATCAGTTGCTTTTTTATATTTGAAACTCTATAACTAATATAAAATTTATGAAAATTAAATACATTTCACTATCAGTTGTTTTTATGCTTTTTTCAATTAGCATAATCGCACAAAGCAAAGTAGGTACTGTTAACGTAAACGAAATACTTTCTAAGCTACCTGAATTAACAACCGTTGAAACAGCCGTTGCTACTTATAACTCAGGATTAGAAAAAACTTTAAATGAAAAAGTTTCCATTTATAAAACAAAATTAGATCTCTATAAAAAAAACGCGGATACCTATAGTGACATCATGAAAAAAACGATGGGAGAGGAATTGTATAACTTGGAAAATGACATCAAAAAGTTTCAACAAAACGGGAGTCAACTAACTCAAATAAAACAAGATGACTTATTACGTCCGTTGTACAAAAAAATAAGTGATATGATTGCTATTATAGCAAAGGAACAGAAATATACCCAAATACTTACTGTTGACGGAAATGAGTTTGCTTATGCTGATGAAAAATTCGACATCACAACTATTGTAAAAACAAAATTAGGTATAACGAAATAATTACTTTTACTAGCAAAACGAAAAAAAGCACCAAGTAAACTTGGTGCTTTTTTTATTACTATAAAGTAGTGTATTAGTCTGCTAATACAATTACTTTATTATTTTTCATTTCAATAGTTCCACTATTAATAGCCAAAAGCGTTTCGTTATTAGTTCCTTTTGAGAACTTATCTGCTACACTTTTATCCAAATCAATAGTACCATATATTTTCACATTCCCTTTTCCTAAAATAGAAACTATAGGTGCGTGATTGTCTAACATTTGAAACTCACCATTTACTCA
>Ga0209395_1006833_pt1 | contig 12177 bp, 12 predicted proteins | sample GOMGulsemesocosm_3_FD_184635 | JGI IMG/M metagenome (GOLD analysis project Ga0209395, IMG submission 184635) | Methane-oxidizing microbial communities from mesocosms in the Gulf of Mexico - GOM9D Gulf of Mexico (SPAdes) (version 2) | ecosystem: Environmental > Aquatic > Marine > Cold seeps... | reverse complement strand
TTTAATTTTCCCGGGTACTGGCTTCGCATGATAAATTAATGCTTCATGCCTCATTCTTTTTTTACTCATAAGTCAATATTAGTATAATTATACAAAGTTATACCTATGTTTCAATTATGAAAGTTTTCATGTGTTTATTTTTATTGTTTTTCAATAGCCATATATAACATCAACACAACCATGCTCTGGGTGATTAAAGTTCCATTCATGGATGTTGCATGAATTTATTTTTTAAGAAAAGAAATATTACGTTGTAATCCTGTAAATTTTGCGCGTTTTACAGCAGATTTTTGAAAGACCTTACCAAATACTTCTTCAGTTATTTCTTCCCAGTCTTTTTTGTTCATATTTAACAATCCTGACTTAGGCGTGAACAAGGGTTCATTATGTGGTACAGAAAATCGATTCCAAGGACAAACATCCTGACAGATATCGCAACCAAACATCCAATCGTCAAATCCCCCTTTAAAGTCATTCGGAATACTTTCTTTTAACTCAATAGTAAAGTAAGAAATACATTTGCCACCATCAACTGTATTATTGGGCAGAATGGCTTCGGTTGGACAAGCATCAATACACTTAGTACACGTACCGCAATGATCAGTCATTGGAGTATCATATTCTAGCTCTAAATCAACCACTAACTCAGATAGAAAAAAAAATGATCCTTGTTGTTTTTGAAGTATCAACGAATGTTTACCTTCCCAACCAATTCCAGCTTTTTTTGCCCAAGAACGTTCCATAACTGGAGCAGAGTCTACAAAAGCACGACCTTGAACATCACCGATTTGTTCCTGAATAAACACAGACAATTCTTTCAACTTTGCTTTTATTACATGATGGTAATCTTGCCCATAGGCATATTTTGCAATTTTATAAGAATCCTCTCGCTGATGTTCTTCTGGGTAATAATTATAACTTAAAGATATCACTGATTTTGCCCCATAAACTAGCAAACGAGGATCTAATCGTTTGTCAAAATGATTCTCCATGTATTTCATTTCGCCATGAAAATCATTTTTTAGCCATTCTTCTAATTTTGGAGCTTCCTCTTCTAAAAAACCTGCTTTAGAAATACCACAAGACAAAAAACCGAGGCGTATTGCTTCGGTTTTTATCATTTGTGTATATTTTTCTTTTAGATTCATATTTAAAGTTCAAAAATAATAAAAACTTATAGAACTAATTTATTAATCAATATTTGCTGTATAATTAAATATTATAACTTCTTAAAAAGAATAGTTGCCGATTTAGGCTTCAACGTTATTAAGGGATTAATTTCTATTTCACTCACTGGCTCTAGTTCGTAATCCTTAACCACTTCAGCTAGCGTTAGAATCATTTCATACATCGCAAAATTATTTCCTATACACATTCTTGGTCCTGCCCCAAACGGAAAATAACTAGCTGAATATTCTTTTTTGTTATCCGATTGAAAACGATCTGGATCAAACTCTTCTGGATTACTCCAATAATCTTGGTGCCTATGCATTTCGTAATAAGACAATAACACCTGTGTATTTTTTGGGATTTTTACTCCGTTGCATTCATCATTTTCTAAACTCAAACGGTCTGAAAAATAAGCTGGCGGATACAGACGTAACGTTTCTTCGATGCATTGTTTGGTATATGGCAGGTTTTGAACACTATTTAAGATATCATTTGCGTCAAACAAACTTGCCTCGTCTCTTATTTTTTTTTGAACATCTTTATCTTGAGCTACTAATTGCAAGGAAAAAGTCAAGGCATTAGAGGTAGTTTCATGGCCTGCTACAAACAAAATAAGAATCTCATCTATTAATTGCTCATTAGTCATTGAAGAACCATCTTCATATCGTGAATCTAACAACATCTGGAGTAAATCATCTGGAGCAGAATTGCTATCTTTTCTCTCTTGAATGATTTCTAATAAAATCACTCTAGCTTCTTTACTTAATTGTTTCGCTCTTTGTAAACTACCATTTAGCTTAAACCACCATTTCTTAAACGGTTGCCTCAATTCCTTAACCAACATTTCCTGAATTCCTTCTGTTATTTCTTGGAGTCGGTGAATCTTATTTCCTTTATCGGTATAACTAAATAGTGACTTAGCAACTACCTTAAAAGCCAAATCGTTCATAATAGGAAAAATATCTATTGTTTCATTTCCTGAAATTCCCTGAAGTTGAAATTTAATTTCCGAAAACATGATTCCCATCAAGCTTTCTAATTTCTTTTTATGAAAAGCTGGCTGAATCAATCTTCGTTGCTGCAACCAATAATTACCATTGGCTGTTAACAAGCCATTACCTATATATTTAGCCAGATAATGTGTCTGCAATTCTGACTTGATGTAGTTTTTATGATTCTTCTGCAATATGTGTTTCGCTATAATAGGATCTCGTGAAAAAATAATAGGGTTTCCTTTTCCTAAACTAATAGAAAAACTATCGCCGTATTTAGTAAAATTCTTATTATGAAAAGGTAGTGGATTTTTTAAAATACTTGCTGTATTCAGTAATACCTTTATGAAAGATATTTTATGTAATGTACTATCACTCATTAGCTGAAATTATAAATTTTAACACAATTGTCATCTCTACATCAAAAGGGATTACAAATAAAAAATATCCCCCACTCTAATTAGATTACTCCTGCCCACGAAATGATTTATAATTCATTTCAAACCATTCTAAAACAAACCACCTTGAATATTCCCTTTTATTTTCCCGAGATGCCTGTATGCCAACTCGGTCACTTCTCTACCACGAGGGGTGCGAATTAAGAAACCTTGCTGAATTAAAAACGGCTCATACACTTCTTCAATAGTCTCTCCATTTTCGGAAACAGCTGTAGCTAAAGTAGTAATACCTACTGGGCCCCCTTTGAACTTGTCAATTAATGTAGATAAAATTTTATTATCCATTTCATCCAATCCATGTGCATCTACATTCAATGCTTTCAAGGCAAATTTGGCAATTTCCATATCAATAGTACCATTCCCTTTTATTTGTGCAAAGTCACGAACTCTACGCAATAATGAATTTGCAATACGAGGTGTCCCTCTACTTCTTCCTGCTATTTCTATCGCAGATTCTATATCAATCGGCACCTTTAAAATTTGTGCACTGCGCTCTACTATCGTAGATAACAATTCTGTTTTATAATATTGTAAACGTGATTGAATACCAAAACGCGCCCTCATAGGAGCTGTAAGTAGCCCTGAACGTGTTGTTGCCCCTATTAACGTAAATGGATTAAGATTTATCTGAACTGTCCTTGCATTAGGACCTGACTCAATCATGATATCTATTTTGTAATCCTCCATTGCAGAATATAAATATTCCTCGACAATAGGACTTAGACGATGAATTTCATCAATAAACAACACATCACGTTCTTCTAAGTTGGTCAACAAACCTGCTAAATCACCAGGCTTATCCAACACAGGCCCTGATGTGACTTTTATACCAACACCCAATTCATTAGCCAAAATATGTGCTAAAGTAGTCTTCCCTAATCCAGGTGGGCCATGAAACAAGGTATGATCCAATGCTTCATCACGTAAATTTGCCGCTTGAACAAATATTTTTAGGTTTTCCAATACTTGATCTTGTCCAGCAAAATCATCAAAAGACAAAGGTCTTAACGCTCTATCCACATCTAATTCCGCTGGATTATAATTTTCGTTGGTTGGATCTAAATTTTCGTTCATAGTATTTGGAATAGTCTAAGACTAACTAAAATTAGTATTGGTAAAAATAACAAAAAATCTAATTGATGTAAGTATTGACTCTAATTAAAAAACACTTGAATGAAAAAGAATATCCATTATAACATCGGACTTTAAACTCAAAATTAAAAGTAATCAATTTTAGAAACTTAGTCATTTAATTATCATATCATTAAGTTTTCTATCCAATAAACAACCACTATTCGTTCACCACAAAATTACATTGTTTAACCACTTAAATACGCGTTTGAAAGGATAATTGTGCGTTTCATCGATTATTCTATTGTGTGTTTTTCAATAAAAACCGATAAAATTTATAAATAGTTAATACTAAACATATTATCATTAAACAATTAGCAACAAGCAAATGTTAAATACAACAATATCGCAAAATCGACGAACGGCACTACAACCTATTGGTTTATAATTAGATAGCTTCTACATTTGTATCGTCCATAACAACAAGGACATTTGGGGAATATTAATTATCTAAAAACTAATCATGAATATCAAAAGTGTAATTTTAACTGGAGCTTTATTTTTATTAATCGGAAATGTATTTGCAACTGAAAAAAATAGTGTTGACAAAAACGACATTGACAAAAAAGCTTGTAAATATGTTCAAGAACGTATTACTATAATAGAGGATTTTCACAGCTTAGAAGAAGGATATAGTATTGAGCTAATTTCTGCTAGTAATTTTCTTGAAGAAATAACACAGTTAAAATCTAAGTCAGGATATAGCTACCAGACAATTGGGGAAACCGAAAGTAATGATCTTAAAACTTGGAAAAACTGGTTTAATGAAAACAAACATTTATTACACTGGGATAGTAAATCAAAAACTGTTATCGTTAGATTGTAATAAATACACCACATAATATTTAAAAAAGGACCTCACTTAAGTGAGGTCCTTTTTTTTTGTAATACATTTACTAATTGAAATAAGAAAAGCTGTAACTAAACGATTCCATTATTTAAACTTAACTTCCCGCAAAAGGACTTCCAAAGATACCAACTGCTAGTTCTACCCAAAGCAATAAGAAAATCAATATAATTACAATTAAAACAACTATCCTATTCTTATTCTTCTTTAACTTTCTCAGTACAAATTCAATTAGCAAACCTACACAAAGAAGCAATACTCCAGCAATAATAAAATCTACTAAATCCCAATTAACTTCATCAGTAAGCTGCATTGCTATTACTGGAATTAACAATAGTATTATAATGATTCCTGCAATAGGTTTGAGTCTTTTATTTTGCATACTCCAATATACAATTCTTTTCAGTAAATTTTCTTAAGCATCAAACGGAGAGAGGAATTACACCCATTCTAACATTCTACTCCCACCATCAAACTTACATACCTAAAAAAGAAAAACAATCAACCAAGCCTTTTAAACGTATCATAAAAGTGATGCTGGTATATTAAATAGATAAACTATCTTAGATGTGATAGAATTCTGATTACAACCTATATAATTAAAAACAAATGTTACCATTAAAAAATAAAGATTTATCCACTTCACTTTATGAATCATTAAAAAATGATTCGTTTTTTTATTATTTGAAAAATATTATTGTGGGGAATGAAAAAACTAAAGTAAGGACCATGCTAGAATACATGGATTATTCTATTCATGAAGCAAATACATATGGCAAAATAGGAACTCATAATAATGAAAATTCTGGAGCATCCTTGTGGGCAACACCTCTTAACAGAGATTTAAATGATCTTAGAAAAACAGAGAAGAAGGCGCAAATGATTTCAATATTTGGTAGCGATGTATATGCTAAAATTAGTTTGGTTGGAAACTTTATGAACTCTGAAAACGATAAATATATTTCGGATGATATGTGGTATTTATCCATTTTAGGTGTTAATCCAGCATATCAAAATCAAGGATTAGGAAAAAAATTAGTTGAGCCTATTCTTAAAGAAGCCGATAAATTACAAGTAGCTACTTACCTAGAAACCTTTACACTTCAAAATAATAGTTTTTATAAAAGATTAGGTTACGAAATTGTAGCAACTATAAAAGAGCCTAATATTAATCAAGAATATAATTTAATGATTCGTAGGCCAAAGTAGCATCTATAATTTGATAAAATAAGAAAGGCAGCCACTGAGGACTACCCTAATCAAAATTATATTTATGATCTTTTAGCTAGCTTCTTTTAGATATAGATTAGTTGATAAAAAGAAGTTTTCCAATGTTTCTCTTGATGTTAGATTATCTTGAATAATGAAGTTGTCAATAGCATCTCTTAAACGTAGTGATAAATTTAGCTGAATAGCTATTGGAATGTCATTTTCTGAATAGATACTTTTAAATAATTCAACCGTTTCTTTTCCTAACATTGTCTTTTCATCAATAGACGTTGATTCTAATATTCGAAGTATTAAATTTTCTATCTCCCCCATACTCAAATATACAAATCAATTTAACTGATGTCATTAGTCTAGTATTTATTTTATCAACAATAGTTAAGATATAGATTGTTAATTACTTATGAATCTAATTGTAAAATTTATTAAGCCTCTAAAGGACAGGGAAGGTTATGTTAGTTGTCTAAAACAAGAAAAAACACCTCGCGAGAACTGCCTTAATATGTTGTTTGAAGTGTTTTTTAGGCTATTCTTTTATTTTCATTACAAGACTAGATACAAATGCTACTTTAACAAGTTCACCATCCTTTTTAGCTGGTTTCCAATTTGGCATTATGCTTACAAGTCTTTTTAATTCATCTGTATGCTCTTTACTTGGAGACTTTTGAATTTCTAACTCATAAGGCTTACCCTCTTTATCAATTTTCAACGTGTATATTATTAAAACATCAGTGATATCAAAATCTAGTATTTCATGTTTAGACTTCTCTTTATAGAAATTTAATAACGCATCATCACCCTTTTTAAAGGTTGCTTTGTCTTTAAGTAAGTAATTAAGTTTTACCAACTCTTTGATTTGAGTTTCATCAATATTAATTTCTATCATTTCCGCTTCTTGAGAAAATCCAGATATTAATGATAATAGTATTAATAGAGTAATAATTTTTTTCATTCTACCAATATACAACATACAATCCAATCACCAACACACAACCCATTCAGCTCCATCTTAACAGCATATGCCATGATCTAGATGAAAGTTATCATAAAAAGTAAAAGGCAGCCCGATATGGACTACCTTAATTCGATATTTAAAACTTATGTAAAAGAGTATAAATTTCTTCCCATTCACCAATCGTATCTTTTTTAAAATAAGATTCGGTAATAAAATTTTCATAGTTAAAATAATAACTCACTGATGTAGAATCTTTATTAATCACAACATTTCTAAAGTCTATATAAAACAATTCTTTGTTCTTCCTTATAGAATCATATTCTACAATAGGTATTTTTCTCCCAAATTTTGTTAAGCCTAAACTATCATTTATTCTCAAACCATCATTTCTTATAATAACAAACTTATTCATTTCTGAAGAATCCATAAGAATGAAATAACCTTCAGCATTCTTGACATATAAAGATTTTTGTATTAAACTTTTATAATCATTCTCTACTTTAAGAATTGAGTCTTGCTTCTTATGATTAACTATCATGATGTTATTTTTAACATCTTTCTTACATGATATAAAAATTAACAAAATTAGGAGTGAAATCTGTTTCATATCCACAATATACAATATCTAACCACCACACAACACATTCAACCCCTTCCTAACAGCCTATGTCATCAATCAGATGATAGTTGTCTAAAACAAAAAAAAACAGCCCATAAAGACTGCCTTTGGGTGTTGTTTAGAATATGTATTACTTAGTGTTGTATAAAAAGAATCCACAGCTAATTACCAGTAATGGTGAGGCTATAGATAAAAGTATAATTACCATACGATAAAGCCCCCAGTATGAAACAATTTTATGCTCAAATAAAGCTTTTGGATTATATACGACTTCAACTATATCATTTACTTCATATGGAGATGGAGAGGAACTGAAATTAGGTCTGTACTCACGCCTAATATTATCTCTATCATAATATTCAAAGACTGGTTTATACGTGTACCCATCACCATCGTGTACCTCTATTAATTCAATTACTCTACCTTCAGCCTTTATACCTTCTCCTAACAGTTTAGCTGTTTTATTATAGTCTATCATAGCAAAACAGATAAGTACCAATGCAGCAATTAATAAAATTCCGTATAAATAATTAATCATAATTCTATAATATTATACTTTACGTTTAGTCCATTTCCTTGCATACTTAACAAGTACAAATATTAGAACAACGTTGAAAACCATTGAAAATATTAATCCAGTAGTTTCATTCTTCATAACTGCTCCATCAAAAAGCCTAAGAATGTTTCCGTAAATACTGAAGCAAGCTAAAGCTGCTAAAACATAAAATAAGTAACCTAATATTTTCTTCATCCACCGAATATACAATTCTTTCTTGTAACCCCTTTTGCCCCCATCCTAACAGCCTCTTCTAGCAATCAGATGATAGTTGTCATAAAAAGTAAAAGCAGCCCTATATGAACTGCCTTAATTAATTGTTTAGTGTATTGATTCATCAACTATTCTGACCCACTACCAATTAAAGCTATAGTTAACAATAAAATTTAAAGTATTCGTTTTTAATTCTCCATTATTTATGGTTTCTACATCGCTTATATTAATTAAGCCTAAGTTATTTCTTAATTCTAAATTTATTGTATTAGTGTTTTTTAAATCAAAACTAAGCCCTAAACCACCTGAAAAACCTAAATCTATTTTTTTATTTAAACCAGAGCTTTCTGTAGAAGTACCATTTATAATACTATTAGATTGTAGTAGGTATCCAAAAAATGGTCCTCCGTTAACAAAAAATAGTTTTTTTTCTCCAAAATAATATCTGGCAATAATGGGTATTTGCAGATATTGATATTTTTCTTTAAACGTTCTGGTCATGGAAGGTCCAAAACCAAGATTAGTAGTTTGTTCATTCTTTACTCCTTTTTGCTCGTATAATATATTGGCATTTAAACTAATGTTGTCTTTTATAAAGTATTCTAAACTTACTCCCCCTGTATAACCAATAATAGATTTATTATCCTCGGCCAAATCGTTACCTCTAAAACTCGACATATTAAGCCCTGAAGATACTCCCACTTTAATTTTTGATTGAGAATAGTTGGTAACTGAAATAATTAAAAAAAGAAAAAAGTGTAAAAAGAATGATTCATTGAGTGCAAATTTGTAATATTTAGATGCAAATCTAAGTATAATTGTATTAAATGAAATGTAAAGGTAACTTATTTATTCTCTTTAATGGGTTCACCAAGACTCTTATGGAATACTCTCAAAAAACTGCACTGTCTCATCTATTCAGTTTCCCTCAAAAACAACTAAACATATTTTGATTAAGCATCAATATACTACATCTTCCAATCACCACACAACCCACTCAGCCCCTTCCTAACAGCCTATAACTACCATCAGATGATACTTATCTAAAATAAAAAAAGACAGCTCGTTAGAATTACCATAGTGTTTCAGTCCAAACAGGTAATAATCTTTATATAAAAAAATCCCTTTCTGAAACAGAAAGGGATTTTAATTATTGTGAGATTCCTTTTTTCAAAGGAATTTTAGTGGTGTAATTCTTCTTCTCCTGGTTTCATAGGAACATTTTGCGGAACAAAATCTTCGTCATGTCCTGGCTTACTGTAGTCATAAGACCAACGGTGAACTTCAGGAATATCTCCTGGCCAGTTACCGTGGATATGCTCTACTGGAGTAGTCCACTCAAGTGTATTTGATCTCCAAGGATTTTGAGGTGCTTTTTCACCGTTAAAAATACTATTGAAGAAGTTATATAAGAATATAAACTGTCCTAAACCTGTAATGATTGCGAAAATAGTAATGATTACATTAATATCCGTTAAATCATCAAATATTGGGAAACTAGTGTTGTTATAGTAACGACGTGGTAAACCTGCCAATCCTGTAAAGTGCATTGGATAAAATACTCCGTAAGCACCTACTGCTGTAATCCAGAAATGTAAGTACCCTAATTTTTTACTCATCATTCTACCAAACATTTTAGGGAACCAGTGGTATACACCAGCTAGGAATCCGTAAACTGCTGTTACACCCATTACCAAGTGGAAATGCGCTACAACGAACATGGTATCGTGAACGTTAATATCTAATGTACTATCTCCTAAAATGATTCCTGTTAAACCTCCAGAAACGAAAGTAGAAACCAATCCGATAGAAAACAACATTGCAGGATTAAACTGCAAGTTACCTTTCCATAAAGTAGTAATATAGTTAAATGCTTTTACCGCTGATGGTATTGCAATTAATAAGGTTGTAAATGTAAATACTGATCCTAAGAATGGATTCATACCAGAGATAAACATATGGTGACCCCATACGATACATGATAAGAATGCAATTGCTAAGATAGATGCAATCATGGCACGGTAACCGAAAATTGGTTTACGTGAGTTAGTTGCAATAACTTCAGAAGTGATTCCTAATGCTGGTAATAATACAATGTATACCTCAGGATGCCCTAAGAACCAGAATAAGTGTTCAAACAATACCGGGGATCCTCCTTGGTAATGCAATACTTCACCGTTAATAAATATATCTGATAAGTAGAATGAAGTACCGAAACTTCTATCCATGATTAATAATAATGCTGCTGAAAATAATACTGGGAATGATACTACACCAATAATTGCAGTTACAAAGAACGTCCATATTGTTAATGGCAAACGCGTCATTGTCATTCCTTTTGTACGTAAGTTGATTACCGTTACAATGTAGTTTAATGATCCTAATAATGAAGAAGCAATAAAAATAGCCATTGACACTAGCCATAAAGTCATCCCCATTCCTGAACCAGGAATAGCTTGTGGCAATACAGATAATGGAGGATAAATTGTCCAACCTGCTGATGCTGGTCCAGCTTCAACAAATAAAGAAATTACCATGATTACACTTGATACGAAAAACAACCAGTATGATATCATGTTTAAGAAACCTGACGCCATATCTCTAGCACCAATTTGTAAGGGAATTAACAAGTTACTAAATGTACCACTCAGTCCAGCTGTAAGTACAAAGAATACCATAATAGTACCGTGAATAGTTACTAATGCCAAATATGCATCCGCATCTAAAACTCCACCTGGAGCCATACGATCTCCTAAAAGGATTTCCATTATTTTAAATGGCTCTTCTGGCCATGCTAATTGTAATCTGAAAAGCATTGACATTGCAATACCGATAATACCCATGATTATACCAGTAATCAAGTATTGCTTCGAGATCATTTTATGATCTATACTAAAAATGTATTTAGTAACGAATGTCTCTTTGTGGTGTCCGTGATCGTCTTGTGACATAACTTTATATATGGTTATATAGTTTTGTTAATCTATTAATTAGTTTGCTGCTACTGTAATGATATCTTTAGCTTTTTGCTGAGTTTTCATCCAAGAAGCATACTCCTCTGGAGTATCAATAACAATTTTCATTTGCATGTTATAGTGAGATTTTCCACAAATTTTATTACATAATAATAAGTAATCAAATTCATAATCAGCCTCATCTAAATCTTCACCAGCTTTTCTACGTTCAGCTCTAATTTTGTTGATACGTGCAATTTTAGCAATGATTTTATCATCCTTACGCATATCAGCAGTAGTTACTGTAGGAATGAATGAAAATTCAGTTACCATACCAGGAACACAATTCATTTGAGCTCTGAAGTGAGGCATATAAGCTGAGTGTAATACATCTTGTGAACGTATTTTGAAATGTACTCGTTTACCAACTGGCAAGTGTAATTCTTTAGTAATTACATCATCAGCATAATTTTTGTCGGATGTATCTAACCCTAATGAATTTACTGCATCATAATCAATTAAACGAACATTTGCTTCTCCTAAAGTGTTATCTGCTCCTGCATAACGTGCAGTCCAGTTAAATTGTTGTGCATATAATTCCACTACAACAACTTCCTCTTCTTCTTCGAAATCAAAAGACATGATGTCATTCCAACTGAATAATCCAAATAAGATTAATCCTGTTAAAACAATTACTGGAATAATTGTCCAGATCATTTCTAACTTCATGTTATCAGAATAATACAATGCTTTGTTACCTGCTTTACCTTGGTATTTGTACGCAAAGAAATGCAATAAGAACTGTACTAAAAAGAATACTGGGAATATGATTGCCCATGAAACGTTCATTAATAAGTCATAATTAGGACCGTGAGCCGAAGCAGGAGTTCCTAACATTACATCCCCCCAAGCATAAAAGCCATAGATTGTAAATGCTACCAGGAATATTAAATAGATTAACATTAAACCACCTTGGGTTTTGTTATCACCATCATTAGCTACATCGGTATCTGCCTTTGAAGCTTTATAAATTTTTACAACTTTACCTAATTGCC
>Ga0209395_1006832_pt1 | contig 12179 bp, 8 predicted proteins | sample GOMGulsemesocosm_3_FD_184635 | JGI IMG/M metagenome (GOLD analysis project Ga0209395, IMG submission 184635) | Methane-oxidizing microbial communities from mesocosms in the Gulf of Mexico - GOM9D Gulf of Mexico (SPAdes) (version 2) | ecosystem: Environmental > Aquatic > Marine > Cold seeps... | reverse complement strand
GCGCCACTTGCTGTATTGAGCAGGGCGTTTAATAATGGCCAATCCGATACTGCATCAGAACCGTCCATCATACCTTCGGTTTCACGGTTAGGGCTGGCAACTGAACCTGAATCAAGGTGATCACGACCAATCACAATAGGTGCTTTAAGCTCGCCATTTTTAACCATTTCGTTAAAGGCCAAACCAAGACGTTGACGGTCTTTTAAGCCAACCCAACAAATACGTGCAGGCAGACCTTGGAACTGAATACGCTCGCGCGCCATGTCTAACCAGTTATGTAGTTGTGGGTTATCAGGGATCAGCTCTTTTACTTTTTGATCGGTTTTGTAGATATCTTCTGGATCGCCAGATAATGCCACCCAACGGAAAGGACCGATACCTTCACAAAATAGGGGGCGAATGTAAGCGGGTACAAAACCGGGGAAATCAAATGCATTTTCAACGCCTTCTTCCAGCGCCATTTGACGAATGTTATTACCATAATCAACGGTTGCCGAGCCTGCTTTTTGCAGTTCCAGCATCGCTTGCACTTGTATCGCCATTGACTGTTTAGCTGCTTTAACAACTACGGCTTCATCTTCTTTACGCATTGATGCAGCATGTGCCATTGTCCAACCTTGTGGTAAATAACCATTAAGCGGATCGTGAGCTGATGTTTGGTCGGTAGTACAATCAGGTACCACGCCACGTTTGACTAATTCAGGGAAGATATCAGCGGCATTACCAAGTAGGCCAATCGACGTTGGTTGTTTGTTTTTGATTGACTCATCTAGTAGCGCAAGAGCTTCATCAAGAGTTGTGGCTTTCTTATCAACATAACCAGTACGCAGGCGATAATCGATACGTGATTCATCACATTCAACGGCAATCATAGAGAAGCCTGCCATTGTTGCTGCAAGTGGCTGTGCGCCACCCATACCACCTAAACCACCAGTAAGTACCCAACGACCTTGTGCTTGGCCGTCAAAATGTTGTTTAGCCATAGCAACGAATGTTTCGTAAGTGCCTTGTACGATACCTTGTGAACCAATATAGATCCAAGAACCTGCCGTCATTTGTCCGTACATCATCAAGCCTGCTTTATCTAGCTTGTTGAAGTGTTCCCAGTTTGCCCAATGTGGTACTAGGTTTGAATTAGCAATCAATACACGTGGTGCATTGCTGTGGGTTTTGAATACGCCAACCGGTTTACCTGATTGTACAAGCAGGGTTTCGTCATCCTCTAAACGTTTTAGTACTTCGACTATTTTGTCGTAACATTCCCAGTCACGCGCAGCACGGCCGATACCACCGTAAACAACCAGTGAATGTGGATGCTCGGCAACATCTGGATGCAGGTTATTCATCAACATTCTTAATGGCGCTTCGGTTTGCCATGATTTGGTGTTGAGTTGGGTGCCGTGAGGGGCAATGATAGTACGAGATGTATCTAAACGTTTATCAGTCATTATGATTTCCTTTTCACTTTGCATTTTATTTTTTATTAAATAGTTTATTTAACTCTTTATTTATTCTTTATTTTGACTTGAACATAGCGCGGGTGATGTCCCACGTTAATCGAGCTGCAAGTCGCGCAGTTTGATTGTCTATATCAAAATTGGGGTTGTATTCAGCCAAGTCAGCGATTAGTAGTTTTGCTTGGCCTGCGCTGTTTGTAGCATTACTCTTAGCCTTAAATATGGGTTGTAGTAAAGCTTCAACACTTTCGAAAGGTACGCCGCGCGCTGCTGGTGCGCTAACACCGGGTGCTGTGCACGCAGAGAACACATCTATATCTATGGTTAGATAGAGGTAATCGACTTTATCAATAAATGCGGTTAATTCTTCGATACGCTCAGCTAGGTGATAAGAAGCCAGCTGGTGGTCTTCGCGATAATGTACCCCGAGCTCATCGGCAAGCGTGAACAATGCTTGGGTATTACTGGCGCGACTCACACCAAGACAGGCGTAGTTAAATTCCCAGCCTAATTGTTGGCAGTGTTTAGCTATTTGATTAAACGGCGTGCCAGAGCTAGTCGGGAATGCCTGTTCGTCTGGTGAATAAGTGCGTAAGTCAAAATGGGCATCAAAATTAATAATACCGATCTTTGGCTTGTTAACGTCAGTGCTTTGAAAATGTTGCGTTAATCCTTGGAATGTTCCCCAAGCGATCTCGTGTCCACCACCTAATACCATCACCTTGTTCTGTTGGTTGAGGGCTGCTTCAACATGGTTAGCCAGTTCTTTCTGGCTGGCGGGTAAATCTGTATCGCTGCAATAGATATTACCTGCATCAACGAAAGTCGATGTGCTAGTACCTGTATCTATAGCAACGGCATTGTCATGATGCCATGCGGTATTAGCCAGCGCTTTACGGATAAGATCCGGTGCTTGTACTGCGCCAACGCGGCCTTTATTACGTTTTACACCTTCATCACAGGCGAAGCCGAGAAGGACAACACCTGCTTGGTTTGTTAACTGCTCGTCTTCAGCGAGTAAAGAGACTTTTTGATGAAAACGCATGCCTGCTTCACCGTCTTCTGCGTCTATTCGACCCTGCCAAATATCAGCCTTAGTTGCAGCGTAATTGCTTGCTGCCGGATACATAGTTTTAGTCATGACAAATCTCTCCGTTAACGATGCGAGAGTGCAGTCTTGGTGTGCCTACTTCATAAGCGAGTTGGGCTGGATGGTCGATATTCCAAATTGTAAGGTCAGCATCATAGCCAACGCGAATTTGGCCACGTGAATCTTGTAATCCTAATGCGCGTGCTGCATGGCATGTCACGCCTCGTAATGCTTCTTCAGGTGTTAATCTAAATAAAGTACAGCCCATATTCATCATCATAGTTAAGGATGCGATAGGTGAGGTACCTGGATTAAAATCGGTTGCTAATGCCATTGGCACGTTATGTTGACGCAGTAATTCAATCGGTGGTAATTGGGTTTCTCTTAAAAAGTAAAATGCGCCGGGAAGTAGGGTGGCGACAGTGCCATGCTCAGCAAGTGCTTTCACGCCTTGTTCGTCAAGGAACTCGATATGATCAACCGAGGTAGCCCCCATTTTTGCGGCAAGTTCACTACCGCCAAGGTTACTTAATTGTTCGGTGTGACCTTTGATGCCTAACCCGTGAGATAACGCGGCTTCGAAAACTGCTTTAGTTTGCGCTAAGTTAAAGCCGATGCCTTCGCAGAATACATCCACAGAGTCCACTAACTTCGCCGCGACCGCTGCTGGAATTATCATGTCACAAACATAACGGATGTAGCTATCGGCATTGCCCTTATATTCAGGCGGAACAGCGTGTGCGGCCAGTAGTGTTGTAGATACTTTGATATTGGCATGCTGCTCTAATTGTTTTGCAGCGCGCAGCATTTTTAATTCATCTACCAACGTTAAGCCGTAACCCGATTTTATTTCAATCGTTGTCACGCCATCTGCGGTAAGTGCCGATAGACGTAGTAGAGCGAGTTCAATGAGCTGTTCTTCGCTTGCTGCGCGAGTGGCGTGAACCGTTGAAAGGATGCCGCCGCCTTGTTTAGCGATTGTTTCATACGGTACGCCTGTTAAGCGCTGTTCAAACTCTTTGGCGCGGTTACCTGCAAATACCAGATGGGTATGGCTGTCGATAAGGCCAGGTGTAATAAGACGGTCTTGGCAATCTATAACGTGTGAGTAGTCTGCTGTCGGGCACTGCTGCATCGGACCTATTTCGACTATCTTACCGTGCGCAATTGCAATGAAACAATGAGGCTGTGTTTGGTAATCAGAATCACTTTGATCCATGGATACAATTGTTGTATTCGTTAGCAGTAAACTCATCAGAATCTCACGTTATTTAAATGTATATACAAATAAATAGACAATTTAGATACAAATGGCAAGTTTTAATTTAACTTGTTGTGACTAAGTTCTGGTTTTGTTAATGAATTGAATGTGTTTTTATGATCATAGTCGATTTAAAAAAACCGACATATTATTTGGCATAATGATTTGAATGCGGGTGTTATATTTCGGCTTTTAGGCTGAGTTTGTATTTATCTGCTGGGTGATAAAGTAGGGCTACACTGATGAGATCTTGCTTGCTCCACGTGCGACGGTTGAGCAATAAACAAGGTTGTTGCGCAGTTAAACTTAAGTGCTGCTGGATAGATGCGGTTGGCATTATAGCTTCAACAGTATGTTCAATAGAGCTTAATGGACAATTTTTGGTAAGGTATTCATTAGGTGTCGCCAAATTGAAGTCTTGTTCTATATATTGTGGTGCAAACTCTGGATTGACCCAACGTAGTTCCAGTTGCAGTGCGGTACCGTCTTCAAAGTGAACTATTTCACTGAAAAAGATAGGCGTTTCCAGTTTAACCCCCAATCTCATGGCTATCTCGTCATCCGCTTGTATGGTTACCTGACGGAGGATTTTGTTGCTGTAAGTTCGGCCACGTTGACGGATCTCATCTGCAATATTACGAATATCACTCAGTGATGATTCCACCTTTTTCTGGCAGACAAATGTACCTAATCGAGGCGTTCTTTCCAGTAGACCTTTGTTGACCAGATCGCGGATCGCTTTATTCACTGTCATGCGGCTGACACTAAACTGTTTAGTTAATTCGAGTTCTGTCGGGATCTTACTTCCAGGCATCCAAACGTGAGAATTGATTTTCTCAAGAATGAAGTCTTGGATCTGAATATAGCGTGGCGAACTGTTCATAGGTCTAACCTTGGTAACGTCAAATTTTAATAGCAGTGTAATGAAGTAATCAATTAAGCTTAATTGACTATACAAATGATCTATTAGTTGGTGAGAAAAAGCAAGTTATTATGTGTTGGTGGGATTTGGTATGGTGGAGACGGGGTTTTAAATTTGGATAAGCGGTTCAGAACAAGGTGTTTTACTCTAAGCCATTATTGGACAGGAATGGCTTAGCCTCGAGATTTAAAGGATGAGTTCACATTACAGATTTAATATCTAAAATAACCAAAGCTTATTTTAGTGTTTGTCGCCAATGGAAATACCTGATGTCATAAAGCTCACTCGCCAGTCAATACTTACAGCACTACCATACACATAATTAATTTGTGAGGTTTTTATGTTCCGATATCTTCTTTGTTGTTTTACGCTTGTACTGCTTTATCCCACAGCCATCGATCTTTATCTTGTTGGTCTGCCACAAATTGCAGCAGACCTTCAGGCAACAGAATCCCAGCTTCATTTTGCTTTTTCTATCTATTTGATAGGTATGGCGACCACAATGCTTATTGCTGGGAAAGTCGCAGACTCAATAGGTCGTAAACCTGTTGCTATTACGGGTGCTATCATCTTTACAGTATCATCAATATTTGCTGGAATGGCTGAACATAGTACACAGTTTCTTATGGCTAGATTCATCCAAGGGATTGGCGCAGGTAGCTGTTACGTGGTTGCCTTTGCAATTATTCGGGATACTTTAGATGATATACAACGCGCTAAAGTACTTTCTATGCTCAACGGTATCACCTGTGTTATCCCTGTTATTGCGCCCGTGATTGGCTACCTTATAATGCTTAAATTCCCATGGCCAAGTCTGTTTATTACGATGGCAGCTATGGGGGGCGTAGTCAGTCTATTATCTTCACTAGTACTCAGAGAGACTAAACCAAGCAAGTTAGTGGAAATTAATGGCATTAATTCAGACCGTAACGTTGTGCAAGAATCATTCTTCGAGCGTTTTTTTATCAGCCGCGTGGTTATAACGTCGTTCGGAGTGATGACCATTTTAACTTATGTCAACGTGTCGCCTTTATTGATAATGGGAGAAATGGAATTTGACAGAAGCGAGTATTCTACTATTGTGGCTGGCACCGCTTTAGTTAGTATGCTCACCTCGTTCTCTGCACCTTTTGTTTTATCCATATTTAAAGAACGCAGCCTACTACTGGCATCACAATTGTTGTTTGCACTATCCGCTGCGGTTATAGGAATCACACTCTTCTTGAATTTAAATCACCAATTGTATTTGCTAAGTTTTGTACTGCTATGTGCGGGTTTTGCCATTGGCTTTGGTGTATCCATGAGTCAAGCTCTTAGCCCGTATTCTGTGCGCGCAGGAATGGCGAGTTCATTGCTTGGTATTACCCAAGTATCTTTCTCGGCTTTGTACATCTGGTTAATGGGGGCTGCGGGCATAAATGCACTGAATATGCTACTTACAACCTTGATTATAGGTAGCATAACTAGCCTTGCTCTAATACTATTGATACCTAAACCTTCTCACGGTCAGAAATATGAAAAAATCACTAGCCCAGCTTGATTTTAACTTGCTGTATACACTACAGCTATTATCTAAAGAACATAGCGTATCAAGAACAGCAAAAAAGTTGAATGTCACGCCATCTACAGTGAGTAAGTCGTTGAGAAAATTACGTGATTGGTTTGATGACCCCTTGTTTGTTAAAACCCCCAAGGGATTATCACCAACCCCTTTCACACAGAGTATGGAACAAGATCTTTCAGATTGGCTACAGATAAGTAGCCAACTACTGGAAAAACATAGCGGTGACTCGCCGAAAGGCATTCAATTTGATTTGGCTATTGAATCTCCGCTTCTGTTAATCATGCTAAATGAACTAGTCCAGAAAATTCAGCAACATTATACTGACGCAAAAATAAAAACACATAACTGGGATTACGATTCCTTAGAATCAATTATCCGTGGTGAAACTGATATTGGACTCACGGGAAGAGAGAGTCATCCACGCTCTAAAGAGTCACTGCACCTTCTTCCTTATTTTATTGATTTTGAAGTTATGTTTTCTGATCTTCCAGTTGTATATTTGCGTAAAGATCATCCTGCCTTACAAGAGGAATGGAACCTCGATACCTTCCTCAAATACCCACATATCAATATCGTTTGGGAGAAGTGTGAAGCTTGGGCGTTAGATGAAGTACTAAGTGAACAGGGATTGAAGCGAGATATCACACTTACTATGGCTAGCTTTGAGCAATCATTATTCATGTCGGCTCAACCAAACCAAAATATGATCACGACTGCACCTGCATATTGTCAACATTATACCAAGCTGCAGCATCCAGATTTGTTGTGTTTACCCATCCCAGTAGACAAGGTTTATCATGATAAACTGTTAATACCCTTCACGTTGATTTGGCATAAACGTAACGCTCACAATCCGAAGTTGCTGTGGCTGAAGGAAACAATTAAATCACTGTATTGCATTCACCAATAAGAATTGCGAGTACGCTCTAACACACTTTGGGGAAATTTCGAGTTAGCTAGGCCAGCTAACTCGTTCGTGGACAGGAATGGCTTAGTGCTTATACTTTAAAGAGCACGGTTCGCATAACATAAAGTATGGCTAATTATAATCCACATTATACACAACGCTTGGTATGAGTTTATTATCTAGTTTACTAGATGGTTGACCTTTATTTGGGTCATAGAAAACGCCCCCGATAAAGGTGATGTAGTGCCAGTATCCATCAGTATGCCTAGCATAAATAATTGCATCTCCTTTCTCAGCTAAAAATTTTGTAGAGTAAGAGGAATTTATATCAAGCAGGCCAATCTGAATCAGTTTAGACTTCATATTCCTGTGAAGAATAAACCTCGTTTTATGTTGGCGTACATCTTTCATTATTTCGTCAGCTTCTTCATAAGTTTTTCTAGCAATAGTTGCAAACGCGGCGACGCCACAATCATCGTCATATCGCTGTGTTACATGTTCGGCTTCCATCTAAACTCCTTTTATATTACCTAGACAAACTAGTTTTTATTATCAATCACTTTGATAGATATAACAAAGTGATTGATAAGATACCTAAAAGCTCTACACATAATGCGTGCATGAGGAAATCTAGGTCAAATGATACTTCAAGGTATTGGGTGCTTAAAAAAATGCTAACGCAAAATGGGGTACAAAGCGAATTAGAAACTTTGGGCCAACAGTTTAAAAAAATGGTTATTTTCACCCATTCACTACTCCTGTATTTTTAAAGTATCCCCACACTCACGTAACCTTACTTATCGTGTGTGTAAATATTTAGACACTATACTTTGTGTTAGGGGAATCACGACTTCATCCGAATCAATCTGGAAAGAATATGCGCCTGAATACAAAGCCGTGGACACATTTACTTGATCATTACAGTACAAATAAACAAATAAACAGGTAAAAGGAAACTGTCAAAATGAAATGCAAATTTAGTCAATGCTTGTTGGTTATCGTTACACTCGTCCTTACCACTGGATGTGCCACAACACAAAGCGAGTTGTTGCTAGCGACAGGGGCTGGCAAAATCGATACCGTGCAAACCCTGCTTATTGAAGGCGCTGACGTAAATGCGAAAAACAGCAAGGGCCTTACACCCCTTATGGTTGCTTCGGGAAAGGGACGTGTTGACATTGTGAAAGTTTTACTTACCAATGGTGCAGATGTAAATGCACAAATGAAAGATGGCAATACGGCATTGATTAACGCTGCATATAAAGGACATACCAATATTGTAAAGGACTTAATTGATAGAGGTGCAGATGTAAATGCACAAATGAAAAATGGTTATACGGCATTAATGTATGCTGCACTAGCTGGTTATACTGATACAGCAAAGGTTTTGATCGAAAAAGGTGCGGATGTAAACGCACAAAACAAGCTTGGCATGACAGTCTTGGTGTTTACGTTGGTTAAAGGTCATCGCGACACTTTAAAAGTATTGCTTAATAATGGTGCGTTTGTTGATGGGAAAGGTGATAGTGATTTTACTCCCCTGATGGCAGCGGCTAGTGATGGGCAATTGGAAATAGTTAATCTTCTACTTTCTAATGGAGCCAATGTGAATGAGAAAAGTGATTATGGTGTAACAGCACTCATGTCAACATTGCTGAACGGCCATTACGACATTGCGAAGTCACTGGCGCAGGCTAAAGATATTAATGTGAATGCAGAAAATGATGACGGTATCACTGCCCTTATGTTAGCTGCACGGGCAGGACAAATAGAAATTGTTGACGTTTTACTGGACGGTGGTGCTGAGGTGAATGCAAAAACTGAGGGAAATGGTACGACAGCTTTGATCCTAGCGGCACAAGAGGGGCAGCTAAAGGTCGTAACAGCCTTACTTGCTAAAGGCGCTGACGTGAATGCTAAATCAATTGAGGGGCAACCAGCGCTTGAGCATGCAGCCTTTGGAGGGTATAACGAGACTGTAAAACTTCTCCTTAAAGAGGGAGCGAATGTGAATGAAAAAAACAATTATGGCACGACTGCTTTGATGCTTGCAGCGGAAGAAGGTTACCTTAGTACCGTTAAAACACTAATTAACAATGGCGCAGATGTAAATACGGAAGATAATCGTGGAGGAACAGCTTTGAAATTTGCGAAAAAATCGAGACATAACGCTATTCTCCAATTGCTCAAGGAATCTGGGGCTAAGTAATACTGGCCACCGTTTTCGACTCATTCCTGTAAATTATGTGATATGGCAACTACTCCCATTCCTCACATGAGAAAAAGTATGGCAAACTGATATGAATATATTGTATATGAGTAACCGCTCTAACAAGAAAAGGGGCATAAATGAGTTAAAAAAATAAACAAAGGTAACTTTGCCTATTTTTAAATAAAAACGGAAGGGGCAGAGGTCTAATTCAGCAACTTAACGATAATAAGATAACCGTTAAGTTGCTAATTGAAGAGTTAAAATAGAAGGTTAATTAGAAGAAACCAAGCGGGTTAACGTCATAACTGACCAGTAAGTTTTTAGTCTGTTGATAATGTTCTAATGCCACCTTATGAGTTTCGCGACCAACACCGGATTTCTTATAACCACCAAACGCGGCGTGGGCAGGGTACATGTGGTAACAGTTAGTCCATACGCGACCAGCTTGGATCTTACGGCCCATACGGTAAGCCACATTCATGTCTCGACTCCAAACACCTGCACCTAAACCAAATTCAGAATCATTGGCTAGTTCTAGCGCTTCTTCTTCGGTTTTGAAGGTTGTTACTGCGATCACCGGTCCAAAGATCTCTTCTTGGAAGATACGCATTTTATTGGTGCCTTTAAGCAGCGTTGGTTGGATATAGAAGCCGTCTTCATAATCGGTATGTACTTCTTCAATATCGCCACCAATGAGTAGCTCTGCGCCTTCTTCTTTACCAATGTCAATGTACTTTAAGATCTTCTCAAATTGCTCTTTCGACGCTTGCGCACCGACCATAGTTTCGCTATCCAGCGGGTTACCACGTTTGATTAACTTGGTGCGTTCGATGACCTTAGCGATAAATTGCTCATAAATGTCTTCATGGACTAATAAACGCGATGGACAAGTACATACTTCACCTTGGTTGAAATAAGCTAATACCACACCTTCAATACATTTACTCAGGTAAGCATCTTCTTGATTCATAATGTCCGGGAAGAAGATATTTGGTGATTTACCGCCTAGTTCAACTGTAGATGGAATAATATTCTCGGCAGCACATTTTAGAATATGCGAACCAACAGGTGTTGAACCAGTGAAGGCGATCTTAGCAATACGCGTGCTGCTGGCCAGTGCTTGGCCCGCTTCTGCACCGTAACCGTTGACGATATTGAGAACACCGGGTGGTAGTAGATCTTCAATTAACTCCATCAGTACCAAAATAGAGACGGGTGTTTGTTCGGCAGGTTTTAGGATCACACAGTTACCTGCAGCCAGTGCTGGTGCTAGTTTCCATGCCGCCATTAGAATAGGGAAGTTCCAAGGAATGATCTGGCCAACAACACCTAGTGGTTCATGAAAGTGATAAGACACGGTGTTTTCATCAATATCACCAATACTACCTTCTTGCGCACGTAAACAACCAGCAAAATAACGGAAGTGATCAACTGCCAGGGGAATATCAGCAGCGAGGGTTTCACGTATCGCTTTGCCGTTATCCCAAGTTTCTGCAACAGCCAGTTGAGCGAGGTTTTCTTCTAAACGGTCGGCTATTTTTAGCAATATATTAGAACGAGCTGTAACAGACGTCGTTCCCCAAGCATCTTTGGCTTTGTGAGCTGCATCCAGTGCAAGTTCGATATCTAGGTAGTTTGAACGTGGAATTTCACAGATGACTTCGCCATTCACTGGGCTAATGTTATCAAAGTAACAGCCGTTTTGCGGCTCTACCCATTGACCACCAATGAAGTTTTGGTAGCGCGGCTTAAAATTAATAAGTGCATCTTTAGTTCCTGGTGCTGCATAGATCATAACTCTTTCCTTTAGTTATTGTTTTTTGCGAGATAGTAAAGTTATCATGACGGTGTGTCATAAAATGCGCTGGGAGTTCGCAAAATTTGACTGTCAGTCCATAACAAGGAGGTGTGTGATGCCGGTACTATCTAATCGAGAGTCCAATCGAGAACTAGAATTTCAGCCACAAGTCATGGTTGAGAATAAAACCAGTTACGACGGTCCAGAGTCTCAGCTAAGTATTTATGATACGTTTCAACAAGCTAAACGAATTGAGTTGAAATCTGACCAGCCCTTGTTTTGCGCCATGGTCACGGGTAAAAAAGTCATGCATACGCAGGACGACAGTTATGACAGCGATTTTGTGCCCCATGAGTCTTTCGTATTAGCCCCGAATCAAAGCGTTGAAATCGACTTTCCGATTGCTAGCCTAGCTGCGCCAACCCGTTGTCTGGCAATTGAAATCACCACTGATCGTATTAGCCAGATAGCCGATAACCTCAATGCGCAAGCAGAAAAACACAGTGAGTTTGGCCCACTGCAATATCAGCAACAGTTGCTACATACCCATCATAATGCTCAAACTCAGGCATTATTACAGCGGATGACGGAGCTGTATGTTGGTGAAGATCCTGATCGCAGTTACATGATAAATTTAGCTGTATCGGAATTGACGGTGCGTTTGTTACGTCAGCAAAGTCGTGATTTTATGATGTCATTCTGTCAGCAACAGCCGGATCATAGTGGCTTAACGATGGCGGTTGAATATATTAATCAGCACTTACATGAATGTATTGATATAGATCAGCTGTGTCGTATTGCCTGTATGTGCCGAACTAAGTTTTTTAATCAATTTAAATTACAGTTTGGCTGTACACCATTGGCGTTTCAGCAACAGCAACGCTTGAAGAAAGCGACGGCACTGATTAAAACAGGGATGCAGATAACGCAAGTGAGTTTTGAATTAGGCTTTATTAGTAGCAGTCATT